>ERZ761602.4041-NODE-4041-length-19537-cov-4.698902_pt1 | contig 19537 bp, 18 predicted proteins | sample MGYA00512165_ERZ761602 | MGnify/ENA primary metagenome ERZ761602 (study PRJEB28899, sample SAMN02445085) | bioreactor sludge metagenome | biome: EBPR sludge; isolation source: Thorneside wastewater treatment plant | place: Australia: Brisbane, Thorneside... | reverse complement strand
GTTCTCGGGCTGGCGGCCGGATTTTCTCGGCGCGCCGTCGTCGCCGCCCGCGAAAGCGCCGGCTGACGCACCCGCCAAGCCCGCCGACGCCAAGCCCGATGCGAAGCCCGGCGAACCCGCGCCGCCGAAGCCCCCGGCCGCCCCTGCGCCGCCGACGCCGCCTTCGGCGGCCGAGATCCCGCGCAGTTGCTACACCGGCACCACCGACGTGAAAGCCGGCGCCGCCGCCTGCGGCTTCGCGCTCGACGCGGCCGGCGCGCTCAGCTTCCAGGGCGCGCGCCTCGCCGAGCGGCTCGCGGCCGGCAACGCGCCCGCGCAGCGCGTCGTGCTCTATCCGATGTCGCCCTCGGGCCGCTTCGTGTTCCTGCGCGCCTGCGAGGCGGCCAGCGGCGGCAAGTGCGACGTGCAACGCCTCGCCGACACCAAAGAGAAGAAGCTGCTGGAGGTGAAGGCCGGCGACGGCTTCGCCTGGGTCGTCTGGTCGCCGAAAGAGTCGATGGCCCTGCTCGGCTGGCGCGATCATCTCTCCGACACGATCGCCGTCGTCGCCACCGCCGACGGCAAGTCGATCCGGCCCTCCACGATCCGCACCGCGCGAAATCGCTACGCGCTCGTGCGGCTGGGCTCGGTGCGCTGGCGCGACGAGACATCGTTCTCGGTCGACGTGAAGCTGTGTCCGCCGGGGCGCAACCTCAGCCGCAACGCCGATTGCGAGAAGGACGATGACGTGAAGTTCCGCCGCCGCACCGTGAAGATCGAGCGCTAGGCGCGCGCGCCGGCCACGCTTCGCCGCCGCGGCCGCCGTGCTATGGAGCGGCGATGGATCCCGCCTCGTTCCTCGCGGCGCTCTACCTCGTGCATCTCGGCGCCGCCGCCGCGCCAGGGCCGAACACGCTGCTCGTCACCGCCATGGCCGCCTCCGGCCAACGCGGCGCGGCGCTGTGGGCCGCCGCCGGCACCGGCGCCGGCGCGCTCGTCTGGGTTGCAGCCACGCTCGGCGGCGCGAGCGCGCTGTTCGTGGCGTTCCCGCGCCTGGCCGTTGCACTGCGTTGGGCGGGCGGGGCCTATCTGATCTACCTCGGCGGCCGGGCGCTGTGGTCGGTCTGGCGCAGCCACGGCGGCGCGGCCGCGCCAGCGGCCTTCGCACCCGCCGGCGCCGCCGGCGCGTTCTGCCGCGGCCTCGTCACCAATCTCGGCAATCCCAAGTCGCTGGCCTACTATCTCAGCCTGCTGGCGGCGAGCGCGGCGCCCGCGGCGCCGCTCTGGCTGCGCGTTGCCGGGGGCGCCGGCATGGTCGCCATCTCGTTGATCTGGTACATGTTTTTGGCGTGGACGTTCTCGCGCGCGCCGGTCCGGCGGGTCTATCGGCGGGCCCAGCCGGCGATCGCGGGCTGTACCGGCCTGCTGATGGCCGCGTTCGGCGGGGCTCTCATCCTCGCGCTGTAGGGCCCGCGGCCCCGCTCGAAGAATCATTAACCTTTTTTTGTCGCTACCGTGGCAGAATTTGGCCACCGCAACTGCCGGATCAGCCGCGCCCCCGATGGGCACCGCCCCCAAGAGCACGCACGTCGTCTCGCGCCGCATGGCCGCCGGCCTCGGCGCGTTCGCGGCGCTGTTGGGGGCGGTCGCCTTTGGCGCCTGGGTGTTCGATTCCGCCTGGCTGAAGGAGATCTTCGGCGGGCACGTGATGATGAAGGCGAATGCCGCCCTCGCCATCGTCGCCGCCGGCGTTTCGCTGTTCGCGCTCGCGGCGCTGCCGCGCGAGAGCCGCGGCGGCCGGGCATTGCGCCTCGGCGGCGGCGGGCTCGCCTTCGCCATCGGCGCGCTCACGCTCGCGCAACACCTGACCGGCGCGAATCTCGGCATCGATCAGCTGCTCGTCGCGGATCGCGGAACGACGCCCGATCTCCATCCCGGCCGCATGCCGCGCGTGGCGGCCACCGGCTTCGTGCTGTTCGGCCTGGCGGTCGCGCTCGTGACGCGGGCGCCGGCGTGGTGCTTCTGGGCCGGCTTCGCCGCCAATGCCGTGGGCTTCTGGCTCTCGCTGTTCGTCGGCGTCGCCTTCGTTCTCGCGCCTGATGCGCTGTATGCGTTCTGGTGGTCGGCGCGCGTGTCCGTCTACGCGGCGATCGCGTTCCTCGCGCTGTTCGTCGGCGTGATGCTCGCGGTTCCCGATCGCGGGTGGGCGCGCATCGTGATGACCGACAAGCTCGGCGGCGTCATGGCGCGCCGGATGCTTCCGCTGATGGCCGTGCTGCCGCTCGCCATTCTCTGGCTGAGCAAGCGCGGCGCCGAGGCCGGGCTCTATCCGGATCCGCTCGCCGAATACCTCGCCGCGGTGGCGCTGCTGATCGTGCTCACGACGCTGGTGCTGGTCGCGTCGGGCCGCCTCAACGTCCTCGACGCGCACCGGCGCACGGTCGAGAAGAAGCGCCAGCGCGCGCACGCCGCGGCGCTGCGCCTGCGCGAAATGTCGGAGACCGACGCGCTGACCGGCCTCGCGAACCGGCGCCATTTCCTCGACGTGGCCGGCGAAGCGGTCGGCGCCGCGCAGCGCGAAGGCCGCCCGCTGGCGCTGCTCATAATCGATATCGATCACTTCAAGCGCATCAACGACACGTTCGGCCACGCCGCGGGCGACAAGGCCCTCCGCCTGCTCGGCGCCACGCTCAAGGAATCGACCCGCCGCGCGGATTGCGTGGCGCGGCTCGGCGGCGAGGAGTTCGCGATCCTGCTGCCCGACGCCACCGCCGCGATCGCGCAAGACATCGCCGAGCGCATCTGCCGCCACGCGGCGACGATCGCCGTGCTCGACGATTCCGGGCATTCGTTCGGTATGACGGTCAGCATCGGCCTCGCCGCGCTCGCCCCCGCCGATCGCCGGCCCGACGACTTGTTCGAGCGCGCCGACGCGGCGCTATACCGGGCCAAGCGCGCCGGCCGCAATCGCGTCGAAACGGCGCCGGTCCAGGAAGCGGCCTGAGGCCCACAGCTCAATAGGGCGAGCCGTCCTTTTTCGAGACCTTGTAGGTGCCGACGGCGGTCACGGCCAGATCGTCGTCGGGGTAGGCGGCCGCGTCGCCGGGGCTGCGATCGCCCACCTCGAGATACACGGCCGCCTTGCCCGAGTTGTTCACGAGGTGATGGCCGTTCGGCGCGCCCTTCGGGAATCCCGCGCACATGCCGGGCTTCAGAATCTCCGGCCCGGCGTCCGTCACCAGCGTCAGCTCGCCCTCGAGAACCCAAACGAACTCGTCCTGCTGCGTGTGCCAGTGGCGCAGCGCCGATTGCGCGCCCGGCTCCAGCTTCACGAGATTGACGCCGAAATTGACGAGTCCGAGCGCGTTGCCGAGCGCCCGCTTCTCGCGCCCCGCCACGCGCGGCTTGAACGGGTCGGGATAGATCGTGCCGCGGCGCGGCTCGACGGTCCGGGGATCGAGGGCGGCGGGCTTCGCGGCGGATTTCGACATGGCGGGCGCTTCCGGTTGCAATGGCCGCCGATTTCACCACAGTGCCGCCGCGCGCGCAGATGAAATCTTTTGCGCCATGCGCGGACCAGAATTCAGCGGTGCGCCGCCCGCGCCTCCGCGCGGCCGGGGCGTTCGCCGCCGGCCAGTGCGATCGCCAGCAGCACCGCGAACACCGACTGCCACCAGCCCTGCCACACCGAGAAATTCGCCAGCATCGAGACGAAGAACGCGCCGCTGAGGCCGAGCGCCGCGAGCGCGCCGCCGTCGCCGGCGCGGAAACGGCGATCCAGGCCGAGCAGGAACACGGCCAACGCCGCCAGCGCCGGCAGCAGGCCGAGCGCGCCGACGTCGTTGAACAGCTGCAGCACCCAGTTGTGGGCGTGCAGCGGCACGAAGCTCTGCCCGATGCCGGGCACCGCGTCGTCGGCACCGGGCATGAAATTGGCCATGCTCGGCCCCCAGCCGAACCAGGGCCGCTCCAGCGCCTTGTCGAACACGAAGCCCCAGATCGCCTGGCGATGCGCGTCGACGAGCCAGGTCGGCAGCCGGCTCGCCCCCGGGCCCTGATAGGGCATCGGCGGCAATTGGGCGACGACGAACCAGACCAACGCCGCCGCCGCCACGGCGAAGGCGGCGCCGGCGGCGGCGCGCAGCCCGGGCCGTGCCGACTTCAGCAGCAACGCCGCGGCCATGAAGGCGAGCGCGCCGGCATAGCCGGCCATCGCCGCCTTGTTGCCGGTCTCGTGCACGATCAGCGCGCCGAGGATCGCGCCGGCGGCGGCGGCGATGCGCCAAAGGCCGCCGAGCCGGAAGCCGGCCCAGAGCAGAACCGGGGCGAGGCACGGCATCACGGCCGCGTAGCTTTTCAGGTAGTTGACCGGCGTCAACGGGCCGCCGAGCTTCACCGGCCGCACGTAGGCGAGCAGGTTCGGCCACGCGATCAGCGATACGGCCGCGATCGCGCCGCCGATCGCCGCCGCCACCAGCAGCACGCGCAGCGCCCAGCGGTGCAGCGCCGGGCTCTCGCCCAGCACGCGCGAAAGGCACGCCGCGAGCAGAACGAGGCCCGCCGCCTGCAGCCAGATCGCGAGCGAAAGGCCTGGCTTCAGCGAGCCGGCCACCGCGGGCAGCCAAAGCGCGAACATCGCCGCGAGCGCGGCGGCGAGCGGGCGCACGAGCGCGGCGCGCAGCGGCTCCGGCCCGCGCGGCCAGTGGAGCGCGAGCGCGGTGAGGCCGCCGATCACCGGCACCAGGATCGAGGCCGCGCCGCGGCCGATCACGAGCAGCGGGATCACGAGGCCGGCCAGCACCGCGATCGCGCGCAGCACGTGAATGCGCTGCGCCGGCGCGAGCACGGTCCAGGCGCCCGTGTCGGCGATGGCAAGCGGGTGCGAAATCGCGCGGTTCCTCCGACGAACGGCGCCACTATCCCCGAAGTGCCGCAGCGCCGCAACGCGGCGCGCCGCAGCGGGCCGTTCCCGCCGCTACGGCAGCAGCAGAATCGACCCCGTCGTCTTGCGCTCCTGCAGGTCGCGATGCGCCTGCGCCGCCTCGCGCAGCGGGTAGGTCTGGTTGATGCGGATCTTGAGCTTGCCGCTCTTGATCGCCGAGATCACGCGGCCCGCGGAAAGCTCGAGGTCGGGCCGCGTCGCCGTGTAGTGGCCCATCGTCGGCCGCGTGAAGAACAGCGAGCCGCGCAGGTTGAGATCGCGCGAATCGATCGGCGGCAGCGGGCCCGAGGCGTTGCCGAAGCTCACCATCATCCCGCGCGTCGCGAGGCAGTCGAGCGATTTCGGCCAGGTGTCCTTGCCGACGCCGTCGTAGACCACCGGCACGCCCTTGCCCTTCGTGATCTCCTTCACGCGCGCCACGAAATCCTCGCGCGAATAGACGATCACGTGCTTGTAGCCGTGCTTCTTGGCGAGCGCCGCCTTCTCGTCGCTGCTCGCCGTGCCGATCACGGTGGCGCCGAGCGCCTTCGCCCACTGGCCGAGGATCAGGCCCATGCCGCCCGCCGCCGCGTGGACGAGGATCGTGTCGCCCTTCTTCACCTTGAAGGTGCGGAACAGCAGATATTCGGCCGTCATGCCCTGCAGCATCATCTTGGCGGCCGTCCGGTCGTCGATCTCCTTCGGCACCTTGATCACGCGCGCGGCCGGCATCAGGCGCCACGTGGCGTAAGAGCCGATCGGCGCCGAGGCGTAGGCGACGCGGTCGCCCGCCTTGAAGCCCTTCACGCCCTTGCCGAGCTTTTCCACCACGCCGCAGCCTTCCTGGCCGAGATGCGAGGGCAGCGGCATCGGGTAGAGGCCCGAGCGGTGATAGGTGTCGATGTAGTTCACGCCGATCGCGGTCTGGCGCAGCAGCACCTGGCCTTCGCCCGGATCGCCCACCTCCACTACGTCGTAGGAGAGAACTTCGGGGCCGCCGGTCTGCGAGAAACGGATCGCGTGAGCTTTCATGGGTCAGTCGCCAGTGTGGTGGGATCGGAGCGGTTGCGCGCCCTCCCGCGCGAGGAGGGCAGGGCGGAGTGACGGGGGTTCGGCCTAGCGGCGGCCGCGCTTGCGCGCGGGTTTGCGCTTTGCGGCCGGCTTCTTCTTGGCTTTTGTCTTTGCCGCCGCTTTCGGCTTTTTGGCGGCGGGCTTCTTGGCCTTCGGCTTTTTCGCGGCGGGCTTCGGTTTCGCTGCGGGCTTCGCCGCCGGCGCCGCCGGCTTCTTCACGGCTGGCTTCGGCGCGGCCGGCTTCGGAGCCGCCGCGGGCTTCGGCGCGAGCCCGAGCTCGCCTTGCGCCGGGGCCGGGCGCGGCGCCGGGGCGGCGAGATGGCGCTTGAAGAACGCCAGCGTGCGGGCGTTGGCGGCGTTCGCGGCGTTGGCGTCGTAGTGGTCGCCGCCCACGCGCGCGAACGCGTGGTCGCAGCCCTCGTAATCGTGGATCGTCACGCGCGCATTGCCGTCGAGCGCGGCGTGGATCTGCGCCTGCGCCTCGGCGGGCACGAACTTGTCGAGCTTGGCCACGTGCAGCATCAGCGGCTTCTTGATCTTGCCGGCTTCGCCGAGAGTCTTCTCGATGCCGACGCCGTAATAGCCCACCGAAGCGTCGGCGTCGGTGCGCGTGGCGCTGAGATAGGCGAGCTTGCCGCCGAGGCAGTAGCCGACCGCGCCGACCTTGCCGGCGCACGCCGGATCCTTGCGCAGGAACGCGATCGCCGCGGCGATGTCGTCTACGCCCTTGGCTTCGTCGAAGCCCTGATAGAGCTGGAACGCCCTGTCCCATTCCGGCGGCGTGAAGTCGTTGAGCTGGATGCCCGGCTCCTGCCGCCAGAACAGGTCGGGGCAGATCACCGTGTAGTTCTCGCCGGCCAGCCAATCTGCGAGGTCGCGCATCACGCGGTTCACGCCGAAGATTTCCTGGATCAGCACGATGCCGGGCCCGCGGCCCGAGCGCGCCGGAGCGCGATAGGCGGAGAAGAAGCCGTCGCCGCCCTGGATGAGAATGTCGGCCATGTCGTTCCCCCACATGCGTCGCGTATGGGCGAAGCGCCGTTGCGCCGCGCGGTTCGACGCTTTCCTGTGTGGGGAAATTTATAGGCGCGCGCCCCGCGCGAGTCACGGGGAGAGGGCGAAAATCCCCGCGTGACGGGCTTCGTGGGCGAGCAGGCGGCGCTTCGAATCGGGGCCGTTGCCGCCCGAATAGCCGCCCAGCTGGCCGCCTGCGGCCGTCACCCGATGGCACGGGATCAGGATGGCGATCGGGTTGGCGCCGCAGGTGCCGCCCACCGCGCGGGCGACCGTGCCGGTGCGCCGCGCCAGCTCGCCATAGGTGATCGTCTCGCCATAGGGAATGCGGCACAGCTCGGCCCACACCGCAAGCTCGTGGGCGGTGCCGCGCGGCGCCAGCGGCAGGTCGAAGGCCTTGAGCGTCCCGGCGAAATAGGCCTTGAGGTCCGCGGCGGCGCGGGCCAGCAGCGGCGAGGGCCGGTCGGCCGAACGACGGTGCCACGAAAGCGCGGTCAGCGCCGCGTCGCCGGCATGGAGCGTCAGCGTGCCGGCGGGCGTCTCGACCGCGAGGCGATAGGGCGCCTCGTCGGGCGGCGGCAGGAAGGGAAGGCCGTGGGTCATGGGTACAAGATAGCAACAATCCCGCGATAGGCCATCCGGTCCTTGCCGAAGTCAGAACACCGCCACCAGCAGCAGCGCCAGCGCGAGCGCCGCGATCGCGGCCCACAGCGGCCACACGCGCGCATGGCGGCGCGGCGAGGGCGCCGTGCCGGGCGCGCTGCCGAGCGAGGCGACCGCCTCGTCGAGCCGGCCCACCAGCTGCGGCAGCTTCTCGAGCGTCTCGAAGCCGTGGCGCACGGCCGCGCGGATGCGCGCCTCGGGCCCGCGATGCTCGCGCATCCAGCTCTCGATCAGCGGCCGCGCCATCGACCACATGTTGACCTTGGGGTTGAGGCGCCGGCCCACGCCCTCGGTCACCAGCATCGTCTTCTGCAGCAACAGCAACTGGGGCTGCGTCTCCATCTCGAAAGTCTCGGTCACCTCGAACAGCAGGCCGAGCAGGCGCGCCACCGAGATCTCGTGCAGCGGCCTGTCCATGATCGGCTCGGCGATCGCGCGCAGGGCCTGCGTGAACGCGGCCTTGGATTTGTGCGCGGGCACGAAGCCGGCGCGGAAATGCACCTCGGCCACGGTCGCGTAATCGCGGCGCAGGAAGCCCATCAGCATGTCGGCGAGGTAGTAGCGGTGGTCGCGGTCGAGCCGCCCCATGATGCCGAAATCGATCGCGCAGATGTGCCCGTCGGCTTCGACGAAGCAGTTGCCCGGATGCTGGTCGGCGTGGAAGAAGCCGTCGCGGAACACCTGGTTGAAGAACGCGGCGGCGGCGTTGGCGAGGATCGCGTCGGGGTCGTGGCCGGCGGCGATCAGCTCCTCGCGCCGGTCGATGGCGATGCCGCGCACGCGCTCCAGCGTCAGCACGCGGCGCGCGGTGCGCTCCCAGTCGATGCGCGGCACGCGGAAGCCGGGATCGCCGGCGAAATTCTCGCCGAGTTCCACCGCCGCCGAGGCCTCCATGCGGAGGTCCATCTCCATCTCGACGGATTCCTCGAAGGTGCGCACGACCTCGTAGGGCTTGAGCCGGCGGAATTCCGGCAGCAGCCGCTCCAGCATCTCGGCGCACCAGTAGAACAGCTCGATGTCGCGCTTGAACGCGTCCTCGATGCCGGGGCGCAGCACCTTCACCGCCACCTCGTGGCCGTCGGAGGTGGCGGCGAAATGCACCTGCGCGATCGAGGCGGCGGCCACCGCCTTGTCGTCGAAGCGCAGGAAGAATTTTTCGAGCGGCCCGCCCAGCTCGCGCTCGATCGTGGCGCGCGCCACGTCGGTCTCGAACGGCGGCAGGTGATCGCGCAGGCCGGCGAGATCGTTCGCCGCCTCCTCGCCCATGAGATCGGGCCGCGTCGAGAGCATCTGGCCGAGCTTGATGAAGCTCGGCCCCAGCGCCTCGAGCGCCGCGGCGAGGCGCTGCCCCGGCCGGCCGGGCAGGTCGCGCTTCCACAGCGCCTTGGCGACGCGAACGAGGAACGGCGCCACGCCGGCGCGCTCGATCGGAAACAGCGCGTCGTGCCGCGCCAGCGTGCGCGCGATGCGGAGGAGCCGCCAGGCATTGCGCGCCGAGCGATACATCGCTCAGTCCGCGAGCGTGCCGTGCAGCCACATCACGCCGGCCACGGCCACGCCGGCCGACGGCGTGAACGCGCCGGCGAAGCAATGGCGGCCGGAATAGAGATCGACCGCGAAGGCGGCGCCGCCCTCCTCGAACAGGCGCAGCTTGAGCGCGTAGTAGAGGCGCTCGCCGGTCCAAAAGCCGCGCCATTCCAGGATCGGCGCGTGCACGCCGTAGCGGCTGCTCGGGCCGGGCCCGATCATCACCAGCGCGCTGGCCGGCTCGAGCAGCGCCGCTGCGGCGCTCGCCGGCGCGGGCAACGCGGCGGCGCCCGGCGCGCCCGCCTCGGCGATCGCCGTGGGCTTCGGCTCCGCGCCGCCCATCGCACCCAGCGAATGGCCGAACGCGGCGAAGCGGATGCGCTGCAGCGCGCCCACCTTGTAGTTGTTCCGCTTCACGCCCCACAGCGGCTCGAAGAAGCGGAACTCGTGCCCGGCATATTGTGCCGTCACCTCGCCCTCGATGCCGGTCTCGGCCGGATGCAGCGCCTTGATCTCCACCTCGTAGGGCAGGCCGTGCGGGACGAACGGATAGGCCGCGCCGACGCGCGAGGGGCCAATCGTCCGCCCGGTCAGCACCACGAACAGGTGGCGGATCTCGCCGCTGTCTTCGGAGATGTAGGCGACGTTCTCGGGCCTGACGCCGGCCGGCGGGATGGCGTCGGCCGGCCAGCGCATCGCGCCCCAGCGGTGCGAGGCGTTCTTCATCAGCTCGGGCAGGCGCGATTTCAGCTCCGGCTCGACCTCGGCGTAGACGGCATTCCAGCGGTCGGAGCGGATCATAGGCGCCAGCCCGAATGAATGGCGACGATGCCGCCCGAGAGGTTGCGATACGTCACGCGCCCGAAGCCGGCGTCGCGCATCAGCGCGGCGAGGTCGTCCTGCGGCGGAAAGCGGCGGATGCTCTCGACGAGGTAGCGATAGGCGTCGCGGTCGCGCGCCACCACCTGGCCGATCCACGGCACGACGCCGAGCGAATAGCGGTCGTAGATATCGCCCAGCAGCGGCAGCGCCACGCGGCTGAACTCCATGCACAGGAAGCGGCCGCCCGGCCGGAGCACGCGGCGCATGTCGGCGAGCGCGCGTGCGCGATCGGTCACGTTGCGCAGGCCGAACGCGATCGTGACCGCGTCGGCGCAGCGGTCGGGCAGCGGCAGGCGCTCGGCGTCGGCCGTGACCCAGTCGATGCCCGAAACGATGCCGCGGTTGGCGGCGCGGTCGCGGCCCACGGCGAGCATCTCGGGGTTGATGTCGCACACGGTGATGCGCGAATCCGGCGCGCGGCGGTGGATGCGGAACGCGATGTCGCCGGTGCCGCCGGCCACGTCCACGAACTCCATGCCGTCGCGCGGGCGGAGGTCGTCGACGAACGAATCCTTCCAGAGGCGGTGCAGGCCGCCGCTCATCAGGTCGTTCATCAGGTCATAGCGGCGCGCGACGCGGCTGAAGATGCCGCCGACGAGGCCGGCCTTCTCGCCGGCCGGCACGTCGGCAAAGCCGAAATCGGCCGTGCCCGGCCGGCCCGAAGGCGCCGGTTCGGTGTCTGAGGGGCGATCGTTCATGGTCCGCACGATACCGCGTGCGCCCCCCGGCTGCCAGCGGCGGAAGGTGAAGTGAACAGGGAGGCGGGGAGAAGAAGAAAGGCTCACCACCAAGACACCAAGAAGAACAGGATTGCGCCGCAAGTGCGGCGCCAAGGTATCAATTCAACTCTCGTTCTTCGCGCGCCGCATGGCGCGCAACCCTTTCCCTTCTTGGTGCCTTCGTGTCTTGGTGGTGAATCTTCCTTCTTCTTATTTCTCCCTGTTTCCCCGCCTCCCTGTTACCTTCGCTTCCATGCCCGAGCTGCCCGAAGTCGAAACGATCCGCCGCGGCCTCTTGCCGGTGATGAAGGGCCGGCGCATCGCGCGCGTGGAGGCGCGGCGGCCCGATCTGCGCGTGCCGATCCCGCGCGACCTCAAGGCGCGGCTCGAGGGGCGGCGCGTGGCCGAGATCGGCCGGCGCGCGAAATACCTCCTGATCGAGCTCGAATCGGGCGACGTGTGCGTCGTGCATCTCGGCATGTCGGGCCGTCTCTTCATCGAGAAAAACGATGCGCGCCCGATCGATGCGCACGATCACATCACGCTGACCATGGACGACGGCGCGCGCGTCACGCTCAACGATCCGCGCCGCTTCGGCCTCGTGGCGCTGATGGCGAAGGCCGAGATGGCGCGGCACAAGCTGTTCGCCGCGGTCGGCCCCGAGCCGCTCGCCGAGGCGTTCGACGGCCGGGCGCTGGAGGCGGCGTTCCGCGGCCGTAAGACCTCGCTCAAGGCCGCGCTCTTGGATCAGCGGCTGGTGGCGGGCCTCGGCAACATCTATGTGTGCGAGGCGCTGTTCCGCGCCGGGCTGTCGCCGAAGCGCCGCGCCGGCACGGTGCGCGGCGAGAAGGCCGCGCTGCTCGCCGCGGCGATCAAGCGCGTGCTCGTCGACGCGATCGCCAGCGGCGGCTCGAGCCTCCGCGACTACATCCAGCCCTCGGGCGAGCTCGGCTATTTCCAGCACCGCTGGGCCGTCTACGACAAGGAGGGCAAGCCCTGCCCCGGCTGCGATTGCGGCGCCGGCACGAAGGTTAATGTCAAGGGCCGCGGCGTGCGGCGCTTCGTGCAGGGCGGGCGGTCCACGTTCTATTGTCCGCGCCGTCAGCGCTAGTGTAAAAATCGGCCTTCGCAACTCGCTCCCCGGCGCCTTCCCATAGGGGTCTCTTCGCGCCGGCCGGCGAGCACCGAGTTTCCCGGTCAACCGCATATCCGGCTGTCGAGACCTAGAACGGGGCGCGCGCCTGCGCCCCGAAACGTCATTCGGGAGAGAGAAGGGGACGGCGCATGGCCTTCGAGACGATCATCTACGAAACCCGCGGCGCGGTGGCGCTCGTGACGCTGAACCGGCCGAAGGCGCTCAACGCGCTCAACGCGCAGGTGGCGCGCGAGCTCGGCCAGGCGCTGCACGCCGCCGACGCCGATCCCGCGATCGGCTGCGTCGTCATCACCGGCAGCGAAAAGGCCTTCGCCGCCGGCGCCGACATCAAGGAGATGCGCGGCAAGAATTTCCAGGACGTGTATCTCGAAGACTTCATCACCAAGGAATGGGAAGAGGTCACGAAGATCCGGAAGCCGGTCATCGCCGCGGTCGCCGGCTACGCGCTGGGCGGCGGCTGCGAGGTGGCGATGATGTGCGATTTCATCATCGCGGCCGACACGGCGAAGTTCGGCCAGCCCGAGGTGAATCTCGGCATCCTGCCGGGCGCCGGCGGCACGCAGCGGCTCACGCGCTTCGCGGGCAAGTCGAAGGCGATGGAGATGTGCCTCACCGGCCGCATGATGGACGCCACCGAGGCGGTGCAATGCGGCCTCGTCTCGCGCGTCGTGCCGGCCGACAAGCTGCTCGAAGAAGCGATGAAAACGGCCGAGGCGATCGCGAAGAAGTCGCGGCCCGTGGTCTACATGATCAAGGAAAGCGTGAACCGCGCCTACGAGACGACGTTGCGCGAAGGCGTGCTGTTCGAGCGCCGCGTGTTCCACTCGGCCTTTGCGCTCGAAGACAAGAACGAAGGCATGGCCGCCTTCGTCGAGAAGCGCGAGCCGAAGTTCAAGAACAGGTAAGCAGCGCGTCGCCGCGCAACCCGTCATGCTGAGCGCCGCCCTTCTCGGGCGGCAGCGAAGCATCTCTCGACAGGGTGGCGGGGCGAAGGAACGGCCATCGCCGGCGCCTCCGTGCCTCCGCGGCGAGAGATGCTTCGCGAGCCCAAGAGGGGCCGCTCAGCATGACAGTCGTCGTCGATCCCCAGTCCAATTCACCGCAGGGGGCGTCCTTGACGGGCTCGCGGGGCGGCCTCTATAAGCCCGGGCTTCGATTTATCCCCAGCATCGGACACGAGACATCATGGCTACCGCACCCGGTACAGCGGCCAAGAAAAAGGGCTCCGCGCGCCATCCTTCGGCGATCAAGCGGACGCGCCGCAACGCGCGGCGCACGGCGATCAACAAGGCGCGCGTGAGCCGGCTCAAGACCTCGCTGGTCAGGGTCGAGCAGGCGATCGCCGCCGGCGACCGCGCCGGCGCCGTGGCGGCGTTCAAGGCCGCCCAGCCCGAGATCCATCGCGGCGTCGTCAAGGGCGCGCTGCACAAGAACGCCGCCGCGCGCAAGCTGTCGCGCCTCAACGCCCGCATCAAGGCGATGGCGCAGGCCTGAGCGGCGCGCTTCGCGAAAACGACCATGATGGCGGACCGGGCGGGCCCATGGGCCCGCCCGTTTCGTTTGGGCCTCCGCCGAGGCCCGTTGCTGCCATTGACAATGTTCTCTTAATGTTCTAGTGCCTGACGGTACCTCGTTCCGCGGCCCGCGAAGGTCCGCGCTGGAGAGGCCGGCCGAAACGATGAGATTTGCCGCGCCAGATCGCCAAGAATGACGAGAAAAGCCAAGCGATGATGACAAAAGACAATGTGTCGCGAGATATCGTCTTTTGTTGGCTTCCGTCATCGCCGCGCCGGCGCGGCGGCGCCGGCAAGGTCAGCCCGCCCGTTTCACCGTCAGGCCGGCCAGCGCCTCGTACACCTTGATCACCGCGGCCACGTCCTCGGCGCCGTGGCCATGCGCGGCGGCGGCGAGATAGAGCTGGTGCGCGGCCGCGGCCATCGGCAGCGGAAAGCGGTTGGCCCTGGCGGCGTCGAGCGCGATGCCGAGGTCCTTGACGAAGATCTCGAGCGGGCCCCTGGGCGCGAAGTCGCGGTCGAGCATGCGCGGGCCGACCATCTCGTACATGTAGCTCTGGCCGGCCGCGTTGTTGACGATCTCGAAGATCAGGCCGGGGTCGAGGCCCATGCGCGCGCCGAACGCGGTGAGCTCGGCCGCCACGGCGAGGTTCGCGCCGGCCGCGATCTGATGCACCATCTTCATCGTCGAGCCCAGGCCGCATTCGGCGCCGAGCCGATAGACGCGCTTGGCCATCGGCGCGAGCAGCGGCTCGGCTTTGGCGAAGGCTTCGTCGCTGCCCGCGGCCATGAACGAAAGCTGGCCCTGCTCGGCCGCCGCCGCGCCGCCGCTCATCGGCGCGTCGAGCATCGGCCAGCCCCGCGCCGCGAGCCGCTCGGCGAAGCTCTTCATCTGCGCCGGCGTCATCGTCACGCCCATGATCACCACGGCGCCCTCGGGCAGCGTCTCGGCGGCGCCGTTCGCGGCGAACATCACCTGCTCCGCCTGCTCGGCATTGAACACCATCACGATCAGCGCGCCGGCGCCGCGGCACGCCTCGGCCGCGTTCGCCGCCGCGCAGCCGCCGGCCTCGGCGAGCGCCGCGCGCGCGGCCGGCACCGCGTCGTGCCCCGCGACCGCGTGACCCGCGCCGAGCAGGCGGCGGCTCATGCCCCGGCCCATCGCGCCCAATCCGACGAAGGCGACGTTCATGTTCGTGGCTCCCGCGCCCGTCAGTAGGGCGCCGCGATGGCTTGGAACTTCATGTCGTTGAAGTCGCGCACCAGGCGCGACGCGATGCCGTTCTTGAGCGTCACCTTCGCGCGATGGAGGCAGCCGCGCGCGGCGTAGAGGAGGCCGGGGCCGCGCACTTCGGCCCATTCCCAGTCGGCGCAATCGTGCATCGTGCCGGACTCGCGGTGAACGAGCGCGTGGCGGCAACGGTAGCCGTCGTCGAAGAACAGGGTCTTGCGCAGCGTCCAGGCGCCGGCCCGTTTCTCGAACGTGCCGATCACGCCGCCATCGTCGCGGTCGCCGACGACGTTCCAGCCGTCGCGCTGCAGCTGCTCGTAATACACGTAGGGGCACTCGTAGAGTCCGCCCGGCCGATGCACCCCGGGATCGGGCGCGACTTCGCCCGTGCTGCGCAACGGCGTTTCGCGCCCGTCGCGGTGGTTCAGCCAGAACGTCCTGGGGCCGGTCCACAGCCCGCCGCCGCCCCAGGCATCGCCCTTGGGATAGAGCGCGATGGCTTTGAGATAGGGCGCGCGCGAAATCGCGGTGTAGGAGCCGCGCGTCTCGCTCTGCCAGCGGCCGTTCAGGGCGAAATAGACGAGATAGCGGCCATCGGGCGAGAGATCGCTGCGCATCGGATAGATCCGTGCCCTGATCCACTGGCCCATCGCGAAATCGTCGGTCCGCAGGTCCCAGAGCTGCGTGCAGAACGTCTTCGAGGGGCCGCGCCGGATCACGACGCCCACCGGCTTGTCGCGCGCGAGCAGCACGTGAAGCCGCGGCGCGTCGCGTTGCGCCCTCATGGGCGTCCAGCTCGCCCTCGATCCGGCGCCGTCACTCCTTGACCGCGCCGGTCATCGCCGAGACGTAGTGCTCGACGAAGAACGAGTAGAGGATCACCAGCGGCAGGGAGCCGAACAGCGCGCCGGCCATGAGCGAGCCCCAGCGATACTGGTCGCCGTCGGTGAGCGCGGTCACGATCGCCACCGGCACCGTCTTGTGCTCGGTCGCGTTGATGAAGGTGAGCGCGTAGATGTACTCGTTCCAGCAGAGCGTGAGGCAGAAGATTCCGGCCGAGATCAGGCCCGGCACGGCCAGCGGCAGAACGATCTTCCAGAGGATCTGCCAGCGCGAGGCGCCGTCGATCAGCGCGCACTCCTCGAGTTCGAACGGGATCGTCTTGAAGTAGCCCATCAGCAGCCACGTCGAGAACGGGATCAGGATCGTGGGATAGGTGAGGATCAGCGCGAACGGCGTGTCGAACAGGCCGTAGTTGAAGATCACCGTCGAAAGCGGAATGAACAGGATCGAGGGCGGCACGAGATAGGCGAGGAAGATGAGCCCGCCCACCCACTGCGCGCCCCGGTAGCGGATGCGCACGATCGCATAGGCGGCGAACACCGAGGCGAGCAGCGCGAGGACCGTCGCCACCACCGACACCAGCATCGTGTTCCACAGCCAGACCGGATAGTCGGTCTTGAACAGCAGGTCGTAGATGTGGTCGAGCGTCGGCGACCAGGTGATGAACGGGTTGTGCGTGTTGAGGTCGAGCAGGTGCTCCTTCGGTTTGATCGCCGTGATCGTCATCCAGTAGAACGGGAACAGCAGCACCAGGATGATGATGCCGAGCGGCACGTAGACGGTGACGATCTTGCGCGGCACGCGCTCGAGATAGCGCATGCCCTCCGAAGAATCGGTGAGCGGCGCGGTCTTGTCAGTCATTGGCCTCTCCCTGCTGCCATTTCCGCCGCTGCAGGCCGAACCACGAGATCAGGATGCAGGCGAGCAGGAACGGGATCATCGCGGTGGAGATCGCGGCGCCCTCGCCGATGCGCTGGCCGCCCAGGATCGCGCGGTTGAACGACAGCGTCGCCATCAGCTCGGTCGAGCCCGCCGGCCCGCCGTTGGTCAGCACCTTGATGAGCTGGAAATCGGTGAACGTGAACAGCACCGAGAACGTCATCACCACGGCGATGATCGGCGTCAGCAGCGGATAGGTGATGTAGCGGAACATCTGCCAGCGCGAGGCGCCGTCGATGGTGGAGGCTTCGTAGAGCGAGGGCGGCACGGTCTGCAGCCCGGCCAGGAGCGTGATCGCGATGAACGGCACGCCGCGCCACACGTTGGCGAAGATCGCCGACCAGCGCGCGTTCCACGGCTCGCCGAGGAAGTTGATGTTCTCGGTGGCGAGGCCCATCTGCTTCGCCGACCACGAGACGATCGAGAACTGCGGATCGAAGATCCACCAGAACGCGATCGCGGAAAGCACGGTCGGCACGATGAACGGCACCAGCACGATCGCTCGGATCAGCGCGCGGAACGGCAGGTGGTTGTTCAGCAGCACCGCGAGGTAGAGGCCGATCGCGAATTTCAGGATCGAGGCGACGATCGTGTAGAAAAGAGTATTGAAGACGGCGAGGTGGAACTGGTCGTCGCCGACGATCTTGCAGAGCGCGCCGAGCGCGCCGAAATCGCCGCCGAACAGCCGGCTCCAGAACGCGGCCCACTCCCACTTGCAGTCGAACTCGCCGATCAGCCACTGATAGTTCTCGATGCCGATGAAATTGGCCGAGCCGATGTCCTGGCCGATCTTGGCGTCGGTGAACGAATAGGCGATGCCGAGCGCCAGCGGATAGGCGAGGAACAGCACGAGGAACGCCGCCGCCGGCAGCATGAACCAGAAGCCGAGCCAGTCGCGGTTCACCATGAGGCGCGACAGCAGCGTCGGCGGATCGAGCGGCGCGGCCGGCTTGCGAAGGACGGCTTCGGGCATGGGGCTGTTCCCGTCGTCGATGGCAGCGGAAGGCGCCGGCGCGGAGCCGCCGCGCCGGGGCCGTTCCGCCGGGCGGCTCAGCGATAGATGCGCTTGGCCTGCCGCTCGGCGACCGAGATCGCGTCCTTGATCGTGGTCCGCCCGGTGCAGACCGAGGCGAACATGTCGAGGACGAGGAAATCGGCCAGCGCCGAGGCCGCCCGTTCGCCCACCGAGCCGAGTCCGCCCGCGGTCAGCGTCCGCTTCGCCACGTCGCGTGCGACGGTGAGCTTCGGGTCCGAAGTCCACACCGGGTTGGCGTCGTAGGCGTTGAGCGGATGGGTGATGTAGGCGACGGCGCCCATCAGCCACTTGTCGTAGTTCTCCTTCTCGAGCGTGAAGGCCATGAACGCCTTCGCCGCCTGCTGGAACTTCGAGTAGCGCATGATCATCATCGGATAGGCGATGTGGAACTCGGTGGGCTTGCCCACCGGGCCGACCGGCCACAGCGCGTGGTTCATGTCGTCCGCGATCGCCTTCATCTTCGGATCCTTGCCGGCCTCGGCCTTGGCCGCCGCATAGATCGAGACGCCGTTATTGGTGACCGAGATCTCGCCGGAGAGGAACGCCTTGTTGTTGAAGCTGTCGTTCCACGAGGCGGTGCCCGGCACGAAGTTCGCGTAGAGCTGCTGCGCGTATTCGAGCGCCTTCACCGTCTCGGGCGAGTTGATGATCACCTTGTCCTTGGCGTCGACGACGTTGCCGCCGAACGCCCACAGGCACCAATGCACCCAGGCATTGCCGTCGCCCGAGGCGCGGCCGAGCGCGAAGCCGCCCGGCGTGTTCTTGGCCTTCAGGCCCTTCATCAGGTCGAGGAAGCCGGCCGTGTCCTTCGGCATCTCCTTGTGCCCGGCCGCCTCGATCATGCTCTGGCGGTAGTTGATGACGTTGCCGTTGTAGCCGATCGGCAGAGCGATCCAGCGGTTGCCCGACTTGCCGTAGGTGACGGCGCTCGGCACCCAACCGCCGTACTTCTTGCCGAGATAGTCGGCGACGTCGGTCACGTCGACGACCTTGGTCGGAAACAGATGCGGCAGCGAATAGAGGCCCCAGAAGAGGTCCGGGCCCTGGCCGGTGTTCGCGGCGACCGAGGCCTTGGGCTGCACGTCGTCGAGCGATTCGTTCAGCACCGTCACCGCCACGCCGGTGGCCTTGGTGAAGGCGGCGACGAGCACCATGAACGCGTCTTCTTCCGCCTGGATGAAGCGCTTCCAGCGCAGGATCGTGAGCTTGGCGCCCTTCTCGGGCTTCCAGGGCGCGGCCTGCGCCCAGGCCTTGGCGAATTCCAGGACACCCGCCTGCGACATGGCGCCGACGGCGCCGGCCGCGGCGGCTCCCTTCAGCAGGGAACGGCGATTGACGTGCTTCATAGGCCTTCCTCCTTGTTGTGCGGAAAGCCGCTGACCGGCTCTCCTGTTCTGGTCCGCTTCGTCCTCGTCCTCCGGAGGCTTCAGGCCCCCGCTCCAGGGGCGATCCCGCCCCTCGATTCAGTTCAGGCGTTGCCCGCTGGTCTCCTCGAACAGATGCACGAGCTGCGGGTTCGGCCGGATGCGCAGGGTCTCGCCCGGCTGCGCCGCGATGCGCTCGCGGAACACGCACACGATCTCCTGGCCGCCGCTCTCGACGACGACCTGCGTCTCGGAGCCGGTCGGCTCGACGACGACGACGCGCGTCTCGATGCCGTCGTCGGCCACGGCGATGTGCTCGGGGCGGAAGCCGAGCGTGACGCGGCCGCTCTTGGCCGCGGCGCCGTTGGCGACCGGCACGGCGGCGCCGCCGTCGGCCACGAAGCGCCCGCTCTCGAGGCGCCCCTTCATGAAATTCATCGCCGGCGAGCCGATGAAGCCGGCCACGAACAGGTTGGCGGGCCGGTCGTAGAGATCGAGCGGCTCGCCGATCTGCTCGACGATGCCGTCGTGCATGACCACGATCTTGTCGGCCATCGTCATGGCCTCGATCTGGTCGTGCGTCACGTAGACGGTCGTGGTCTTGAGACGCTGGTGCAGGGCCTTGATCTCGGTGCGCATGGCCACGCGCAGCTTCGCGTCGAGATTCGAGAGCGGCTC
>ERZ761602.4039-NODE-4039-length-19562-cov-8.260214_pt1 | contig 19562 bp, 17 predicted proteins | sample MGYA00512165_ERZ761602 | MGnify/ENA primary metagenome ERZ761602 (study PRJEB28899, sample SAMN02445085) | bioreactor sludge metagenome | biome: EBPR sludge; isolation source: Thorneside wastewater treatment plant | place: Australia: Brisbane, Thorneside... | reverse complement strand
TGAAGTACAGGCTGTCGGCGCCCGGCACGTCGCGCAGCTGGCCGCGCGTCGCGTCCCCCTGGGGCGGCTCGAACTTGATCACGTCCGCGCCCATCCACGCGAGCAGCTGCGAGCAGGTGGGGCCCGCCTGCACGTGGGTCATGTCGAGAATCCGTACGCCCTTCAATGCTTCCATGCTTTTCTCCGTTGCTTGTGGAGTTGCGCGGCGGGACCGTCCGCTCGAACGATCGCCCCGCTGTACGCCTGCCGCGCGATGCGGACTACTTCTTTTTCGCCGCGCTCGGGTTGAGGCTGGTGATGCGCCCGCTCTCGGTGCCGGCGGTCTCGTCGATGACGGCATTGATGAGCGTGGGCTTGCGGGTGCGGATCGCCTCCTCCATCGCCCGCCGGAGCTCGGCCGGGGTGGAAGCCTGCACGCCCACGCCCCCGAACGCCTCCATCAGTTTGTCATACCGCGCGCCCTTCACGAAGACCGTGGGGGCGGGATCGCGCCCGGTCGGGTCCTTGTCGGTACCCTTGTAGACGCCGTTGTTGTTGAGCACGACCACGCAGACCGGCAGGTCGTAGCGGCAGATCGTCTCGACCTCCATCCCGGAGAAGCCGAAGGCGCTGTCGCCCTCGATCGCGATCACCTGCTGGCCGGTCTCGACGGCGGCGGCCACGCAGTAGCCCATGCCGATGCCCATGATCCCCCAGGTGCCCACGTCGATGCGCTTCCTGGGCTTGTGCATGTCGACGATGCTGCGCGTGAAGTCCAGGGCGTTCGCGCCCTCGTTCACGAGCATGGCGTCCGGGTTCGCCTTCACCACGTCGCGCACCACGTTGAGGGCGCTGTGGAAGTTCATGGGCGAGGGATCCTTCGCGAGGGTCTCGGCCATCTTCGCGACGTTCTTCGCCTTCTTGTCGGCGACGGCGGCGGTCCACTCCGCGGGGGGCTTCGCCCAGCCCGGGCCCATGCCGGCGAGCAGGGCCGCCACGCACGAGCCGATGTCGCCCACGAGGGGGGCGTCGATCTTCACGTTGCTGTCGGCCTCCTGGGGCGAGATGTCCACCTGGATGAACTTCTGGCCGCCCCAGGCCTTCGGGCCCGCGCCGCCCCAGGTCTTGCCCTTGCCGTGGGAGAGCAGCCAGTTCAGGCGGGCGCCCACGAGCAGGACCACGTCCGCCTCCGGCAGCACGAAGGAGCGCGCCGCGGAGGCGCACTGCTCGTGGGTGTCGGGCAGCAGGCCCTTGGCCATCGACATGGGCAGGTAGGGAATGCCCGTGCGCTCGACCAGCGCGCGGATGTCGGCGTCGGCCTGGGCGTAGGCGGCCCCCTTGCCGAGCAGGATGAGGGGCTTCTTCGCGCCCTTGAGCAGGTCGAGGGCGCGCTTCACGGCCTCCGCGGACGGGATCTGCCTCGGGGCGGGGTCCACGACCTGGATGAGCGAGCCGCGGCCGGCGGCGGCCGGCAGCGCCTGCGCGAAGAGCTTGGCCGGCAGGTCCAGGTAGACGCCGCCGGGACGGCCGGAGACCGCCGCGCGGATCGCGCGCGCGATGCCCACGCCGATGTCCTCCGCGTGCAGCACGCGGTAGGCGGCCTTGGCCACGGGCTTGGCGATGGCGAGCTGGTCCATCTCCTCGTAGTCGCCCTGCTGGAGGTCGACGATCTCGCGCTCCGAGGAACCGCTCACGAGGATCATCGGGAAGCAGTTCACCGTGGCGTGGGCGAGCGCGTTCAGGCCGTTGAGGAAGCCCGGCGCCGACACGGTGAGGCAGATGCCGGGCTTCTGGGTGAGGAAGCCGGCGATCGAGGCGGCGTAGCCCGCGTTCTGCTCGTGGCGGAAGGCGATCACGCGCATGCCGCGGGCCTGCGCGCGGCGCGTGAGATCGGTGATCGGGATGCCGGGCAGGCCGTAGATCGTGTCGATGCCGTTCATCCGGAAGGCGTCGATCACGAGGTCGAAGCCGTCGATCTCCTCGGGGGCTTGCGCGGCGGCGGCGGCCGGTTCCAGGACGGTTGCCATGCGGGGTCTCCTCGGGGCACCGATCCGGCCGCAGTCGGGCCGGGGCGGGTGCCTGTTCTCGTTCGGTCGATCGGTCGGGCGCGCTCGGGGTTCGAGCCGGATTCGCCCGGTGGATTCGCGCTAGAATGTTAGGGATCCGCCAGAGCGCACCGCCTTGATGCGGGTCAAGCGCCGACCGCCCGAATGACCCTGCTCGCCAACCACCCCGAACGCGCCGAGATCGCCGACCAGCTGCGGCGCAACATCGTCCTTCGCCGCCTGCCGGCGGAGGCCTTCGGTGCCCTCGAGCCCCTGCTCGCCGTGGTGGATTACCGCAAGGGCGACGTGCTGCTCACCCAGGGCGCCCACGACATGGAGCAGTACTTCGTGCTCGAAGGGGTGCTCAAGCGCGTCGTGTCCAATCCCGAGGGCAAGGAGATGATCCTTCGCTTCGCCCGCGAGGACGACATGGACACCAGCTACGCCGCCTGGAAGCTGCGCACGCCCGCGCCCTATTCCATCCGGGCCGTCACGAAGGCGCGCGTGGCGAAGCTGCCCCTGCCGCAATGGGCCGCTTTCCTCGAGGCGCATCCGGACCTCAAGGACGACTTCGAGTACGAGGTCATGTTCCTCATGAGCGAGGTGATGGCCCACACGATCACGCTGCACCTGCTCGACGCGCCGGGCCGCGTGCACCGGTTCCTGCGCAAGCACCCGGAACTCGTCGAGCGCGTGCCCAAGAAGGAGCTCGCCTCCTACCTCAACTTGTCGGCCGAGACCCTCTCGCGCCTCAAGCACGCGGGCAAGATCTAGCCCGTCCGTCGTTCGCGCCACCCGCGGGGCACCGGCGTCCCGCGACGAAGGAGGACCGATGTTCGACGAGACCCTCGTGTTCCACAAGACGGCGCTCGGCCAGGCCGAGATCGCGGGCACCGTCCGCACCCTGCAGGGGCGCCTTCGCCGCGCCCTCATCCTCGTGGACGGCGCGCGCACCGTCGGGCAGATCGCCCCGCTCGTGCGCCCCGGCGAGCTCGACGGAATCCTGGAGGAACTGCAGGCCGGGGGCTTCATCAGCCTCGCCGGCGGCACCCTCGCGGACCTGTTGCCCGGCGCCGGGGCCGGGGCCGGGGCGCCGCCCGCCGGCCCCGACGACGCGGAGAAGTTCGAGCGTGCGCGGCGCCTGGCGATGCGGGAGGTGATGGACCGCCTCGGGCCCAACGGCGACGAGCTCGCGGTGCTCATCGAGCGGTGCAAGGGCCCGCCGGAGCTGCGTGCGGTGATGCGGGATGCCGAGCGCATCCTCGCGGTCTACATCGGCGCCGCGGCCGCCCGGGACTTCGCCCAGCGCGTCGGCCGGGACCTGGGCTGACGCCCTACTTGCGAAGGGCCTGCTGGGGGAAGCGCTTCATCCGCCCGGACATCGTGGTGAGGTCGTCCTCGATGCCCGCGACGCCCGGCACGGCGTTCGCCACCTCGTGGCACAGCGCGTGCTCGCGGTCGTTGGCCACGATGCCCCGGAGGATGAGCTTGCCGTCCACGGCGTCGATCGCGATGTCGATGCCGGCCGTGGCCGGGTTGGCCTTGAGGGCGGCGCGCGCGTGGGCGCGCAGGGCGAGATCGGCCAGGTGCCGGCGCGAGGCGTCCGTCTCCTGGAAGGCGGCGCTCTTCGCGAGACCCACCACCATGTCCACGCAGGTGGCCACCGGGATGCGCTCGGTGTTGAGCGTGAGGTCGTAGAGGGTCGGGTCGCCCCAGTGCACGCCGAAGTGCTCGGACATGCGCGTGGCCCGCGCGTGGTCGTCCACGTCGATCTCGTGCCGCGCGAGCTTCTCGTCGTCCGTCTCCAGGCGCTTCATGAGGCGCGTCACGCGTAGATCCATCGGCGCGCACACGCGCACGCACGGCACGTGGGAGACGGAGCGCAGGATCATCGTGGCGCCCCAGCCCCGGACGAGGACGTTGCCCTTCACCGCGCGCTCGAGCACCTCCTCCGCCGTGAAGATCGAGATCGACTTCTCGTCGGCGGTCCACTTCTCGAAGGGGCCCGCCTTGCCCTCGCGCAGGCGCCGGATGAGGCTCTTCTTCACGTGCATGCGGCCGGCGACCACGTCGCCCACCTCGTGACGGACCATCTCGAGGCCGAGCGCCTCGCACACGCCCTGGGCGACGTCCGAGCCGAGCGTCGCCATCTCCTGCGTGAACGCGATCACCGCCATGTGCCTTGTCCTCCGTGTTCCGAAATGCGGCGCTAGCCGCCGTTGCGTCCCCTGGCGAGCGCGAGGCCCTTGGAGATCAGGGGCCAGAAGAGCAGCAGCAGGGAGGCCGCCGTGATGCTGCCCACGAGGCCGTTGGAGAAGAATACCCCGAGGTCGCCCTGGGAGCCGAGCATCGACTGGCGGAAGGAGTCCTCCGCGCGGTCGCCCAGCACGAGGGCGAGCACCAGGGGCGCCATCGGGTAGTCGAGCTTCTTGAAGACGTAGCCCAGGATGCCGAAGCCGATCATGAGCCAGACGTCGAACATGGAGTTGTGCACCGTGTAGGCGCCGATCGCGCAGATCACCAGGATCACCGGCGCGATGATCGCGAAGGGGATGCGCAGGATCGAGGCGAAGAGCGGCACGCAGGTGAGCACCACGATCAGGCCCACGATGTTGCCCAGGTACATCGAGGCGATGAGGCCCCAGACGAAGTCGGCCTTCTCGACGAAGAGCAGCGGGCCGGGCTGCAGGCCCCAGATGAGCAGCCCCCCCAGCAGCACGGCGGCCGTGGGCGAGCCCGGGACGCCGAGGGTGAGCATGGGCAGCAGGGCCGAGGTGCCGGCCGCGTGGGCGGCGGTTTCGGGGGCGACCACGCCCTCGACCTGGCCGGTGCCGAACTTCTCGCCGTCCTTCGACATCTTCTTGGCGAGGCCGTAGGACATGAAGGACGCGGGCGTCGCGCCCCCGGGCACGATGCCCATGAGGCAGCCGACGGCCGAGGAGCGGATGGAGGTCTTCCAGTACTTCGGCAGCTCCTTCCAGGTCTCGATCACCACGCGGGCGTTCAGCTTCGCGTTGGCGCCCTTGAACTCCAGGCCCTCCTCGATCGTGAGCAGGATCTCGCCGATGCCGAACAGGCCGATCACCGCGATCAGGAAGTCGAAGCCCTTGAGCAGCTCGGGAAAGTCGAAGGTCAGGCGCAGCTGCCCCGTCACGGTGTCGATGCCCACGGCCGCCAGGGCGAAGCCGGCCATCATCGCGGCGATCGTCTTGAACGGCGTGCCCTTGGACATGCCCACGAACGCCGAGAAGGTGAGCAGGTAGACCGAGAAGAACTCCGGTGGACCGAAGCGCAGCGCGAACTTGGCGATGACGGGCGAGATGAAGGTGATGAGGATCACCGCGACCAGCGCGCCGATGAACGACGAGGTGAAGGCGGAGGTGAGCGCGGCCCCGGCGCGGCCCTTCTGCGACAGGGGATAGCCGTCGAAGGTCGTGGCCACCGACCACGGCTCGCCCGGGATGTTGAAGAGGATCGAGGTGATGGCGCCCCCGAAGAGCGCGCCCCAGTAGATGCACGAGAGCAGGATGATCGCGGAGGTGGTGCCCCCGGGCTGCTGCGACATCGAGAACGTGAGCGGCAGCAGGATCGCCACCCCGTTCGCGCCGCCGAGGCCCGGCAGCACCCCGATCAGCACGCCGAGCGTCACGCCGGCGAACATGAGCGCGAGGTTGAACCACGTCATGGCGACCGCGAAGCCGCCCATCAGGGACTGGATCTCTTGCATGGCGGGCCTTCGCGGGTCAGGAGAAACCGAGGGCGGCTTCGATGGGCCCCTTGGGCAGGGGCACCTTGAACCAGATCTCGAACATCATGAAGAAGAAGACCACCACCCCGATCGACACCGGCGCGATCTTCGCCCACCCGTACTTGCCCAGGTGCCACATGAAGAACGCGATGAACAGGGCCGAGGCCAGGTAGATGCCCAGGCCGAACCACGGGTTCGCGATGAGCGCCACGTAGACCACGGTGGGGATCATGACCACCAGGATCATGCGCAGCTGCCCCCATTCGACGAACGCCGCCTTGCCCTTCTCGCCCAGGTTCAGCGCGCGGAAGATGATGGCGACCGCCGAGATGACGATGGCCAGGCCGATGTAGAAGGGAAAGTAGCCCGCCTGCGGTCCGTCGTCCGCCCAGGACGAGCCGAGGCGCCGGCTGTCCCACATCACGATCGCGCCGAATGCGAGAAAGAGCGCCGCCATGACCAGCTCGGCGACCCGCATCGACGTGACCGGCTTGTTCTCCTCCATGCCCTGGGTTCTCCCGGATCTTTTCAGTGTGCTTTCGAGGCGCTGAAGCGCCGGGGGCCGCGTGCGGCCCCCGGGTGCGGCGTACGCGCTACTTCTTGCCGGGTGCGAGGAAGCCGGCGTCCTTCATGAGGCCCATGTGCAGCGTCTCGGCCTTGGCGACCCAGTCGGCGTACTCCTTGCCGGAGATGGCCGTCTGGTTGAAGGCGCCGTCCTCCATGAACTTCTTCCACTCGGGCGTCTGGCGGACCTTCTCCAGCAGGTCGACGTAGTACTTCACGTGGTCGGCGGAGACGCCGCCCGCCATGAAGATGCCCCGGAGCATCACGTAGTCGGTGTCGACGCCCGCTTCCTTGCAGGTGGGGATGTCGTTCCAGCTGTAGTTGCCGGCGACCTTGCCCTTGTAGGGCATGCGCTCGTTGTCGAAGACGCACAGGGGCTTCAGGTTCCCGGCGCGCCACTGGGCCACGGCCTCGATGGGGTTGTTCACGGAGGAATCGATGTGCTTGCCCACCAGCTGCGTCGCGACCTCGCCGCCCCCCTTGTAGGGAATGTAGGTGAACTTGGCGCCCGTCTGCTTCTCCAGGGCGACGGTGATGATCTGGTCTTCCTGCTTGGAGCCCGTGCCGCCCATCTTCACCTTGCCGGGACCGGCCTTCTTCACGGCCTCCACGTAGTCCTTCGCGGAGCCGGCGGGATTGTCCTTGTTGACCCACAGCACGAACTGGTCCAGCGCCAGCATGCGAACGGGCGTGAGGTCCTTCCAGTTGAAGGGCACGCCGGTGGCGAGCGGCGTGGTGAAGAGGTTGGAGAGGGTGATGATGATCTTGTGGGGCTCGCCCTTGGCGTTCTTCACCTCGAGGAAGCCTTCGGCGCCGGCGCCGCCGCCCTTGTTCACCACCACCATCGACTGCTTCATCAGGTTGTGCTTGGCGATGATGGACTGGATCAGGCGCGCCATCTGGTCGGCGCCGCCGCCGGTGCCGGCGGGGACGATGAACTCGACGGTCTTGGTGGGTTCCCACGCGTAGGCGGGCGCGAAGCTGGTGAGGGCGCCGGCGACGAGCGCGGCGACGGTGGCCTTGGCGGCAAAGCGGGTCTTCATGGATATCTCCTCGGTGGCGAGCGTTTTCGTGGACGACCTGCCGGATTCTATCTCGCCGACGGGCACGGGGCGCGAGCCCCGGCACCGGACCGGGCGGACCGCTCGTCGTGGCGGCGAAGCCATTCTATTTCCGGCGGGACCCGAAAGTCTCTTGACCCGGGTCAATCGCGAGCGCGCGCGGCCGCGGCCCGTCGCCGCGGACCCCGGGCCGCCCTGCGGCGGCCCGCGTCGCGGTCAGTGCGCCATCAGCAAGGCGCCGGGCGCCTGCGAGAGCGCGGCGCGCGTGGCCCCGCCCAGGATGACCTCGGCGAGGCGCGAGCGGCCGTAGGCGCCCATCACCACGAGATCGGCGCCGAGCTTGCGCGCCCTGGCCGCGATCGCATCGCCCACGCGCGCGTCGTCCACGGCGGCGTGGATCGCCTCGGCGCCCACGCCGTGCCGCGCGAGGTGGGCCACCACGTCGGCCCCGTGCCCCGCCGTGCCCGAGGGCCCGCAGGTGAGCACCGCGACCGATTTCGCCTTCTGCAGGAGCGGCAGCGCGTCGGTGAGAGCCCGCGCGCACTCGCGGCTGCCGTTCCAGGCGACGAGGGCCTTCGACGGGAAGCCCGCCGGCAACGGCTTCGCCGGAACCAGCAGCACGGGACGGCCGACGCCCAGAAGCGTCGATTCCACCTGGTGGCCGCCGAGCACGCCGAGATCCTCGGGCGAAGGACGCGGCAGCACGACCAGGTCCGCGGTACGGGCCCGCGCCGCGAGGACCGCGGCCCGGTCGCCTTCGACGACCGTCGCGATCGCGTCCTTCACGCCGGCCTTCGCCGCGCGCTCGCGGAACCGCCGCGCCGCGGCACGCGCCTCCACGCCGTCGCGCTCCCACTCCTTCTTCATGAGAGCCATCGCGCTTTGCCGCGGCCGCAGGCGCTGGGCGCTCGGCAGGGGTCGCACGATGGCCACGCCCTCGAGGTGCGCGGTGAAGAGCGCGGCGAGGCGGCAGGCGGCCTCCAGGCTCGACTCGGCTTCGGGCAGCTCGTCGACGGGAACCAGGATCGATCCGTAGGACATGGCCTCTCTCCCTCCGGCGGCGTCGCGGACGGCGCGTCCGCGCTCGCCGTGATTCCAGTCTAGGTTCGACTCGCCCGCGCGACTTGGCACAGGTCAATGACCTTGCCGTGGGACTTTGGGCACATTCTTGATAGAGTCGTCGGTTGGCCCCCTGGCGCCCATTACACAACGCAATAAAAGGGAGAACACGCTCCATGGAAGCACTCACCATCGCCGCGCTCGCGATCTTCGCCGTGACGATCGTCATCGTCATCACCGGCTGGATCGACAGCACCGTCGCGGCCCTGCTCGGCGCCACCCTCATGGTCTGGATCGGACTCATGAGCGAGGACGACGCCTTCAAGATCGTCGACTGGAACGTGATGGCGATCCTGGTCTCGATCTGGACCATCGCGGGCTACTTCGGCAAGTCGGGCATCCCGGAATGGCTCTCGGTGAAGGCGCTGCAGCTCTCGCGCGGCAACGGCGGGCTGCTGATCGTGATCCTGTCGATGCTCTCGGGCCTGGTGTCGATGGTCGTGGACAACGTGGTGGTGATCCTGATGTTCGCGCCGGTGGCCATCCCCCTGGCGCGGCACCTGGGCCTGCCGCTCACGCCCCTGGTGCTCATGATCGGCTTCTCGGCCAACTTCATGGGCTCGGCCATGCTGCTGGGGGACCTGCCGCCCCAGATGATGCACAGCGTCTCGGGCGCGGAGTTCTTCGATTTCATCTGGTTCAAGGGCAAGCCCAGTTCCTTCCCGATCCTGCTGGTCACCTTCGCGATCACGCTCGGGATCATGTACGCGCTCTTCTTCCGGAAGTTCGGCGGCGCGAAGGCCGTGGCCGCGGGCGGCGACAGCATGGGAGAGGCGAAGATCCCGGACAAGCTTTTCGCCACCATCGTCGTGGGCGGCTTCGTCGCCACCATCGTCGCCATGAGCCTTCGCGAGCACCTGGGCATGAAGCTCGGCTTCATCGCGATGACGGGCGCGCTCGTGCTCGTGCTCGTGCTCGAGCTGCTCGGCGACAAGGTGAAGAAGCCGAGCTTCGAGGAGATCATCCAGGAGCTCGACTGGCGCGCGGTCTTCTTCTACGTCGCGCTCTTCGCGCTGGTGGGGGGCCTGGAGAAGACCGGCCTGCTCGAGAAGCTCGCGCACCAGATGGCGCCGATCTTCGCCCAGAGCTCCGCGCTGGGCGCGACGCTCCTCTACTGGGTCACGATCCCCATCGTGGGCATCGTCGAGCACGACGCGTACATCCTCACCTTCCTGTACACGGTGCGCGACCTCGGCCAGCAGGGCGTGGATCCGTGGCCCCTGTGGTGGATGCTGCTGTGGTCCGGCACGCTCGGCAGCAACCTCACGATCGCGGGCGCCCCGGCGCTCTACGTGGCGGCCAACATCTGCGAGCGCGAGGAGAACCGCCGCGTCTCGCTGCGGGAGTTCCTGCGCTGGAGCGTGCCCTTCACCCTGATCTCGTGCCTCATCTGCTACATCCTCGGCATGGTGGTCTGGGTGCTGTAGGCCCCGTTCCCCGGCGGGCGCGCGGGCCTATAATCGCCGCGTGCCCGCCCTCCGACTCCTCGCCGCCCTCCTCGCCGGCCTCGCGCTCTGCGCGCAGGCCGCCCCCGCGCCCGTCCCGCCGCGCAGCGCCGATCTCGCGGCCGCCCGCGACGCCTTCCAGCGCCGGGACGCGAAGTCCCTCGCCCAATGGCGGCAGCGGCTCGCGGCCCATCCCCTCGCGATGTACCCGGCCTACTGGCACCTGGCCGCCACGATCGACAAGGCGGATCCGGCGGACGTTCGCGCCTTCCTCGCGGCCCACGCCGACGGCCCCCTCGCCGACCCGCTCCGCCGCGACTGGCTGAAGGCCCTCGCGAATGCGGGCGACTGGGACACCTTCCGGCGGGAGTTCCCGGCGCTCCAGTCGGAGGACACGGAGGTCGCCTGCCACGCGCTCGCCGATCGCCTGCAGCGCGGGGACAAGGAGGCCCTCGCCGAGGCCCGCACGCTGTTCCTGGCCGGGCGCGAGGCGCCCACCGCCTGCGACGGGCCGTTCACCGCCGCGGCCGCCGAAGGCCTGGTGGGTCCCGCCGAGGCCTGGATCCGGATCCGGCGCCTGCTCGCCACCGACAAGCTGCGCGAGGCGCGCAAGGCGAACGCGATGCTGCCCGCGCGCGAGCAGTTCGCCGAGAAGTCCCTCGACCGCGCCCATGGCGATCCGGCACGCTTCCTCGAATCGGAGAAGGGCCGCCCGCCCTCCCGCGCGGCGAGCGAGCTCATCGTCCATGCGGCCGCGCGACTCGCGCGCCAGCGGCCGGACGAGGCCGCCTCCCGCCTGGAGCAGCTCGCGCGCACCGTCGGTGCCGAGGACCTGCGCTACGGCTTTTCCCTCGTGGGCCACGCCGCCGCCCAGTCGCACCACCCCCGCGCCCTCGAGTATTTCGAGCGCGCGGGCGAAGGCCCGTTCGGCGAGGGCCATCTCGCGTGGAAGGTCCGCGCCGCCCTCCGGGCCGGCGACTGGGCCGCCGTGCGCGGGGCCATCAACCAGATGCCGGCGTCGGAGGCGCGCGATCCCGCGTGGCGCTACTGGCTCGCAAGGGCCCTGGCCGAATCCGGCGCGAAGTCCGCGGCCGAGGACCTGTGGCGCGCCCTCGCCCCCGAGCGCCATTTCTACGGCCTGCTCGCCGCCGAGCAGCTCGGCGCCATCCAGCCGCCGGACTGGGCGGCGCAGCCGGTCGCCGCCGAGGATCTCGATCGCGTCCGGGCGATTCCCGCCGTCGGCCGCGCCCTCGCGCTCTATCGCGCCGAGCTCAATCCGGAAGCCTTCCGCGAATGGGCCTGGGGGCTGCGCGGCCTCGACGACCGGGGCCTGCTCGCCGCGTCGGTCCTCGCCGAGGAAGCGGGCCTGGCCGACCGCGCGATCGGCGCCGCGGAACGCACGGCGGCCCGCCACGACTGGAACCGGCGCTTTCCCGTGCCGCACCGCGAGGCCCTCGCGCAGTCGGCCCGCACCTTCGGCGTGGACGAGGCGCTCGTGTACGGCATCATCCGCCAGGAAAGCCGCTTCAACGCCGAGGCCCGCTCCCGCGTGGGGGCCATGGGCCTCATGCAGCTCATGCCCGCCACCGCGCGCTGGGTGGCCAAGCAGATCCCCATCGCCGACTACCGCCCCGCCAAGCTCGCGGACCCGGCGACCAACGTCGCGATGGGCACCTACTACTTCCGCCGCGTGCTCACGGACCTGGGCGATCCCGTGCTCGCCACCGCCGGCTACAACGCCGGCCCGGGCCGTGCGCGTCGCTGGCAGGCGGACCGGCCGCTCGAAGGCGCGATCTACGCCGAATCGATCCCGTTCAACGAGACGCGCGACTACGTGAAGAAGGTGATGGCGAACGCCTGGTTCTACGGCCACCGCCTCACCGGGACGACGCCGAGCCTGCGCGCGATCGTGGGCACGGTGCCGGGCCGGGGCGGCGCCAACGCGGCCGCCGTCGCGAGCCTTCCCTAGGCTTCGTACGCCTTCCACGCCAACCGGGTGACGCGATGAGCGACCTGACCCTCGTCATCGGCAACAAGAACTACTCCTCGTGGTCCATGCGGCCCTGGGTGCTGCTGCGCCAGCTCGGCATCCCGTTCGAGGAGGTGAAGCTGCGCTTCCACAGCCCGGAGTGGGACGCTTCCATCACGCAGCGCTCGCCCTCGGGCCTCGTGCCGGTCCTCTGGCGGGGCGAGACCGCCGTGTGGGATTCGCTCGCGATCGCGGAGTCGGTGGCCGAGTGGTATCCCGATCGCGGCGCGTGGCCCCGCGATCCGGTTGCCCGCGCCTTCGCCCGCAGCGCCTGTGCCGAGATGCACGCCGGCTTCCGCGCGCTGCGATCGGCGATGCCGATGAACATCCGCTCCCGCCATCCGGGCAAGGGGCACACGCCCGCGGCCCTCGCGGACGCGGCGCGCATCGAGGGGCTCTGGATCGAGGCCCGGGCGCGCTTCGGCAACGGCGGGCCGTTCCTCTTCGGCGACTTCGGCATCGCCGACGCGATGTTCACGCCGGTGGTGATGCGCTTCGAGACCTACGGGGTATCCACGGGCCCGGTCGCTTCCGCGTACCGCCGCGCGGTGCTCGAGGCGCCCGGCGTGGCCGCCTGGGTGGAAGGGGCCCTCGCCGAGACGGATTTCGTGGCGGAAGACGAACCCTACGCCGAGCCCCCGGGATGAAGACCTATGCCGTAGGCGGCTCGGTGCGCGACGAGCTGCTCGGGCTGCCCGTTGAGGATCGCGACTGGGTGGTGGTGGGCGCGACGCCCGAGGCGATGGCACGCCGGGGCTTTCGCGCGGTCGGGGCCGATTTTCCCGTATTCCTGCACCCCGAGACCCATGAGGAGTACGCCCTCGCCCGCACGGAGCGAAAGACGGGCCCGGGCTACCGCGGCTTCGCCTTTCACGCCTCGCCCGACGTGACGCTCGAGGAGGACCTGCGGCGGCGCGACCTCACGATCAATGCGATGGCCCGCGGCGAGGACGGCGTGCTGGTCGATCCCTGGGGCGGCCGGGCGGATCTCGAGAAGGGCATCCTGCGCCACGTGAGCGAGGCCTTCGCGGAAGACCCGGTGCGCATCCTGCGCGTGGCCCGGTTCGCCGCGCGGTTCGGATTCGCCGTGGCGCCGGAGACGCTCGCGCTCATGCGGCGGATGGTCGACTCCGGTGAAGTCGACCACCTGGTACCCGAACGCGTGTGGCAGGAGCTGGCCCGGGGCCTGGGGGAGCGCTCGCCGTCCCGCTTCGTCTCGACGCTGGCCGAATGCGCGGCGCTGCCCCGCGTGCTGCCGGAGATAGCCTCGCTGTCGGTCGACGGGAGCCTCGCGCTTCCCCTCGCCCGGCTCGACGCCTCCGTGGCCTTCGGGGTCCCGGTGCGCTTCGCGGCCCTGGCGACGGGCCTTTCGCCCGAGGCCGCCACGAAGCTCTGCGAAAGGGTGAACGCCCCGGGCGAATGCCGGGATCTCGCCGTGCTCGCGGCGCGCGAGCGCGCGGCGCTCGAAGGGGCCGCCTCGCTGGGGCCCGATGCGCTGCTCGCGCTGCTCGAGCGCACGGACGCCTTCCGGCGGCCGGAGCGGCTCGATCGCCTCGCGGACGTCTGCCAGTGCGACCTGTGCGCCCGCGGCCTCACCCGGACCGTGCCGCGCGAGCGCGTGGCCGCCGCGAGGCAGGCGGCCCTGTCGGTGGACGCGGCCGCGATCGCGAGGGACCACCCGGGCGACGTGGCCCGGGCCCTGCACGCGGCGCGGGTCGCCCGGATCGCCGAGCGGCTCGCCTGAACCGGCCGGGCGGCGGCGCCCCCGACGACGAAAAGGCGAAGGGCCCGCGGCGCATGGCGCCGGGGCCCTTCGGGGTACCGCGATCCGGCGCCCGTGGCGGGCGCGGGGGATTACTTGCGCTTCGTCGTGCGGCGGGCCTTCGGAGCCGCGGCGGCCTTCACCGTCGCCACGTTCTGCTCGACCGACTTCTCGACGGACTCGACCAGCTGCTTGTTGATCGAGGCGAGGTTGTTGTAGGCGTTCTGCGCGGCCGCGAGGGCGCTCTTCAGGTTGCCGACGTAGGCCTCGGAACCGGCCGGGGCGTACTTGAAGGCCTCTTCCATCGAGGACACGGCGGACTTGTTGAGATCCGAGGCCTGCTTCTCGAAGACCTTCTTCACTTCGGCGTTGGTCTCGGCGGCGGTCTCGTACACGGTGCGCGAGTAGGAGTAGGCGCGCTTCAGGACCGGCTCGAAGGCGGCGGAATTCAGGGCGATGACCTCGTGCACGTCCTTCGCGCCGGCCAGCGAGGCGGCGTGGGCGGTGGCCTGTTCGACGGAGTCGCGGGCGGCATCGATGCCGATGGCGGCGAACTTCTCGAGGTTGGCGAGGGACAGCTGGGCGAAATGGGCGAACTGGCCGATGACGGCTTCGTTGGCGGCGGCGAACTGGTCGAGCTTGAACTGGTTCATGGCGGCTCCTGGAGGTAAAAGGGTCGAGGCAGGTTTTTGCTGCACTGCACAAAGCCGCATTTTAGGCCGCTGCCAAGCGAAGTCAAGGGGGTTTGCCCATTATTTTTTGCGGCGCAGCAAAACCGGGCACCCGGAAGCGCTCGCCGTGGAATCAAGGACTTGCACGGGATTCCTTCCGTGGCGCACCAATGAAAACGGCCCGCCGTGGCGGGCCGTCCGGGTGCCGGGCGGGGCGGTCAGTTGACCTTGAGGCCCTTTTCCTTGAAGTAGCGCAGGGCCCCCGGATGGAACGGGATCGGCGAGGCGCCCGTCATCTGGTTGTCGAGCGCAAGGAAGGCGGCGTCCTTGTGGACCTTCACCAGTTCGTCCTTCTTCTCGAACATCGTCTTGGTGATCTGGTAGATCAGGTTTTCGTCGGCGCTCTCCGGCACCACCAGCAGGTTCCAGACGTCGACGTTGGTCGTCTCGCGCGTCTCGCCCGGGTAGGCGTTGGCGAGGATGCGGTTCTTCACGTAGATCGGGCCGTACTTCTTTCGCATGCCCTCGGCGCCGTCGCCGTGGTCGATCAGCTTGATCTTCTTGCCCGGGGTGGCCGCCAGGTCCGTGAGGCCGGGCGTGGGCACGCCGCCCACCCAGGTGAGCGCGTCGATCTTGCCGTCCTTGAGCGCGTTCACCGACTCGCCCAGGGAGAGCCGCTCGCGGGTGACGTCCTTGTTGGGATCGAGGCCATGGGCCTCGAGCAGGCGCATGGACATCACCTCGGTGCCGGAGCCCGGCGAACCGGTCGAGATCCGTTTTCCCTTGAGGTCGGCCATCTTCTCGATGCCCTTGCCTTCCACCGTCGCGACCTGCATGCGGTTCGGGTAGAAGACCACCAGCGTGCGCACGCCGACCTTCTTGTCCTTGAACTTCTCGAGGCCGTTGTACGCGTCCCAGGCGGAATCGGCCATGGTGAAGCCCAGCTCGCTCTTGCCGCCGCCGATCAGCTGGAGGTTCGCGACCGAGCCGCCCGTCACTTCCGCCGTGGCGTCGACGCCGGGCACGTATTTCGACAGCACGGCGGCGAGGCCGCCACCGAGGGGGTAGTAGACCCCGCTGGTGCCGCCCGTGCCGATGGAGATGCGGACCTTCTTTTCCTGTGCGCCGGCTCCGGCCACGCCGAAGGCGCAGGCGGCCGCGGCGATGACCGCGATGATGCGTTTCATGGTGAACCTCTCTCCTCTCGTTATCGGGCGGGAATCGAGTCCCGCCCGGTTTCGGACCGCCGGCGCCCGCGGGCTTTCGCCCGTCCGGCGCGGCCGTCCGGCCGACCCCGCATGAATCCTTCCGGGACATGCCGCCCGGAACGGGCCATTCTAGCCGAGCCGCGCGTCACTCCGCGAGGCCGAGCGACAAGGGCCGCGCCGACTGGAATCCGAGCAGCGGGGGCTCCACGCCCCGGCCCACGGCGAGCGCCTTGAAGAGCTCGCCCATCTCCGACGGGTTGATCAACCGGTGGACCGCGCTCGTCGCCTTGAGCCGCGAGAGCGTCCGGTTGGGATCGCCCTCGGAGACCAGCACGGCGAGCCCGCAGGAAATGAGGAAATGGGCCTGCGTCGTGTAGCCGAGCACCTCGGCGTCCGCGGAGACCGCCGCCCGCGCCATGGCCGAGAAATCCACGTGGGCCGTGATGTCCTGCAGCCCCGGCAGGAAGAACGGATCGCCGTGGAAGCGATGACGGTAGTGGCAGCGGAGCGTCCCCTGGTCGCGCTGGGGGTGGTAGTACTCCGCCCCGGCGAAGCCGTAGTCGACGAACAGGGCCACGCCCCGGCCCAGGGAAGCGGCGACGGTGCGCACGAGCGCCTCGGCCTCGAGGTTCACTTCCGTGAGGTATTCGTAATCGCCGGGCGGCATCACCGCGCGGGCACGGCGCCGAAGTTCGCCCTCGGGCAGCGGCGCATCCTCCCAGGCGAGGCCCGCTTCCGTCACGGCCACGCCGCGCTCGAGGAGTTCGCCCCCGGGCGCGCGGCGCACGAGCGCGCAGGGCAGCACGTCGAGCACCTCGTTGGCCACCACGAACCCGTCGATCCGCTCCGGCAGGCGGTCGAGCCACTCGAAGCGGTCCAGCTCCGCCGGAAAGCGGGCCGCGATGCGCTCGCGCTGGCGTTCCCGCAGGTCCGGGCTCACCTCGAGCAGGCGGAATTTCGCCGGCATGGCGCCCTGGTCCTTGAGCTCGCCGAAGAGGTCGGCCGCGAGGATGCCCGAGCCCGGCCCGAGCTCGAGGATCTCGGGCGCCGTGCGCTCCATCACCTGGCGGGCCTGCAACGCGAGGCATCGCGAGAAGACCGGGGAAATCTCCGGGGCCGTGACGAAGTCGCCGTCAGTGCCGAACTTGCGGCTGCCGGCCGTGTAATAGCCGAAGCCCGGCTCATAGAGCGCCATGGCCATGAAGCGGGGAAACGGGATCCAGCCCCCGGCGTCCGCGATCGCCTCGGCGATCCGCTCGGCGAGCGCGTGGGAGTGGGCGGCGGCCTCGGGGGAAGGCGAGGGCAGCGGGAAGTCGACAGGGGCCATGGGATGTGCGCCGGGCTCTGGGCGGTGTTCGGCTAGAATTGCGCCTCTTGTCGCGACCCCATCCGGGCCGCGAGGGCTTACGAATCAAGGGACTATAGCACCATGGCGGAACCGGCGGTTCTGGTGACGGGCGGGGCGCGGCGCGTGGGCGCAGCCATCGTTCGACGGCTTCACGGGGCCGGCGCGCGCGTGGTCATCCACTGCCACCGCTCGCGGCACGAGGCCGACGCCCTGGCCGCGGAACTCGGGGCCATCCGCCCCGGCAGCGCCGTCGTGATCGCCGCCGATCTCGCCGATGCATCCGTGCTCGCCGGTCTCGCCGACCGCGCCGCGGCCGCCTTCGGCCGCCTCGACGGTCTCGTGAACAACGCGTCGGGATTTCGCGCAACGCCCATCGGCACCGTGTCGCCGGCCGATTGGGACGAGCTCGCCGCCACCAACCTCGAGGCGCCGCTCTTCCTGTCGCAGGCGGCAGCCCCCCACCTCGCGCGCGCGGGCGGGGCCATCGTGAACATCGTGGACATCCACGCGGAGCGTCCCCTGAAGGGCTTCCTCGCCTACGGCGTCGCGAAGTCCGGCCTGGCGGGCCTCACGCGAGCCCTCGCGCTCGAGCTCGCGCCCGCCGTGCGCGTGAACGGCGTTTCCCCGGGCGCCATCCTGTGGCCCGACGACGACAAGTCCTTTCCGGAGGCGGAGCGCGCCCGCATCACCGCGCAGACGCCCCTCGCCCGCACGGGCCGGCCGGAGGACATCGCCGGCGCGGTAAAATACCTGCTTCTCGATGCCCCTTTCGTGACCGGCCAGATCCTCGCGGTGGACGGTGGGCGCTCGATCGCGCTCTAGAAGACGACCATGCCCCACACCGACACCCGACGCGACACCCGCAAGGCCGATTTCGAGGCCGCCAAGCGCAGGAAGCGCATCCGCCGCCTCGTGGGCGAGGCCATCGCCGACTTCGGCATGATCGCGCCCGGCGACAAGGTGATGGCGTGCCTGTCCGGCGGCAAGGACAGCTACGCGATGCTCGACGTGCTGCTGCACCTGCGCGACTGCGCGCCGGTGCCCTTCGAGGTGGTCGCGGTCAACCTCGACCAGCGCCACCCCGGCTACCCGGAGCACGTGCTGCCCGAATACCTCGCCTCCCGGGGCGTCCCGTACCGCATCGAGGTCCAGGACACCCACAGCGTGGTGAAGCGGGTGATCCCCGAGGGCCGGACGATGTGCAGCCTGTGCTCGCGCCTTCGCCGCGGGGTGCTCTACCGCGTGGCCAAGGAGATCGGCGCGACCAAGATCGCGCTCGGCCACCACCGCGACGACATCGTGGAGACGTTCTTCCTGAACCTCTTCCACAACGGCAAGATCAAGGCGATGTCGCCCAAGCTGCAGTCGGACGACGGGCACCACATCCTGATCCGCCCCCTCGCTTACGTGGAGGAGCGCGACCTCATCGCCTACGCCGAGGACCGGCAGTTCCCCATCATCCCCTGCGACCTGTGCGGCTCCCAGGAAAACCTGCAGAGGAAGCAGGTGAAGGCGATGCTGCGCGAATGGGAGCGCCAGCATCCCGGCCGCGTGATCTCGATCGCGAGCGCCCTCACCCGCGTCACGGCCTCGCACCTCATGGACCGCAAGCTCTTCGACTTCCTCGGCCTCGTGGCCGACGGCAAGCCCCCCGCGGAAGCCGATCGCGCGCTGGACCCCGAGGACATCGCCCCGCCGGCCGAAGGCGCGGTGATCCGCTTCTCTCCCGGGCGAGGTTGACCCGAATCAACCGGCCCCGCGCGGGGCCCCTGCTACCCTTTCCCGATGGATCACCCCGACGCGGCCCGGACCCGGCGCCGCGCGACGAAGGAACCGCCATGACGCTCAAGCACCTCGCTCCCACCAAGAAGATCCACTCCTTCCACCCGCCCCAGCGCACGCTGCTCGGCCCCGGCCCGTCGGAGATCAATCCGCGCGTGATGGCCGCGATGAGCCTGCCGGCCATCGGCTACCTCGACCCCGTGTTCGTCGAGATGATGGAGGAATTGAAGAGCCTGCTGCGCTACACCTACCAGACGGGCAACGCGCTCACCTTCCCGGTCTCGGGCCCCGGCTCCGTCGGCATGGAGTACTGCTTCGTCAACATGGTGGCGCCCGGCGACAAGGTGGTCGTGTGCCGCAACGGCGTGTTCGGCGGCCGCATGATCGAGAACGTCGAGCGCTGCGGCGGCGTGCCCGTCGTGGTGGAGGACACCTGGGGCGAGCCCTGCGATCCCCAGAAGCTCGAGGACGCGCTGAAGAAGCACCCGGACGCCCGCGTCGTCTCCTTCGTGCACGCGGAAACCTCCACCGGCGTGCAGTCGGATGCGAAGACGCTCGTGCAGGTGGCCCACAAGCACGACGCCCTCGTGATCGTCGACGCCGTCACGAGCCTCGCCGGCTGCCCGGTGCTCGTGGACGACTGGGAGATCGACGCGATCTACTCGGCCAGCCAGAAGTGCCTGTCGTGCACGCCGGGCCTGTCGCCCGTGTCCTTCAACGACCGCGTCGTCGAGCACGTGAAGGCCCGCAAGGACAAGATCCACAGCTGGTTCATGGACATGAACCTGCTGCTGGGCTACT
>ERZ761602.4037-NODE-4037-length-19578-cov-7.191364_pt1 | contig 19578 bp, 19 predicted proteins | sample MGYA00512165_ERZ761602 | MGnify/ENA primary metagenome ERZ761602 (study PRJEB28899, sample SAMN02445085) | bioreactor sludge metagenome | biome: EBPR sludge; isolation source: Thorneside wastewater treatment plant | place: Australia: Brisbane, Thorneside... | reverse complement strand
GCTACGAGGTCAGCCTGGGCACGGCGCCGGCCACAACGACCAACACCTACAAGATCCAGCTCCGCAACGGCGCCGGCCAGCCGCTCTCGGATACCTATGTCGTGCCCACCTTCCAGGACTGTAACCGCAACCAGGTATTGATCAACTTCGTCCAGAATCACTGAACTGATTGCCGGGCCGCACCCGGGTGCTCGGCACGGTGCCGCCAGGCCAGCCTGGCGGCATCTTTTTCGCAGTTCAATTAAAAAGATAGCTATTTGACAAATTTCCCCGGTTGGCTAGAATCTCAATAACCATGGCTCTTGATCGCTTCGGCCGCGACATCCACTATCTGCGCATCAGCTTGACCGACCGCTGCAACCTGCGCTGCGTCTACTGCATGCCCGAGGACATGACCTTCCGGCCGCGGGCCGAGCTGCTGCAGGACGACGAGCTGCTGGCGCTGATGCGCGTGTTCACGGCCCTGGGCTTTCACAAGTTCCGGCTGACCGGCGGCGAGCCGACCGTGCGCGCCAACATCGTCGAGGTGGTGCGCGGCATCGCGGCCACGCCCGGTGTGCGCGCGCTGGCGATGACCACCAACGGCGTCCTGCTCAAGACCCTGGCGCGGCCTCTCAAGGAGGCCGGCCTGCAGCGCGTCAACGTCTCCGTGGACACGCTGGACTCGGAGCGCTTCAAGCGGCTGACGCGGTGGGGGTCGCTGGAGGCCGTCTGGGACGGGATCCTGGAGGCCGAGCGCGTGGGCCTGCGGCCAATCAAGCTCAATGCGGTGGTGGTGCGCGGCTACAACGAGGAGGACGTGGTGCCGCTGGCCGCCCTCAGCCGCGAGCGCGCCTGGCAGATCCGGTTCATCGAGATGATGCCGTTCGGCGAGGTGGCCGGCTTTCAGCAGGCGCAGGTGGTGACCGAGCGCGAGATGCGCGCGCGGATTGAGGCCCATCTCGGGCGCCTGGAAGCTCTGAACGACGGCCAGCTCGACGGCGAGGCGCGCCTGTTCCGCCTGGCCGACGGCCGCGGGGACGTGGGCTTCATCAGCTCAGTATCCGAGCCGTTCTGCGCCTCCTGCACCCGCGCCCGCCTGACCGCCGACGGCAAGCTGCGCATGTGCCTGCTGCGCGAGTATGAAGTTGATCTGTTGACGCCGCTGCGCGCCGGCGCGAGCACCGCCGACCTGACGGCCCTGGTGCAGAAGGCCGTCTACCACAAGCCCTGGGGGCATGGCCTGGCGCAGAACGTCGTGCCCATGAACCGCGTCATGAGCGAGATCGGCGGCTAACGCCCGCCGGCCGGCGCCGTCATCGCCTCGCTGACCTCCCACAACCGCCGCGCCAAGGCCTCGTCATACGTCGCCGCCGCCGACCGTGCCGGCCGGCTGTCGACGAAGTACTGGCCGGTGACGTCCGCCACCTCCGGCGCGGACGCCAGGTAAATGGAGGTGGCGGCGCCCTGCTCGGGCGTGCGCGCGAACCAGCGCTGGATCAGGCGCAGGCCGGCCGCCAGGACCCCGCCGTTGTTGAGCCCAAAGTTGGTCGCCACAAAACCGGGATGAAGCGCGTTAGCGGTGACGCCGCGGCCGCGCAGACGCCGCGCCAGCTCATACGTGAAGAGCACGTTGGCGAGCTTGGATTGGCCGTAGGCCGCGAACCCGTCGTAGCGCCGGCGGCCCTCCAGGTCGGCGAAGTTAAGCCGGCCGCCCTGGTGCGCGTCCGACGAGACGTTGACGATGCGCGCCGGCGCGCTGGCCAGCAGCTGCTCCAGCAGCGCGTGGGTGAGCAGAAAATAACTGAGGTGGTTGAGCGCCCACGTCTGCTCGCGTCCCTCGGCGTTTTCCTGGCGGCGGGCAAAATAGCCGCCGGCGTTGTTGACGAGCACGTCCAGCCGGTCGTGACGCCGCCGGACTTCTTCCGCCAGCGCCCGCACCTGGGCCTGCTCGGCCAGGTCGGCCGCCAGAAACGTGATGTTCGGATTGCCGGTCTCCTGGCGCCAGCCTTCAACCAGCGCCGCGCCCTTCACGGCGTTCCGGCCGACGCCGATCACGTGCGCGCCCCGGCGCGCCAGCTCGCGCGCCGTCACGGCGCCGATCCCGGCGGTCGCTCCGGTCACCAGCACCACCCGGCCCGTCATCGTCTGGGTCTCCGTCATAGTTCGTGTTTGCCTCCGGCTGTTTGGTCCGGGAAGTGTATCGCCGGGCGGCGTTTTCCGGCGAGTCGGCTACAATGCGTCCGGACTGGAGGCAGACAATCCCTGTGACCCGACTGAACCCCGTATACGCCGCGGCGCGGGCTGTGCTGTTCGACCTGGACGGCACGCTGCGCCACAGCGAACCCACTGGCTTTGAGGCTTTCACGCTTTTCCTGACAGAGCTGGGCTGTGCGTTGACGCCAGACCAACAGGCCCACGCCGAACGCTGGTCGCATTATTACTGGGCGATCGCGCCGGAGCTCAAGAGCGACATCGAAGAACTGGGCGCGGACACGCCCGCCTTCTGGCGCCGCCACGCCGAGCGCCAGGTGGCAGCCTTCAACGTGAGCGAGACCCGCAGCGCGGCCCTGGCCGACCGGGTTCACGGGCTCTTCCAGGAGCGCTATCACCCGGTCAACCGCGTCGAGGCCGACGTGCGCCCGACGCTGGCGGCACTGCGCGCCGCCGGCCGGGTGGTGGGCCTGGTCTCCAACCGCTCGCTGCCGCTGGGGCCGCTGGTGACCGAACTCGGCCTGGCCGACCTGTTCGACTTCACCCTGGCGGCCGGAGAGGTGGGCGCCTGGAAGCCGGCTCCGGAAATCTTCCACCGCGCTGTCGCGTTGGCGGCCTGTTCGCCGGAGACGGCCGTCTACGTGGGCGACAACTATTACGCCGATATCGAAGGCGCGCGCGGGGCCGGCCTGCCGCCGGTCCTGTTTGATCCGCGCGGGCTTTTCCGGGAGCCGGGCTGCCCGGTGGTCCGCCGGATCGGCGAGGTGCCGGGCCTGCTCGGGCTGTAGGCCGGGAACTGGCAGACGGGCGGGGGCGTCTGACTCCATGAAACGCTTGATTATCAGAATGGAGAAAACGCCATGTCCCCGAGTTTCCGTCTACGTAACCTGCTCCTGACCGGCGTGCTAGGCGCCGGCCTGCTGCTGACCGCCTGCGCGCCGGCGGCTGCGCCGGCCAGCACCCCGGACGCGTCCCGCAACACCATCTCCGTCACCGGCAGCGGCAGCGCCTACGGCGCGCCGGATATCGCCACCGTGCAGGTTGGCGTGCAGAGCCGGAACGCCGATCCGAAAGTCGCCGTGAACGAGAGCACCGGCCGCATGAACGCCATCATGGACGCCATCCAGGCGCTGGGCGTGGAGGCCAAGGACCTGCAGACCGCCAACTTCTCGGTGGCGGCCCAGCAGGACTATGACCCCGTCACCGGCCAGGCCCGCGCGACGTTCACCTACGTCGTCGACAACACCCTGACCATCAGCGTGCGCGACCTGGCCAAGCTGGGCGACGTGCTGAGCAGCGCGGTGGCCGCCGGCGCTAACAGCATTTACGGGGTCTCCTTCAGCGTGAGCGACCGGGCCCGGCTGGAGGCGGAGGCGCGCACGCAGGCCATGGCCGATGCCAAGGCCCGCGCCGAGGCGCTGGCCCAGGCGGCCGGCGTGACGCTGGGCGCCCCGATCACCATCAGCGAGTACACGAGCGGGCCGGTGCCCCTGCAGTATGCCGACGCCCGCCTGATGGCCGGCGCCGACGCCGCCGTGCCGGTGGCCACCGGCCAGATGCAGATCAGCCTGCAGGTGAGCGTCATCTACGAAATCCGCTAGGACCCCGTCCCCCTGAATCGGACGGGCCAGCGTCGCCGGTCGCCGTGTCGCGGCGGCCGGCTGAGCGCGGCGGGCGCGGACGGTCATTCGTCCCCGCCCGCCGCTGTCTTTCGCCGGGCGGGGCGTTTGCGTTTTTCTAATGTTTCCGGCATAAATTAGGAGCGCTCAAAATCCAGCCAGCGAGGGAAGTATCATGTCTGCGGCATCCGCTCCTGAGTCCGTGCCATTCCGCACCGAAATCCGCCAACTGCTCAACATCCTGGTGCATTCGCTGTACACCGATCGCGAGATCTTTCTGCGTGAGCTGATCTCCAACGCCTCCGACGCCCTGAACCGCCTGCAGTTCGAGATGCTCACCAACGCCGCCGTCCTCGACCCGGAGGCCGAGCTGGCCATCCGGCTGACGGCCGACAAAGACGCCCGCACGCTGACGATCAGCGACACCGGCCTCGGCATGACCCATGCCGAGCTGATCGAGAACCTGGGCACCATCGCCCACTCGGGCGCGGCCTCGTTCCTGCAGTCCTTGCAGGACGGCAAGAAACTCAGCGACCTGATCGGCCAGTTCGGCGTCGGCTTCTACTCGGTCTTCATGGTCGCCGAAGAGGTGCGCGTGACCTCGCGCTCCTACCGGCCGGACGCCGCTGCCTGGACGTGGGTCTGCACAGGCGAGGACAGCTTTACGCTGGAGCCGGCCCAGAAAGAACAGCGCGGCACCGAGATCGTCATCAAGCTCAAAGACGACGCCCAGGAGTTCGCCGAGACCTGGCGGCTGGAGCAGATCATCCACAAGCACTCGGACTTTGTGTCCTTCCCGGTCTACGTCGGCGACAAGGCCGAGGCCGTCAACCGCCGGACGCCGCTCTGGCGCCAGCCGCGCGCCGAGATCACGGATGAGGCCGCCAACGAGTTCTACAAGCAGCTGACGCTCGACTTCGAGGCGCCGCTGTTGCGGATCGCGCTCAACACCGACTCGCCGGTGCAGATTTACGCGCTGGTGTTCATCCCGGCCAAGGCCGAGCCCGGGATGTTCAGCCTGCGCAAAGAGCCGGGCCTGAAGCTGTACTCGCGCAAGATCCTGATCCAGGACTACTGCAAAGACCTGCTGCCGAACTATCTGCGCTTCCTGCAGGGCGTGGTCGAGTCGGAGGACCTGCCGCTCAACGTCAGCCGCGAGACGGTGCAGTCCAATAAAGTGGTGGAGCGCATCCGGAACGCTCTCACTCACAAGATCATCGAGAGCCTGAAAGAGCTGGCGGCCAAGGACCCGGACAAGTACCTGGCCTTCTGGAAGGCCTACGGCCCCTTCGTGAAGGAGGGCCTGGCCACCGACCCGGCCGCGCGCGACAAGCTCAAGCCGCTGCTGCGCTTCCCGTCCAGCCAGGCGGACGAACTGGTGTCCCTGGCGCAGTACGCCGGCCGCCTGAAGCCCGAGCAGCGCGAGATCTACTACCTGCTGGCCGACGACGTCCAATCGGCGGCGCGCAGCCCGCACCTGGATTACTTCCGCCAGGCCCGGATCGAGGTGCTCTTCCTGACCGATCCGCTGGACTCGTTCATGCTGGCCGGCCTGCAGGACTATGAGGGGTTCGCGCTCAAGAACGCCGCCGCCGCCGAGGTCAACGCGGCGCCAGCCGAGGCGGTGCCGCCGGCGGCGGAGGCGGTGCCGCCGGCCGAACTGGAGGCCCTGACGGCGCGCTTCAAGGCCCGGCTGGGCGACCGCATCACCGAGGTGCGGGCCTCCGAACGGCTGGTGGACAGCCCGCTCCGCCTGGTGGCGCCCGGCGACGGCCGTGAGGCCGAAATGGACCGGGTGCGGCGTCTGCTGGAGAAAGATTACAGCGTGCCCAAGCGCGGGGTGGAACTTAACCCGCGCCACGCCCTGATCCGCGGCCTGGCGCAGCGGCTGGCGCAGGGCGGGGCGGAGACGCTCGTCGACGAGGCCATCGAGCAGCTTTACGAGAATGGCCTGCTGCTGGAAGGCCTGCACCCGAACCCGGCCCAGATGGTCGGGCGCATCCAGGCGCTGATGGAGGCGGCGGTGCGCGGCGCGCCAGCCCCGTGAACCGGCCGCTCCCGCGGTTAACGAACAGAGCCTCCGGCCGCGCCGGAGGCTCTGGGCTTTTAAGCAGGCAGACACACTACGCGATCTGCTCGAGCTGGTCGATCATCTCGGTGATCACGTCGTAGCCGCCCTGCCAGAACTTCTCCGACGTGATGTTGATGCCGGCCTCCTGCAGGATGCGGGCCGGGGACTCCGAGCCGCCATAGGATAGGATCTTGAGGTACTTGGGCTTGAACGACTCGCCCTCGCGGCGGTAGCGCTGGTAGAGGGCCAGCACCAGCAGCTGGCCGAACGAATAGGCGTAGACGTAGAAGGGGGTTCCGTAGAAGTGCGGGACGGACACCCACTCCCACTTGAACTCGTCGCTCACGTCCACGGCCTCGCCGAACTGCTCCTGCAGGGTCGCGAGATAGCGCTCGGCCATCTCGTCGGTGGTCTTGCCCTGATGGATCAGGCTGTGCGCCTCTTTCTCCCAGAGCGCGAAGAAGCCCTGGCGGCCGACGGTGGCGTAGGCGTCGTCCAGGGCGCCGGCCAGGATATCGCGGCGCACGGCCGGGTCGGACTCCTGGGCCAGCAGCTTCTCGGTTAGCAGCATCTCCGAGAAGACCGAAGCGGTCTCGGCCATCGGCAGCGCCGAGTGGAAGGTCAGCGGCGAGTGGTCGCTGGCCAGCAGGGCGTGGATGGCGTGGCCCATCTCGTGGGCGATGGTGGCGACGTCGCGGGCGCGGCCGGTATAGTTGATGAGCACCCACGGGGACAGGCTGGGCAGGACGCCGTAGCAGAACGCGCCGCCGCGCTTCCCCGGCCGGATTTCGGCGTCCACGTGGCCGTCGTCGAAGACCTGCTGCGCCAGCTGCCCGACACGCGGCGAGAACTCGCCAAAGGTGTCCAGCACCAGCTGCACACCGTCGCCGTAGGCGATGGCTTTGTCGGCCCCTGCCAGCGGCGCGTAGATGTCATAGCGGCGCAGCCGCTCCTGGCCGAGCCACTTGGCCTTGAGTTTGAAGTAGCGCTGGAAGACGCCGGCGTTCTTGCGGATGACGGCCAGCAGCGTCTCCACCACCTTGTCCGGCAGGTCGTTGGCCAGGTTGCGCACGGCGATCGGGCTCTTGAAGTGGCGCAGGTTGACGTTCTCGTTGCGCCAGTCGGTCATCATGCTGCGGTAGATCTGGGCCAGCACCGCCGCGTTGTCGCCGTAGACCCGGTAGAGCTCCTGGTAGGCGGCCCGGCGCAGATCCGGGTTGGGGCTGCGCGCGTAGACCATCAGGCCGTCGCGCGTCAGCGTCTGTTTCTGGCCGTCGACCTCCAGCGTGAACTGGTAGGCGCTGGTCAGCATGTCGTAGAGGTTGTCCAGCGCCTGGAAGCCGGTGACGTCCTTGAGGTTGATGACCTTCTCCTCCGCCTCGGACAGCGTGTGCGGCTTGAAGTGGCGCATCTCCTCCAGCCAATAGCGCAGGTCGCCGGCGGCCGCCATCAGCCGGGCCGCGCGCTTGTCGTCCAGCTCCTTCCACCACAGCGAGAAGAACAAGGTGCGGTTCTGGACCTCGGCCAGGCGCGACTGCATCTGGCTGAACAGGGCCAGGGCCGCGGAGTCCTGCGTGTCGGCGTAGAAGCGCAGGGCGGTGTAGGCCGCCAGGCGCGCGCTCTCCCGCCCCATCGCCTCGTAGTCTTTGAGCAGGGCCAGGAAGTCTTTGACCGTGATCGTCGGCTTCAGCTTCTTGCGCCAGCCCTCGACCTTTTTGATCTTCTTCTCGTAGACAGCCAGCGCCTTCTCGACGGCGGCCGGATCGTCGCCGGGGATCAGGCGGTCCAGGTTCCAGCGGGATTGTGAGTACGGCATCGGGGCTCCTTCAAGTGTGGGCGCGGATCATTTCTTGGCGGGCGGGCTGAAGCGGATGTTCAGGATGTCGCCATCCTGGACCGTGTAGTCCTTGCCCTCCAGCCGGAAGCGGCCTTTGGCCTTCAGTTCGGCCACGCCGCCGTGGGTCATCAGGTCCGCATAGCTGTAGACCTCGGCGCGGATGAAGCCTTCGCGCAGGTCGGTGTGGATCTCGCCGGCCGCCTCCGGGGCGCTGGCGCCGCGCCGGGTGGTCCAGGCGCGCACCTCGTCTTCGCCCACGGTGAAGAACGACTGCAGGCCGAGCAGATCGTACGAGATCTGGATGACGCGGTTCAGGCCGAGCTCGACGATGCCGTACTCCTGCATGAACAGGGTCGCGTCGTCCGGCGGCAGCTGGGCCAGCTCCATTTCCAGCTTGCCCTGCAGCTTGACAGCCTGGGCGCCGGTCGAGACCTGGGCGGGCACCGGCACGGTGTCATCGTCGCCGACATTGTAGACCACCAGCATGGGTTTGCGGGTGAGCAGTTGATAGCTGGCCAGCAGCTTTTCCTCGGCCGCCGCCAGGTCCACGGCGCGCAGCGGGGTCTCCGCGCCGAGGGCGTCCTTGAGCTTGGTGAACAGCGCCAGCTCCTGGCCGTGCAGGCCCTTGTCCTTGATGATGCCCTTGCGGCCATCCTCGGCCAGGCGCTCCAGCTTGCGCTCCACGGCCAGCAGGTCGTTCAGCAGCAGCTCTGAGTCGACCGTCCTCAGATCGCGGGCCGGGTCCACCGAGCCGGACGGATGCGGCACGGTGGGGTTGTCGAAGGCGCGCACGACCTGGACGAAGCCGTCCATGGTGGTCAGCTGGTTGAGCAGCGGGCCGGAGAAGCCGGCCGGCTGCGTGTCGCCCTCGGCCGCCTCCAGGCCGGCGATGTCGGCGTAGACGACCTGGGCGTAGATGGTCTTGCGCGGCTTGAAGATCGCGCTGAGCCGGTCCACGCGCTCATCCGGCACGGGCACGACGGCGTTCTGGACTTCGAAGCGGCCCACCTGGCGCGCGCCGCCGACGGGCTTATCGCCGCGTGTGAGGGCGTTGAAGATCGTGGTCTTGCCTGACTGGGGCAGGCCGATGATGCCGAGTTTCATGGCGGGTGTGTGACAAACTCCTGTAGCTCAGATGTTCGGGTGATGCTAAGCTGGATCTATGTCTGGGCCAGCGGATTCTAACTCAGAAGAAGTGAAGCGTCTCTACCTGGAAAGCGGCCTGACTGCGGCGGAGGTGGCCGCGCGCCTGGGCTGCAGCCCCACCACGGTTTTCCGCCGGCTGGCGGCCCTGGGCGTGCCGCGCCGGCCGCGCGGGCCGCAGCCCGCAGCGCGGGCGGCTTACAGCGCCTGGTCGCCGGCTCTGGCTTACGCCATCGGGCTGATCGCGACGGATGGCAACTTGTCACCGGATGGCCGACACATTAGCGTAACCTCCAAGGACATCGATCTTTTGGAAACGTTAAAGCGCTGCCTGGCCCTGCCCAACGCGATCACAAACAACTGCAATGGGCAAGGCGACTTGAGTCATCGCGTGCAGTGGGGGAGTCGCCTGATGTACGCGTGGCTCGTCTCGATCGGCATAATGCCGGATAAGAGCCTGCGGCTTGGTCGGGTGGAAGTTCCCGATGAATGCTTCGCCGATTTCCTGCGCGGTTGTATCGACGGCGATGGTTCGATCAGCACTTACACGGATCGTTACAACACCTACAAAAGCCCGCACTACGTCTATGACCGTCTGTTTGTCACGCTGACTTCAGCCAGCCGGCCTTTTGTGGAGTGGATTCATGACACGGCGCAGCGGCTCTTCGCTGTCCAGGGCGCCGTCATCACTCGGAACCCGGCGCCGCCGCGTCAACCCATCACAGTGTTGAAGTATGGCAAGCATGCCTCAATCAGGCTGCTCCATCGGCTCTACTACGCGCCCGAAGTGCCCTGCCTGGCGCGCAAGCGGGCTAGGGCACTGCCCTTTTTGCACCCCGAGGCCTCCCATTTTGAACTTGGTCAGTTATAATGCTGTTGATAACGCCGAGGTGGCGGAACGGAATACGCTGCGGTCTCAAACACCGCTGCCCGAAAGGGCTTGAGGGTTCAAATCCCTCCCTCGGCATCCTGAACGCGACGGCCCCCCCCGTCGCGTTCCCGTTTAAATTTGCGGCCGCAGGCGTTTCTGTGGCACAATCCGCCTGATGTCACGCGGCGCTGTATTCACTTTCTTCCTGACCCTGGCTCTTGGCCTGGGCCTCGGCCTGTACATCGGCTGGGTGGCCGCACCGCTTCAGTACGTGAACACGGCGCCGGACTCGCTGAACCAGGCGGCCAAAGATGACCTGATCTTGATGGCGGCCACGGTCTACGCCGCCGACGGCCAACTGGAGGCCGCCCGCGCCCGGCTGGCCGCCCTCGGCTACGACGACCCCGGCCCGGCCGCCGCCGCCGCCGCGCAGCGCGCCCTGGCCGCCGGCGCCCCCGAGCCGGACCTGCGCCGCCTGGCCGGCCTGGCGTCCGCCTTCGGCGCGCTCCCACCTGAGCTGCAGCCTTATCAACCATGATCCGCCTGGCCGCGCTCTTGGGGTTGGTGGCTGGCCTGGGCCTGGGCCTGCTATACACGTGGGTGATCAGCCCCGTGCAGTACGTCGACACCGCGCCGGTCTCGCTGCGCGATGACTACAAGGCCGACTACTTGAAACTGGCGGCGGAAGCCTATGTCGTCGACGGCGACGTCGAGCGCGCCCGCCTACGCGTGGCGGCGTTAGGCGAGGCCGACCCCGCGCGCGCGGCCGCCGCCCTGGCGCAACGCCTGGCCGCCGCCGGTTCCGAGCCAGACGCCATCCAATCGCTCGCCGTGCTGGCCTCCGCGCTGGGCGCCGGCCCGGCCCGGCCCACGGACAGCGCGGTCACGCCGACTGAGACTGAGACGCCGGCGCCCCCGACGGTGACGCCCTCGCCTTCGCCGACGCTGCCACCCACCGCCACCCCCCAATTCCTGCCCACCGCGCTGCCCAGCCCAACTCCGCCCGGCGCCCTGGTGTTCGTCAGCCAGGCGTTCACGTGCGACCCGCGCCAGCAGCCGCCGTTGCTGCAAGTGGTGGCCCTGGACCCGCAGGGCCAGGGCGTGCCGGGCGTCGAGGTCATCGTGGAGTGGGGCGGCGGCCAGGACCGTTTCTTCACCGGCCTCAAGCCAGAGCTGGGCGCCGGCTATGGCGATTTCACCATGGCGCCGAACGTCGCTTACACAGTCCGCCTGGCCAGCGACCCGTCCGGCGAAGTGTCGGTGCGCTCCGACCCGTGCACCGACGGCTCCGGCCAGCTCATCGCCACCTCCGCGCAACTGACCTTCCGCCAGCCGTGACGGCGCCGGTGGAGATCCGCCCGCTCGTCGACCTGCCGGCCGCGGTGCTGGGCAGCTTGATCGTCGGTTACGAGAGCGCGATGCGTTACGCGGTCAGCCAGACCGAGACGCCGGCGCAGACCGTCATCGCCCTGACTTTAGAGCCGCTGGCGCGACCCTACCGCAAACGCTGGGACCCGCCCGACGCGGCGCTGGCCGAGCATTACGCGGGCCTGCCGAAGCTGGGTTTCTCACTGGGCGCTTGGGCCGGCGAGCAGTGGGTGGGTCTGGCGCTGGCCGAACCGCGCGCGTGGAACAAGAGCCTGTGGGTGTGGGAGTTTCACGTCGCCGCCGAGTTTCAGGGGCGAGGTGTCGGCCGGCGGTTGATGGCGGTCCTGGCCGAGCGCGCGCGGGCGGCGGGCCTGCGGACCATGGTGTGCGAAACGCAGAACACCAACGTCCCGGCCATCCAGTTTTACCGCGCCGTCGGGTTCGCGCTGGAAGGGATTGACCTCTCGTACTACACCAACGCCGACCTGGAGCCGCAGGGCGAGGTCGCCCTCTTCATGAAGCGCCGGTTGGAGTGAGGCGCCGGCCTCAGGCCGGCGGTTCGAGCTTCACCTCGGCGGCCGGGTCCACGGCGTAGCACATCGCCAGGAAGTAAGCCACATAGTCGCCGTAGTGCGCCAGCGTCAGCAGCTGCGCCAGGCGTGAGCGACCCGCGGCCGCGATGGCGTCGGTGTTGTAGCCGTTGGTCATGAAGGCATGGCGCACGCGGTCGGCCCGCGCGGACGGTCCCGCGCCGCGCAAGAACAGCGTCATGAAGTTGTGCACGAGCGTCTCCGGGAACAACATCCCGGCCACGGCGTGATCGGCCTCATTCAACGGCACGCAGTGTGCCCAGGCTTTGGCGAGTTGATTGATCTGGGCCTGCCAGCGGCGGCCGGCTGGCGCCAGTTCATCGGCCACAAACAGCAAGGCATGGCGCCCCATCAACTGCCCGGCCATGCGCTTGGCCGGGTTGCCGCTGACCGGGCTGGCGGCGCGCAGGGCGGTCTGCTGCCGCTGCAGCGCCGCCACGGCCTCCGCCACCTCGGCAGACGGGTCCGGCGTGACCTTCAGGCGCGTGAGGGCTGCCAGTGTGAGGAGCGCCAGGTGGCCGAAGGCGTCGCGCGAGTCAAGGCCCGCCGGGTAGCGCCAGACCGACAGCCCTGCGGTCTCGGCCAAACGGCCGCCGCTGGTGATCGCCAGGACCGCCGCGCCCCGGGCCTGGGCGAGGTGGGCGGCTTCTAAGACTTCGGCCGTATTGCCCGAATGCGAGAGCGCGATGACGACCGTGTCCGCGCCGACCCAGGCCGGCAGCGCGCCTTGCGTCCAGAGCGTGATGGGCCGCGCCGCGTCCGGCAGACAAGCGGCGCGCGCCAGGTCGCCGGCGATGGCCGAGTCGCCGCGCCCGACCAGGACGACGTGCGCGGCGCTGGGCGCCGGCCAAGCGGCCGCCTGGCCCTGTGCCCAAGCCGCGGCCACCTGCTCCGGCAGCGCGTCGATGGCGCGCGCGTAGTTCTGGGGATCGATCGAGGCGAAGTAGTCAAGATCGTCGAGGTTCATGGCCGGCTCAAATTGTGGGTGGATGGATGCGGGACAGTATACCGGCAGCGCCGGAAGTCGGCGCCGCCCGGCGGGTTAACTTCCAGTGTTTAGGTCATAGACGGCGCGCGCGCTCCAGCCGGAGAGCGCGGCGACTTGCTTGGCGGCCTCGCGGCGCCGGACGCCCTCGGCCAGGCGCTGGGCCAGTTCGGCCCGCACTTGCTCGGCCTCCCACGGCGCGGCGGCCGCGGTGCCGGCGCCGGCGATGACGAGCGTAATCTCGCCCAGGATCTCCTTGGCCGCGAAGTGGGCGTGCGCGGCGCTGACAGTGCCGCGGAAGATCTCCTCGTGGAGCTTGGTGAGCTCGCGGGCCACGGCCATCGGCCGGTCGCCGAGCACGGCTGCCAGCGCGGCCAGCGTCGCCAGCAGGCGGTGGGGCGCCTCGTAAGCCACCAGGGTGCGCGGCTCGGCGCGCACGCCCTCCAACAGGCGTTGGCGTTCGGCGTCCTTGCGCGGCAGGAAACCCAGGTAGACGAAGGCGTCAGTCGGCAGGCCGGAGGCCACCAGCGCGGCTAGCAGCGCGGACGGCCCCGGCACCGGCACCACCGCGAAGCCGGCCGCCAGGGCGGCGCGGACGAGTTCGTAGCCGGGGTCAGACAGGGCCGGGGTGCCGGCGTCCGAGACCAGGGCCACGTCGCCGTCCGCCAGCGCCGCCAAGATCGCGTCCAGCTTGGTCAGCTTGTTGTGCTCGTAGTAGCTGGTCAGCGGCGTGTGCAGGTCGAAGTGCGTCAGGAGACGGCGGGTGTGGCGGGTGTCTTCGGCCGCGATCAGGGCGGCCTCGCGCAGCACGCGCAGCGCACGGGCGCTGATATCCTCCAGGTTGCCGATCGGTGTGGCGACGAGATAGAGGCGGCCCACGGCGGTGTCCTCTCAGCGTGCGGCTCAGCCGAAGAGCCAGGCCGGCAGGAGCGGCGTCAGCCAGGGGTGCAGGGCCGCGAACACCAGCCCCAGCACTCCACCCAGGGCCGCGCCGGCCACGACGTCGGACAGGTAGTGGACGCCCATGGCGATGCGCGCCAGCGCCACCAGCGGACCCCACACGCACAACAGCGCCGCCAGCCAGCCCGGCCCGAGCGAGAGGTCCAACACGGCCAGCATGATCGCGCGGGCGGCGTGCCCGGACGGGAATGAATGCGGGTCGGCGCTGCGATAAACCGCGCCCCACTCCCCCGGCGGGCGCTGCCGCCGCACCGTCCACTTGAGCGCCTGGACAACCACGGCGGTCAGGCCGATGGCCGCGAAGATGACCACAGCCCGGTACTTCCAGGCGGCGTCGGCCAGCACCCAGATCAGCACCAGACCCAGGCCCCAGAACCACGAGTCGCCGGAGTGGGCCAGGAAGATGGCCAGGCGGCGGAGCCAGCCGGGCCGTTCGGCGACGCGGAGGCGGGCCGAGAGGCGGGCGTCCGCTTCCAGGAGCGGGCGCACCCAGCCGAGCCGGGCGGGGGCGAGCGCGTCGCGGTCGTCGGTGGTCATCGGCGTTGGTCGAACTCCCGCTTGAGCATGTCGTACTGGCGCGGCTTGTCGATGTCCATGCCGAGCTCGGCGTACGGCGAGATCAGGATGCGGCCGTCCACGCCCAGGCGCTCGCGGACGCGCCGCTGGCCGAGGTCCAGGCTGAGCCAGCCGAGCGCCACCAGCAGCAGCGTGTCCAGGCCGACCAGCGCGGCCTGTTGGAGCAGGCTCTTGCGCGCGGCGATGATCTTGCGCCAGGCCGGGTGTTCGCCGCTCAGCAGGTCGCGGCGCAACAGGCTCAGGTCGCCGGCCGTGAAGCGGCCCTCTTTCAGGCGGAAGAAGGTCCGGCGCGAACCCGGAAAGCGCTGCTCCATCACCGTGTCCGGGATGAGCGAGTAATACATGGCGTGGTCGGTCTCCAGCGAGGCGCGCACGTTCCAGTCCACCATGGCGGCGGTGATGAGCGGGATGTCGGCGCTGACGGCCAGGATGTGCGTGGGCGGCGCGCCGCGTGCCTCCGACCAATGCGTGCCGGCCAGGACGTTGTCCATCATGTTGCCGCGGCTGGGCAGCACCGCCCAGTCTTTGTCACAACGCAGGGTGCCGGCGTGTTCCGGCTCCAGGCCGACCACGGCCACGCGCCGCACGGACTCGGCGCCGCTGAGAGCGTCCAGCACCCATTGCACCATCGGCCGGCCGCCCAGTTCCAGCAGGGCTTTGGGCCGCCCCTGGGTGAGCGGGTAGAGCGGCTCGTCCGGGGCGGGCACCCCGCCGGCCGTGACCACGGCGTCGACGATGGCGTGGGCGGCGCCGGACGGGGTCATGCGGCCTCCGTCAGCGTCTGCAGCGTCGGCGTCAGCTTAAGCTCATCGATCAGGGCGTCCAGCTCGGCGTCGCTGAGTGCCCGGCCTTGGCCGCTGACCGCGATCAGCGCCGCCTCCATCATATTGGTGCCGAAGGAGCGGCCCTCCAGCACCGGCGTGGTCGTCACCAGCCAACGCGCGCCGGCCGCCCGGAACAGGGCTACGTCCTCGGGCGTGGTGGTATTGGTGCAGATCAGCTTGCCGTCCAGCCGGGCCGGCCGGTAGCGCTTGATGTAATGGCAGTCGCCGGCGATGATCGTGGCCCAGGCGTACCACTGGCCGTGCTTGGGCGTCCATTTCTCCTGCTTTTCGCCGATGGGGTAGACCCATTCGAAGGGCAGGCGCGTGATCAGGGGCAGGGCGGCGGCCGCGATCGCCTTGACGGCGGCCACGCTCCGCAGCGGCAGCGGGATATCGAGCGCGAACAGCAGGTCGCCAAAGACGCATTCGTAGCCGCGCTCGACGAAACCCATCGACATCCCCCAGCGGTCGGCGCCGCTGGTGAAGAGGACGCGCGCCGGGTCCAGCCGGCCGACATGCTGCTCAATAAAGGCCGCCACGCGCCGTTCGAGGGTGTTCTTCAGACCGGTGCCATCCACCAGCGGCGTGCGCTGGACATGGCGCACCATGGGCTTGACCGAGTGCAGGGCGTACCAGCGGTCGTCCACGCGCAGGCCCAGGTCGGCGCCGCCGACGCCGAAGGCGTCCACCTGGCCGTCTAGGTCGCGGTAGAGCTGGGCGGCTTTCTCCATGTCGCCGTCCGTGCCGATCCGCTCGATGCGCACCGGCTGGCCGAGCAGCGTCACCTCGACGGCCTTGTTGCGCTTCGACGAGCCCAGACTGATGCTGACAGCACGTTTCATCGGTTCATCCTAGAGGCGGTGAAGAGTTGGGCGGACGCTCAATCGGCGGCCTGCGCCGCCGGCAGCGGCGTCTCCTTGTGGTAGGCCAGCAGGTGCGGCGTGTTCCAGACGATCACGCCAGTGGCCAGCAGGCAGCCCAGGCCGCCGCTGATCACTGAAATAGCCGGCCCAAAGGCTTGGGCCACCAGGCCGGCCTCCAGCTCACCCAGCTGCGGCCCGCCCATGAAAAAGACCATGTTGACGCTGGTCATGCGCCCGCGCATCCCGTCCGGCGTCATCAGCTGGCGCACGATGTTGCGCAAGACGGTGCTGACCATGTCGGCGGCGCCGGTCAGGAACAGGCACGCGTAGGTCAGCCAGAACGTCGTGGAGAAGCCGAAGAGCACCGTCGCCAGCCCGTAGACGGCCACCGACGCCACCAGGACGCGGCCGCGCGCCTGGATGCGCTCCACCAGCGGCACCATCGCCACGCTCGTCAGGAAGGCGCCCGCCGCCGGCGCCGCCGCCAGGACGCCGTAGCCCTGCGCGCCGACGTGCAGAATGTCTTGAGCGAAGATCGGCAGCAGCGCCGTGGCCGAAGCGAAGAACGTGGCGAAGAAATCGAGCAGCATCGTCGAACGGATCAGCGGCGCGCTGAAGACGAAGCGCAAACCCTCCCACCAGGCGCGCAGGCTGATCTCGCTGCGCGCTTCGGCGGCCCGCGCCGGCACGTCGCGCATGAGCAGGAGCGTGGTGAGCAGGGCCAGGAACGAGACCGCGTCGGCAGCGTAGGCCCAGGCGACGCCGGCCGTGCCGATGATCAGGCCGCCGACGGCGGGGCCGATGACCGACGCCATCTGGAACATGATCGAGTTGAGGCTGATGGCGTTGGGCAGGTGCTCGCGCGGCACCAGGTTGGGGAACAGCGACTGGCGGGCCGGGCCGTCGAAGGAGCCGATGGCGGCGCCGACGCCGGCCAGCAGGTAGATCAGCCAGGGCGCGTCCAGGCCGTTGAAGGTGGCCACGGCCAGCGTCGTCGAGACCAGCAGCATGGCCGAGTTGGTCAGCAGCATCAGGCGGCGCCGGTCGAGCGCGTCGGCCACGACGCCGCTGATGAACGAGAAGACGATGATGGGCACCACCCGCACCAGCCCCACCAGGCCGAGGGCCAGCGCCTTCTGGTCGTCCGGCACGCGCAGGGAGATGTGCCAGAGGATGGCGGCGTTGCGCATCAGCGAGCCGGACATGGAGATGAGCAGGCCGAACCAGAGCAGGCGGTAGTTCCGGTGTTGCAGGGCGATGAGCGATTTAGGAAGGCGATTCATAGTGCGTAACTGAAGAGACAGCGCCGCGGCGCAGCCGCCGACGCCAGGCGCCCGCTTAGGTGCCCCAATCCCTCAAATACAAAAAGTCGTAGCCCACAGTGCGGTTGCTGAGTTTGGCCACCAGGGGCATGACGCGCTTGAAGTGGTTGCGGCGCAGCCGGTCCACCACGGTCCGGACGAAGCCGGCGTCGAAGCCGGCGGCCACGCACTCCTCCGGCTTATAGCGCTGATCCACCAGCAGATAGAGCAGCTGGTCGGCGCGCGCATAGGTCAGGCCCATCTCGGCCTCGTCGGTCTGGCCGGGCCACAGGTCGGCCGAGGGCGCCTTATCCAGGATCGGCGCCGGCACGCCCAGCGCCCGGGCCAGCTGACGCACCTGGGTCTTGTACAGGTCGCCGAGCGGGTTGAGGGCGTGGGCGGAATCGCCAAAGAGCGTGCTGTAACCGAGCATGATCTCGGTCTTGTTGCCGGTGCCGACCACCAGGCCGCCGAAGGCCGCCGATTGGTCGTACAGCACGATCATGCGCAGGCGCGCCATGATGTTGCCGCGCCGCAGGTTGCTCATGTCCGGGAAGCGGTTGAGCAGCGGCTCGGCCATGTCCGTGATCGGCACGGTCAAGGACGGGACGCCGAGCTGGGCGATGAGCAGCTGGGCGTGCTCCAGCGACTCGGCGGCCGAGGTGCGGTAGGGCATACACACGGCCAGCACGTTGTGCGGGCCGAGCGCCTCGGCCGCCAGGCAGCAGGCCAGGGCCGAGTCGATCCCGCCGGACAGGCCGACGACGGCCCGGCTCAGGCCGGTGCGCGTGATCTCCTCGCGCAGGAACTGCGTCAGGATTTGGCGCGCCAGGTCGGTGTTGATGTCGAGAGAGATGTTCGTCATAAATGGTGGGGCGGATGGCGGCCCGCCCTGGCGTTGCTCGGTCGGCCGTTGAAGCGGAGGGCGGTCTGCCCCCAATGCGGTCAGCCCTTATCGCGCGCCCCGGCGCTGCCGGCCGTGATGCGCGCGATCTCGCGCGCCACCAGCGCATGGCGCTCGTCGCGCAGGAGCGGCAAGCGCGCCCGCGTCCGGTGCAGCTGGTTCAGGTCGAGCGTCGTGACCACCAGGGCTTCTTCGTGATACGGACCCTGCACGAGTTGGTCGCCGTTCGGATCGAAGGCCACGGCGCCGCCCCAGAAGTTCAGGCCGTCCTCAAAGCCGACCTTGTTGGTGTGGGCGACGAAGGTCGTGAACAGGCTGGCGTAGGCTTTCAGGACGTGCTCCACCCAGCGCGCGCTTTCCAGGGTCGGCGCGCTGTTTAGCCCGCGGCCGGGCGAAGCCGACGCGAAGAGCATGACGTCGGCGCCGTCCAGCCACAACAGGTACGGGGCCGAGGCGTGCCAGAAATCCTCGCAGATCAGCATGCCCAGCCGCCCGAAGCGTGTGTCGAAGGCGCGCACCGCGTCGCCCCAGGCGAAGAAGCGGCCCTCGTCGAACAGGCCGTAGGTGGGCAGGTAGACCTTGTGGTGGACGTGCACCACGCGGCCCTGTGACAGGTAGGCGCTGGCGATGTAGAACCGGTTGCGCTGGTCCTCGTCCACAAAGCCGACCACCAGGTCTAGGTTGCGCGCGCGAGAGACGGCCAGGAGCTGGCTGAAGACCGGGTCGTCGGGCGTCGGCGCGCACGCCACCGTGGGCACCAGGTCCTGCAGCACGTAGCCGGTCAGCGACAGCTCCGGGAAGACCAGCAGTTGGACGCCGGCTTTGGCGGCGTCGTCGATGAGCGCCAGGTGTTTTTCCAGGTTCGCCTGGACGGCGCCGAGTTTCGTCTTAATTTGGGCGAGGCCAAGAGTCAAGGCAGGCATGATGACACGCGTTCCGATTCTACAACGAAGGCTCAGGGGCCGGATTTACGGCAACGGCTCCGCCGGGGTCGTCCCAGGCTGGACGACGCGCAGGCGGACCGCCCAGGCCAGTGTGGCCGCCAGCAGCACCAGGGCGCTGCCGACCACGTCCAGGCGGAAGCCGGCCAGCTGTGGCATGGGGTCGCCGCGCAGGAAGCCGAGCAGGAACGGTCCCAAGGCCACCAGGCTGAGGGCATACCAGCCCAGCGCCCCGGCCGGCCAGCGCCGCCCGCGGCTGGGCAGGACCTGGCTCAGCGCCAGCGCGCTCCAGATCATGCCGGCCGCCTGGGTGGGCCAGCGCGGCACGCTCAGCCCGTACAGGTCCGGGGCCGTGGTGACCAGCCAGTCCGGCCATTGGCCGGGCTGGACTTCGAGGCCGTAGGCGCAGCCGGCCGCCAGGCAGCCGCCCCAGCTGAGCAGGCTGAGGACCACCAGCGGCCAGGCCAGCGTGTCCAGGAGCGGCAGCAGCGGCTCGCCGGCCGAAAGCACCAGGCTGCGCTTGGCGATGTTA
>ERZ761602.4035-NODE-4035-length-19581-cov-22.760729_pt1 | contig 19581 bp, 8 predicted proteins | sample MGYA00512165_ERZ761602 | MGnify/ENA primary metagenome ERZ761602 (study PRJEB28899, sample SAMN02445085) | bioreactor sludge metagenome | biome: EBPR sludge; isolation source: Thorneside wastewater treatment plant | place: Australia: Brisbane, Thorneside... | reverse complement strand
GTTCATTACTAATTTTCGATTAATATATATTTTATCACCATCCGAGGAGATATTGATGTTAATTAATCCGAATTCTGAATTGATCATCCTGTTCTCAGGAGTAAAACTTATTCGGTGATTTTCAGGAATAATGACCACTACTTGGTCAACTATAGTGAAGCCCCTGCTTATCTCACTTTTTTCATTCACGATGTCTAATTGTACCAATTGATCTAAAGACTCTAACATATTGGTTGCCATTGCAAGTTTTCCATTGAACTTTTGCGCCAGACTTTTGGCCTCTATATTGAAATTCAAATGTAGTACAGGCTCTCTCTCCGACTCTGACTTGTAATAATTGAATGATTTTACAGTTAAGTCTTTGTGGGTAAACTTTCCAATATTATAAAGTTCTTGTTGGTTCGCAACCATACTCATATAACTGAACAACTCATCAAAGTAAACACCTCGCTGAGTCACAGAAATATCCAATTCTGCGTCACCCAATTCATTTAAAATAACGGTACAGTCAGTTTTTTTTACATTATCTAAGGGTGTATACTCAGGAGTTCTGATGATTTGACTTTTGCCTGATTCTATCCAAAGAACATTTCTATCATCTGTAAAGGTACCAATGTATGAAGGTGGTGCTAATTGACTAGTGCATTCCAATAGCAATGTGTCAGAAGAAATCGGTACTCCTAGAAATACATGATTAAATTGATTACTCGGAAATTCCTTTATAACATCAGGAACGTCACTCCCTGCTCTTGCCAAAATATAATTAGAAGAAATGCCAAGATAGTCAAGCATAGCTTTCATGTAATTAGTCAGTGCTTTACAATCACCGTAACCTGATTTCTCTACTTTATCAGTAGGTATAGGCTGAAAGCCTCCAATACCCAGCTGAATGGATATGTAACGGGTTCTACTTTGCATAAATTTATAAACCATCTTGACTAATTCTTCAGTCGAGGATGCCTGTACTTTAAGCGAATCCAAGTGGGCCTTGGTTTCAGCCATAAGTTGATTCCTGCCCTCATTTAGTTTAAGAAACCATTCACCGAAATCAGACCATGTTTTCATACTACCATCCACTCCATCTAGTTTGAAGTTGATAGGAGCCAGATACACCTTTGCCTGATCATCCGCAAAGGATTTATGACTTAGCTGTTTTACACTGGCCGGCAAGTTTTCAACAGTCCATGTATATCTATTATATTCATTAGATTCTTGAACAACCGGATTGCCCACCCCATTATATTCTTTTGCCCTAAATTCGAAACCTTTAAAACATTCTAGAGAAATAATAGCATTCTTGACTTCAAGATCTGGAGCATAGCGTGGCATCCAAATTGGGAATGCAAGAAAACTACTATAATTTATCTCTACTTCAATCTCAACAGTAAATGGATATTGTTGATATTTTGGATCCAAAATAATTATCCTCGCATCATTGATCTCATAAGATGGATTTAGGAGAAGATCAATTGCATCTGATTTTCTAAGCGTCTTCACCTTTCTACCCTGGCTATCAAAGATGGTATATTTTAAGCTACTAATTTTTCTAAAGGAATCATAGTAATCCTTATACACACTATGTTCATATCCCTCCTTAGCTAATACTTGAATTCTGAAAAACTGGCTAATAGTAAGTTGGTTTTCTCTTTTAATAGTCAATTTAGTATCTGCTTTTTCAATGATTGCGGTTGTTTTAGCCTCGACAACTGAAAATGCAAACAGTAATAAAATAAAAAGATAACTCTTCATACTTTAGGTTTTTTTGTTAATCTGAATGGGTTGATTGGTTTTTCTCACAATTTCACTATAGAAATTTTTTAACATATTATAATCGGTTTCATGGAAGATTATCCTACCGATACTAATTTCACAACGAATTGTAACTACATTGTTTATAGCCTGGATTAAGTATGTGAACTTCCCATTACCATCCGGGGTTGACATGACTAGTTGCTCTGGTAAGCTTCCTATCTCATACCCTTCTGGAACACTCATCAAAATAGTAACTGTGTGTTGTCTAGGATAAATAAAGTCAATTGGATAGCTTCTTTCTGGTGCTTTAAAGGGATTTTCAATCTCGCACAAAACAAAAGGATCAACAAAAACTTCGCGACCAATATCCTGAATATTATTGGCCTGGGACATATTTAATAAAATGCTTTCCTTAGCCTTCAAATTTTCTCTGTCAATGTTTTTGGTATTATAGTCAACAATTCCAATAATTTTTTTATCAAGCTGTAAGTAGTTAATGTATCCGTCATCTTTACCTTCCCCTTCATATTTTTCAATCCAATTCAGATAAGCAAATCCCGAGTATTCATTTGTAACCTCAGCTACAAACTCTTTATTCGTATTCAAATCTATCTTGATGAACTGTGTTTGTATATTACTTGTATTAGGGTTCAGGTTTATCCATTCTCCCACCTGAGTATCAATAATAGCCCATGCAGATAAATTAAGGCATTGTTCAGGGAGAACTCCTGGCTTAACGTATGGAGAGGTAGCGTCTAGCAATGTTGTTGTATTCTCATACTTTACCAGTGCAATTACATGGTTAAGCATGCTAATAGAAGGGCTACTTGGATTCAGAAGCCCATTACTGCGTGTGCTTAACACTACCGGGTATGCATTTATGTTAGCTTTCTTTAGAAGAGAAATCAAAAGTAGATTGACTTCTGCGGAGTTTCCAGAATGGTTCTTGCTATAATTCTTCATGTATTCCCGAGTTACCAAAACTGAATAATTACCATTCCATTTTATATTATCCCTAATGTAATCAAAGGCAGCTGTCACCTTTTCTTCAACTGAAAGGTCACTTAGACGCAATTCTTTTGCTTTGTCATTTAAGAAAGCAGAATTTCTAAAAACTCCACCAAAATCAATGAATTCCATCAACCGTTCTCCCACTTTTTCCCAACTGGTTGCAAACTCTCTATGCAACACACCTGGGATCGAAATGGCCTGAATCTCAAATTGAAATTTTGTTACATAATTTCCGTAGTAGTTCATAAAAGGCTCAATCTTTAAAGGAGGTACATGATTGGCCACCCAAAGGCCTTGCTTTTCTTCCTTGACGGGTATAAATCCATAAAAAGTCTTTTTGAATACCAGAAAATCAGTCTCTTCAAGTAACAGCTCACTATGTATTACTGGAATCTGATCTTGAAATCTCCATTCAAACGGAGGACCAAAATGCGAATATTCAAGATCGATAACAGATCCAACTTTTACATCAGGGAAAAATATTTTATAAACCACTATTCCAGAAACAATTTCTTCACGGTAGATATTCGCATTAGAAAGTTTTGATTTTATGATCTCTCCGTTTTCCAAATTGAAGGTATAACCTGAAATAAATCCTTTGTCCGGAGTACGAATTATAAAATTGGCCTTAGCAGTACCAGCTGTGCTAAGTATTTTTATACGAAGGTGTCTGTAAAACTTAGAATCTCTTTTAAGCAGCTGCCCCTTATCAAAAAGTACGACTGCAATGGCTGAAGTATCATATTCATACCTTGTCATTTGGAGATCCTCTATAGGGATTTTACCAAATTTAGTGGATGTATCTTGTCCCCAGCATGCTACATCGGTGAGGATCAATAAGATAAGTAGTAGTCGCTTCATTATTTAATGATTTAATGATACCGTCTCAATATTCTACTTTGAAATAGGTGTATGGCTACAGGATTGAGGATATTTGCTATAATGCAATATAAAATATGTAGGATAAACCTCCAATAGGGAAAATCACATTTTTTAAACAAAAATATCCATATTTGATAATCCTAGTTTTTGTCTCCACCCAGGGCCAGGCACCCTACAAGCAAATCAGTTTTTTCACAGAGCCCCACCTTTTACACGTTCTCCGCAGAGTCCTCCACTGCTTTCCTTTCTCACAGAGGCTGCGGAGAAGAAACTCACCGAACCTGGACGTGTACTTTTTCTTTCTTATCTCCAGGGAAGTGTGTGCTATTTCCGCTTTTTCTTCTGAGGAAATTCAAATCCTGAACGAACTACAATCCTGTCGCCATACGGGCTGTTGTCATGGTCGTCATATAGATTGTACAAGAATTGAAAACTACCCGTCACCTTTTTCATAAACTTATATTCCTTTTTTAATCCGACAAATGCACTCCAAACCCATTGCCTTGAGCCCTCATTGGGATTGCCTACAGAACCAACAGGGGGTACCATGGTGTTCATCTTTTCAACACTGGAATGGATCATAAATCCTTTTCCTATGGTCACCTCGCCATAAACCCTTGGGCCATATATGCGCTCCTGAGAAAATGTTTTTAAATGACTGCCGATCGAAACTCTTTCGTTCCACCCCAGCCCGGCATTGACCTTGCCTCCAAAACGGTAGCCGACAGAAGGATTATAATCAAGCTGAAAATGATTGGTCGATTGAAATTGCAATACTAACCCGGGAATGATACGCTCCACCAAAGGTTTTCCCTTCATGGGATTGGGGGGACGTTTTTCAATGTCTTTAAGGCTTTTGACACTGCTGTATTTTTGTTTTACACCTGACACCCGTTGCATTGCATTGCTGAGCTGCTCGCTTTGCCCGGCAAAGTGATCTATCGCTTTTTCCTTTACTTCCTCAGCAGCGAGTTTTTTCATGGCTTCCGGATCGTTCCCACTTTCCAGAACTTCCATCATCTGATCTCCTCCACCCATTTCTTTCTGAATACCTTGAACCTCGTCCATTTGAATTATCCTATTTTCAAGCGCTTTTGGTGCTTCTTCCAATTCCTCCAGATTGCCTGCCTTCACATTTTTTATATCGTCTTTGTAGCCTTGTACCTGACCAGATACCTCCCCAACCTTGCCTAATGACTCCTTTACTTCGCCTAACTCATTCACGGAAGTAAGCGTTTCCAAATGCTGTTGAGGAAGTGTGCCTATGTCTTGGAGGGGGTCTTGCAAATTCCCTAATCCTTCAATTGGATTGAGGTTAGCGCTCCCCAGCTGACCCTCCAAACCAAGGTTGGCGCCAGAGGGAATGCCTACAGCAGATACTTCGGCAGCGCCAACGCCCGGTACACTCAACTGCCCAGGAACGTTGGCAGCACTTCCTCCTTCACTGTGCATGAGCGCCAACTTATCGTTAACGGCTGCTACTCCCTTTTCCCCAGGCGTTGTGATTTTTTGTTGAAGGCCTGAAAGCTTCTGTTCGACCTTGTTTGTTACTTGAAATGGTCCGGTGTGCTGCAGACTGTCAAGTAACCTGGTGTATTTTGCCGTGGGTAGGCCAAGATTATTGAGACTATCTATTTTGAAGGATAGTTTTTGCCGGATTGAGTCCAGCTTTATATTGTTAAGGGATAAGCCTGGATTCAAAGTGTCGCTTACCTGCCCCAGATTTGACAATTTCTCCGCATTTTTTAAGCCTCCATTCAGCTTCAGCTGGAGTGAATCCAATTGTCGTTCTTTTTTGATGGCAAGGCTATCCAAAACACCTTCATCGGTAGTTTGCGCTTTGGAGGATAAGGATATGCAGAGGAAAACAGCAATCGCCATGCAGTTTGCAGGGCATCCTGTCACTTTCCGCTTAACCGCAATTTTTATAGCATTGGCAAACCTCACACCACTAAAGTACAAGGCTCAAAAATGAAGCACAATAGGGGAATTCCCCTATGTGCACCCCGCTAGCAGCCAGGTGGCAGGCTACGGTAAAGCAAAGGCTTGTGGAAATACGGAACACCCCGTACACTTAAGGTCGCCCAATCTGCTGTCTCTTATGCCCCGCAGCGTCCTCCATTGCTCTCCCCTTTTCACGCCTTTCACTGGCGCAAGCGTCTCGCTTGTGCCCTTCTAAACAACATAGCTCAATTCAATCAAACCTTTCCTATCGTAGAAGTCGCCCTTCACTGGCGCAAGCGTCTCGCTTGTGCCCTTCTAAACAACATAGCTCAATTCAATCAAGCCCTTTCTATCGTAGAAGTCGCGCGCGCTACTATACCAGTAATCCTCCTCGTTTTCCACAAACCCAGCCTCAACAGGGTTTCTATGAATATACTCCATCTTTTGGTAGAACATCTTCTCGGTCAGCAGCTCGATCGGATGATTGTGTTGCTGCCAAAATTGCCAATCATTGTTATTGCTATTCTCACTACCGACTTGATGCATCAGCGCAAGCATCCATTCTTTTCTGCTCTCACCGGAATTTGATTCAATGGCTTTTCGAAGCATCCGTGAAGTATAGCTTTTCATTTCACCAACAATTTTTTCCAGCGGTTTTCCCCGGCTGCCTATAATCATATGGACATGACTACTCATAACGCACCAGGCATAGATTTCCAAGGCCTTTTCTTTTTGGCAATACCTCCAGCTTTCCAGTAAAATATCCTTGTATTCTTTTCTAATAAAGACATCAACCCATCCCACTACCGCAAAGCTGATGAAGTACAATTTGTCGTTATCTGAAAACTTATACTTCCTGCTCATTAACCCAAATTAGGCAATGACCGGCAATAATTGCATGGGCTTGGGCAGATGCCCAGTAAAAATGAAATTGGCATTACAACTTTTTGATTTAAAAGAGCACAAGCGAGACGCTTGCGCTAGTTAGGGGGAGACGCTTGCGCTAGTTAGGGGGCTCTCATAAATCTTCATCGAATTGAAAATAATATCAATCCGTCTATTTGTCTCCCAAAGAACCTCAAGGTGAAACAACTTTGCACTTAGACTAATATGTTCCTTTAGCAGTGTGGAGTTATCCAAAACTTTTATGATAGATATTTCATTCAATCCCCAATTAATCATCTCTGGATTTGATAGCTGATGATAGTTTAGATTTCCTTCGATTTTAAAAACTTGAACCAATCCTAACTTAATTGTGACTATTTGATTTCTGTCTAAATCAGAACGCAATTTCCCGTCCTTATCATAGATATAATTGAAAGACAGTTCAACATCCGTCAATTGGTTTGAAAAGTTTATGCTTGTGAGAATGCATTCCTGCAAAAACTTATATCTACTCAATTCATTTTTGAACTTCAAAAACTCTTCCATCATTTTGGGAAAACAATAATTCCATGAGTCTTAGAAGGAGCTGCTATGTTACCAAGTTCATCTAAATAATTACCGAACTGGTTCATAATTCTAACATCCCAAGTTCCCGCTCTTGACATAATTCTAACTTGTTCACCTAAGCTATTAGTAAACAAATAACCACTTCCATTATTAGTTATAGTTTGAGTGAATCCATTATTGAGTAAGGTGCTTCTAATATTAATTATCGAATTACCACTGACACCATTCTTAAATAACGCTCGAAGTCCTGCGCCCAAATTCCTAAGGTTCCCCAATGATGTTGGGCCTATTGGCAAATTCGGCACAGTTCCTTCAATAACTCTCTTACTCGGGTCTCCTTCTTCTACTGGATAAATATCACTTCCAAAAGGAACAATCATTCTTACAAGGGCTTCCCATCCACCTTGCCAATCAAGCCCAGGATCCCCAGGCCCACCTTGCGTTTGTTGAACAAAAGTTGATTTAACCCCAGGAGATGACCAGAGCTTACCTCCCTCAAAGAAATAGTCGGTAAATTGTTCATCTTTCCAAAATCCGCCAACGCCTGCTCTTTCCTCATATCTTTCTCTATTATCTTTACTTCCATCACCATTTATTCTATATAAATATCCCCCCCAATCCGTTAGCCCCATGGCAATTCCATCTCTATAAATCTGACTTCCGCCAACACCCATCCAGTCGCTGTAGTTAATTCCATCCGCCCAGTGACCACCAGAACCAAGACCGATCTTCCCACCCAAACTGAAGAAACTTTTACCCCCTCCACCGCTTGAAGGTCCTTCGGCACTGCTGGTTGGTATTGGTATCCCATTGTTGGGGCTCGCTCCGCTTGGGTCGTTGAAGAACACCGGATCGTTGAAGCTATAGTTGTAAGGAGAAACCGAGGTAAAGCTGCTTGCCATCGGATCCACCTGCAGCATCCTGCCTAGTGCTGGATCATAGCCTCTGTAAAACATCTCGTACCAACCGGAGGCAGCATTCAACTCCGAGCCTGCATTGTACAAATAATCGTTCTTGCTGCTTTCTCTTGTCCATGAGTTGGCGGTCTGCAAACCAAACGGATAATATTCACTGCTCTGAATCACCCGGTTGGGCGTATAGGTCATGGTGATATCGTCAAAGTATACATCCACCTGTGTGGCATTTTCGTTGCTCACGTAAATATAAGCATAGCCTGCTTCTTTTATATCGTATTCGCTCATCAGGTATTCGTGATCCACTACCGGGCTCGCGCCCACCTGCTCGGCATTGGTGCTGATTTGCTGAAAAGCAATATCCAAAAACTTATAATCTTTGTCGAAAATAAGAATATTCACAAATGCTTTTGGTGAGCTGGTAGATCCGCTGCCCCCACCTGCAGCCACCACACCTCCATAATTGTTCAGCCCGGTATAGGCTTTTAAGGCCTCCCCTGTTGATCCGCTGCTCACGCCAAAAGCGCCCGCCAGTGCTGCCGCAAACCCCGAGAGGTTGCTTGTGGTGCTGGTCTCATTCCAGTATTTGGCATAGGCTTCAATTTTCACTTTGTCACCAGGAAAGACTTTAAAACTTTTGGCCAATCCTACCTGAGACCCATTGCCTCCGTGAAGCAGTTGCGAATAGGTATAGGTAGTGCCTGCATCGGTGTGATCAAACAACCCCAGGGAACTTCGGTTGCCCCCTGTGGGATAGTTTTGGAAGTTGGCCTGCTCTGTAGTTTGTGTGCCTGTTTCAAAAGTGGCCGTATGCGGTTGCGCCACCGGATCTGCCGAGGTGAACATCACGCGGGTATTGCCCTGGTGATCGGTGATGGCGTACTGATATTCATAATTGCTTCCATTTTTTACCACACGCCCCTCAGGCGAGCTAAAGAAATTCAGTGCGTTGTTGGTATACACAAATCCATCCACATAATCTGTAGTAGTGGTTGTTGTTCCATCATAGTATGCCATCTTCAACTTGGTGCCGGCCGCATCGTAGGTGTAGGTGATGGTTTTGGCGGGGGTTCCGCTAAACGTGATCACGGAAGGCTTGCCCAGAATATTATAAGCAATGCTGTTGATGTTCTTGTTAAGGTCTTTGGTTACGTTGCCGTTGGTATCGTACTCATACTCTGTGGTGGCTGTGCTGCCATTGCTAAACCCTTTCACATCGGAAGTAGCATCTTCCACTTTGCTTAGCTTGTTGCCGGTGGCATAAGTATAAGTGAGGTTGTCGATCAAAGTTGCAGTATGAGTGGCATTCAGGCCACTAAATCCCTTCAAATCATCGTGGCGTTTCAAAGACATCATGTTGCCATTTACATCGTAGGTCATGGCTTCGTTAAACATGTTGGCATGCTTGTCCCAGGAGGAAGTTCCCCGCATCTGGAATGCAGCGTCTTTGAGGCGGTCACTTTTATCGTAAATATATTTGTAGCTACGCTGCTCTTCAGCACCTGATCCATCCCCAGCCCCTTTCCACTTGATGGCACTGATATTTCCATTGTAGTAGGCGCTATTGTTCAGTCCAGTTTCTACATTGTTGTACAACATTTCCATGCCAAAGAAATCTCCCATATCGTCATTGATGCTTCCGTCATTAGTCAATTGGGCATTGTTGATGGATTGCAACCATCCGCGGATGTTGTAACGGTAGTCCACGCTTTGCAAGAAATTATTGCCACCCGTGTCATGAAGTTGCTTATCTACCAGCTGACCCAGCTCGTTGTAAACATACTTGGCCACAACCTGGTCTCCAGTGGAGTTGATGTTTTGTTTAATTTCTGTCGCTCTGCCCTTGGCATCGTAGGTATAACTTTTAACTATGGAAAGGGTACCCTGCGCAACTGATAAGCGAATTTGGGAGAGCGTGGCACCGGCAGTGTTAAGAGACATATCTGCCATCAATTTGGTGGAAGAAGGTGTCAAAGAAGTATATACCAGCAAACCATTGCGATAATATTTGACGGTAGTTCCCGTACGTTCAATTTTAAGTTTTGTGCCGGTAGTCAAAGCCCCTGACACCGTAAACTTACTTGCCCCGTTTTCATAAACTTTAAGTGATGTTCCATTGAGGTAAAAAGCATAATCAAGGGTATTATAATTTTGGTTACTATCAATATCTGACAAACCAATCATACGGTTGGTATTGGTTTCTGATACCGTAGCTTCTATCCATCCATTGGTACCAGCGGGTATTTCCTGCACAGAGGAGGCACCTCCGTTCCATCCATTGGTAGTTGCCGTTCTCTTAATTCCGTCTATAATAGTGCCAACATTCACCAGGTTTTTCCAGGTCAGCGCTTTTTGAGGTCGGCTTGAAACTTCTTTCAAAACTTTTCCTTCAAAATCATAAAGGCGAGTTAATAAATCGGCCTCACCTAAAGTCACATGGTTATCACTTCTTACCTGTATCGGCCTTCCATACTTGTCATAAAATACATAGGTGTATAACCACGTAGAGGTGTTCAATATTTTTCTTTTAGACCCGGTGGGTCTTCCATAGGCACTGGCGGGTATTCCTTCACCAGCAAGCCCCTGGCTTACGTAACTATAATCGTCTGTACCTGAGTTGTCAAAGTCATGATCATCGTAATAATTCACTGACAGAATGCTAAGGGCGCTGGCATTCTGGTTGGTTTTAGGAAAACTATTATTGGTATAGTTTTCTAATGCTGTACCCCTGCTTTCATACCATGCATTTTCAGGATAGGTTGCGTTGGTAGATGTATATAGCCCATCCAGAACGGATTGAATAGCGGAACGGGTGACATTTACCGCATCAGTATAAAGTCCCTGCATGACTGCGCGGTGCTTCTTATCGTATTTGATAAACATCCACTGATTTGTACCCCGCAATATTCCATCTTGCATGAGCACGAGCCTGTCCAGGTCATCGTAGCCATAATATACCCACGCAGAGCCGGGCACTTTCTTTTCTATCACACGTCCAAGACTATCGTATTTGTATTCGTAACCAAACTCATCAATGACGGACTGGCTAAAGGTCCAACTGTTTGCGGCAAATGCAGCCACCGCTTTGGGTGAGAGTGTATACTTTACCCGACCAAAGTCGTCATAGATCGTATACGTTTCGAGGTAATCAACCATTGTACCCTCCTGCATGTCATCCAATTGTACCCTCTTCAACACTGCTCTTCCCAGTGCATCCGTGAAAGTGATCACCTTATTTCCATTTTCATCGGTAGTTTCTACCTTCCGGAGTTCATTGGCAGTGTAGTGGCCAGTACTTGATCCGTCACTACTGAACTTGCGTACGTTGTCGCTGGAGACATTGAAACTATAACTGAATTTTTGTTCATGGTTGGTACCTATCTGCCAGTCTGCACCTATATTCCCTTTCTTCAGCACTCTTCCTGAAGGTGCATCCTCAAATTCAAGTGTAGCAAAGGGAGCGGTGTCATTGGCTATTTTATCACCAGCGGTAGCGTAAAACGAAAGTTGATTGGTTTTTGCTGCTGACTGAAAGGAGCCATTGGTCGTTGAGGCCACGTAGGGCAGATAAGATGCAGACTGTCTGCCGAGGGCATCGTATTCATTAAAAGCTACTACATCATAACCACCGGGGCTGGAAGCAATTGCCACCTGTTGTTTTTTACGATGCAGTCCATCAACGTAGGTTATGCTGGCGTTTTTTTCCGTTGGTGTAAGGGTGTAAATCTGTTCATCTTCAGTAATTCCTGATACGCGCACATTCTCACTGGTAATAGAACTTGGGGCCACATAATTCAATACTGTTGCATTGACTGGTGTTCGCTGTGGACTTTCACAAGTAGTTGTGCTGTTTCTTGTGGCCAGATAGTAGGTCCTGGTTGATGATAAAAGTGGAGTAGTTAGGGTTGCCCCAGTATAAGATGGACTACCTCCTGTAGGCACATCGTACCATTTCACTTCATCTCCCCCTTCAGGTATAGCAGTGATCTGTGTGGTTCCCGAACCAAAAATTACATTGTTTGCTTTAGCAGATGGCGAGCCCGGGTAAGGATTTATGGTTGCGGTCACTGCAATATATGGAGGTGGACTTTCACAACCAGTTGTAGAGTTATAGGAGCTAATATAATAAGTGGTAGTGGTGGTCAATGTCGGGATAGTATAGCTTGTTCCTGTTTGTAACATGGATCCGCCAGAACTGGACGTATACCATCTCAAAGTATTTCCATTGGCGCCAGGTGTGCCTCCTAAGGTTACTGTACCTTCTGCGCATCGGCCGCTATTTGTAGGTGTAGGTGAAGATGGAACAGGATTTACATAGCCACTAATTGCTGTTCGGGTGAGACTTTCACATCCTGTAATTGTATTATAACCTGTTACGTAGTAGGTAATCGAAGTCGTTACGATTCCAGTAGTAGTATGACTCATGCCTTCTTTGAAAGGTGTGCCTCCCGTAGGAGTTGTGTACCATCTCACTGTGTAGGCATGCGAACCATAGCTGGCATTCAGGGTAATGTACCCTGGCCCGCACACATATACATCGCTACCTGTTGCCGCAGAAGGCGTAGGGTCTACAGTAGCAACAGCCAATGTTCTGGAGCTACTTACACATCCATTGCTCGTATTTAAAGTGGCAGCGTAATAGTTGGTGGTTGCAGTAAGAGCCGGAGTGGTAAATGTGGCACCTTGATATATAGCAGATCCACCAGATGAAGCGGTGTACCACAGAATGTCATTACCATTTGCACCCGGAATAGCCGTAAGCACTGCAGTTTGGTTATAACATGTATTGTCATTGACAGTAGAAGGCACAGAAGGAATGGTATAGATAGTTGCGTTGACCGGAATGCGTGAACTTGCACAACCTGTAGACGTATTGTAGCTATTGATATAATATGTGGTAGTTGTGCTAATATAAGGTGTGGTATAGCTTGTGCTTGTTGCCAAAAGTGATCCACCGCTGCTGGCATTCCACCACTGTATTGTATTGGCGTTACTTCCATAAGCAGCGGTCATATATATATTCCCTGCTCCACATTGTGCACCCCCGGAAGATGAGGGGACACTCATGTAACCGTTAACTGTCACAGTTATCGTATTTGAATAGCCTTCAGTTTGGCACGCATCATCGATTACTTTTCGTCTATATTGGGTTGTGGAATAGAGCGTCCCTGGTGCATAAGAAAGACCATGCGCTCCTGAAATATCCACCCATGATCCATTGTATTGTTGCCATTGATACCAAAAGTTGCCTGAGCCAGACCCACCAGATGGTGATGTGGAATTATACAGTACAGCAGCAGTTTCTCCATAACATATAGTTTGTACTCCACCTATATACCCAGCTGCCAAATCCCATAGCACAGAGACAACTTTGGTGGCAGATCCATTCAGAATTATCGTTCCGGAGCCACCGGCCTGGGTAAACCTTGCTACTACACTTGAACTTGTGGTTGAACCTGTAATATATCCTCCTGAAATCGTCCAACTGTAGGATGAGGGGGAACCTGTAGCATAGAAAGTATAGTTTTTATTATAACATACTGTTCCGGCTCCGGATATCCCTATTGAACCTCCACCCCCTCCACCACCTCCTCCATCATCTGGCGGAGGCGGTTGAGCAATGCTGGAAAGAGCTGAAAATAAACAAAAACAGAATATGCTTAGGTATTTGGCTAATGTCATAGTATTCTCTAATGTTAATTTTATCATGATGCAGACTAATTGCATGGAATTGGAGAGTAAACTTCCTGAGGATAGGCATATCCTATTCTTCCAGTATTTGTCGTTACTGTGCATCTCATTCTATAACTTTTAGGTTGACCCTCAATCAAAGCTGATACTGTGACACTCTCAGTGGTTCCGACCGTTGTCCAGTCAAACTGATTGTCAATCTGCTTTTCCCATAGATAGGAACTGATCGTTTCCGTACCGCTAACACTGTAGCCAGTGATTTTATAAATTGTTTCGGAAGAAGATCCAGATCCCGGGATAGATGCACATGAATAGGTTTCTACAACAGTACCACTGCAATTGAAGGTTTTGGCTCCTTTTTCGCAGGCTGTGACTGAAAACGGTGACAACAAAACTTCTATAGATTTGGTATAAGTGACTGTTCCAAATACTGGATGACTCAATCTAAGGTGTACATCGTGCTGTCCGGTTTGAGAGGAAGAAAATGTGGGGGTAAATTTTAATCCTACCTCCTGCCATGTTCCAGTGTCAACCCTCCACTCATAAGTAACTCCATCAATGCAGCTTTCTGTCGCTGTAAAGGATTCGGGGATAAGATCATATACACTTGAAGGTCCGCTGATGGAGGAAGTAAGTTGGTTAGCAGGATTAAGGGTGTATTTATAAGTGTTCTTTTGAATAAGGTTTTTGTCCTGATCCCATAAATACTTTTGCCGCCCTAAAGAGTCATATGTTATGAAGGTTGTTATTTGGGTTGCACTAGTAACTGAATTGGGACCAAAAGGGAAAGAGTAGGTATATGTAGTTAGGTCAGCACCCTCAGGATAAAATGAGACATCGTCAATTACCGGCAAAAGTTCTGGAGCCGAAGTGTAACCTCCCCCAAAGCCAAGTCCCTTCACTTCAACAATAAACGTGGACGGAACCCCGCTCATTGAAATTTTCTTTTGAAAATGCTGAAACTCAGCCCCAGCCGGATCAGCTACGATAGAATTGGTAGAGATCACCGCTGAGGTTGATGCATTTTTAAGCTGAACTTGCACTGTTACTGATGAAGACTGCTTCTTTAGCCAAAAGGATAATACATAGTTTGAAACTTCAGCCTTTTGCAATGTCTTCGTGAGCACCACACTTGGATGTATCGCACGGTCACCAGTTCTACCCCGGCCATAAATATTGCCACTCAATTGAAATTCATTGCCAGTAGCATTTTCAGTAGCGTCAGTTTCAAAGTTCGAAAAGACAAACTCACTGGCTCTGGTGTTCACTGCCTGAACGATAGGTACGGTTTTCCCAAATCCCCAATGTGTACTTGTCAGTACACGATTCCTACTCACAGAAGTCATGGGGAGATTGTAATTGTCAAAAGCGAGAAAGGTGTTATCTACCCTGTACCTGCTATCGAAGCTCAGAACATAAGTAGGTCCTTCCAAGGTCTGTCCTGAATAACTGAAATTAGTTACTCCTTGGTCTATTTTTAGGGACAAGCTTTGCTCGGGCAATACTTTACCTGCTACTCCAAAATCTGAAAATTTCACCAAAGCTGCTCCCACCACTTTTTCGGGTTCCCCAGGTTTTTGCTGCAGGGTGACTTGCTCAATGGGTGTGCCGTTTCTGAAATTATCCTGCAAATCTTTGATCCTTTTCAGATAGTTATCTGAATTCCCTGGAATACTGCCAAAATCAAGAGGGTACTTTATTTTTCTAGTGATGATGGTTCCATCAGCAGCTGTAGACCTTGAGCGAGTAAGTAATTTGTGGTATGTGCTTTCAAAGAAATAATCGGAGGAGGTGATAGAGAATTTGTTTTGATCATTCAGATCATAGGTGATTATCGTATCACTTAGCACTACAACCTCTACATCCGTAAGAAGGGAATACTTACCATAGAAGTATGTTTGGTAAGGGCTATTGGGATAATGATCATAAGTAATTCCATAAACTTTGTCCGAGGCTGAACCCGATTTAAAAATATACTGATAACTATTTATGATTTCGTTCACTTTCTTAGTGCCTGCTTCATTCCACTCTATTTTTTTTATCAACTGTCCCCTTCCATGACTGAAATTTGGATTTATGGTGTACGGATAGCGCCATGTGCCTCCGCTACTTGCCACACCCATCTCAGGGCAAGAGGATGGACGGACGAATTTATTTACGGTTGCACTCCACTCTCCTGACGGTGAAGCTCCGTAAGTAGCAGGTAGAGCAAATTGGTATTCCACAGATCCAGCACCTTCCATTGAAATGACACCACGTTGATAACCCACTGCCTGATCATAATAACTTTGGCTTAAATCATCTGCGCTTCGTACCAAAAGATGCTCGTACATATTAGCAGGATTTGAAGAGAGACTTGCATAGGATTTTGTTAGAGCAGATTCCGGATCCCTGTATTCATATGTTGGAATATGAAACACTGGCCTGTTGATAAGTCTTCCCGAGGAAACATTGGAGGCATCTTTATAAGAGTAAGTTTTTACAACTATACTTTCAGGGTTGACCCCGTCAAAAATGGTAGTGGACTTTACTCTAAGTCCCCCACCTTTGTAAGTCTGATTGGCTGCGGGGTCATAGAATTCGTTGGCCTCATAGGCAAGTGTGGCAGAACCACCAGTTGGGTACCTAATAGTCTCCAGTGAACCTATTTGAGCATTAGCCGCATCCATATTGCGGTCAGCCCCATCAAGAATGTACTCAGCACCGATATGATTTGGTTTTGACCATATGCGCACTTGCTCAGCTGAAGTCTCGGACGGGTAAACATAAAGTTTTGGAAATGAGGATGCATTAACACGGCCATTGTAGTAACCCCAAAAGTCCTTACTATCGGAGTAAATATCAGGTAAGTTGCACAGGCCATTAACGTAGTCCACACCAATATAGGTGAATTGGTAAGGTGGCATGATATCGCAACCAGCTGTCTCTTGTATCGACTTTAAAAACCAGCGGTTAATATTTGGCGTAAGGGTACCAAATGTTTGATACGTGAATGAAATGGATTTTACCGGTGTATAATTTTTTCGGGAGTCCCATAAAGCGATATTAGTTAATGTTTCACCTCCGGATAATGAAATTCCTCCTGTAGAGGGAGAAAGTATATTACTCAAATAATATCTGTTTCCCTCAGTAATCATTTTGTAAATAACTTTCCTTTCAATTGATGAGTTGTTATAATTTCTTATGCCCACTATTACTTCGTTTTCTGAAGTATACTCCTCGGACCAGTATTGATAGGATATTTGAGCACCCGATGGAGATTGTTTTTTGGAAAGCCTCCATTCAGAATTATAGATTACAGGCGCTCCATTACCTACCGAATCAAATTGTTCAAATTCCCTTTTTTGGAATTGCACATCCGTAATTCCAGGAGACTTTATAGCATATTGAGTGGCTTCAACTTGAACATCAAAAAAATACTTAGTACCATCGTTCACAGTAATAGTAAAAGAAGTAATCACTCCGGAAATTGTTGTGTATTCAATTTTTACATCACGGTATGGAACTAGTCTGATGGTCCAATCATTGTCAAAAACGAAGGACCCCGATACGCCTCCTGCCTGATAATAAAAAACATCAGGCTCTGTATCCACGTTGTAATTGTAGCTTGCAAGAGCGGTGTTGGCAGATGCCTCGTCTGTGCACGGGGTTCCCCCGACTAAATCAGCCTCGTCCGAAAAAGTTTCCATATCATCAGCAAAGGTTCCACGCATCCAGCCTTTCCGAGTATCTGATCCAGCGCCCGCAAAATCATCAGGTAGGCCACGGACAACTCTGCTTATCGAACCACCGGCATGAAGGTTCCAACCAAGCCCAACCTTACCTTTTTGCTCAATTAATTTGATACCACTGGCATTGTAGGATATACCTACATTTTCCGATAGATCGTGATCCGAAATAGAGAGTAACGGGATGTAAATGGAGGGTGTGCCCGTGTACATATCGACAGGTATATCCTGAGCAAATGATTGTAAGCTGCCCGCAGCAAGAAGAATCGCGAGTAAATGACTTCTCATTTTAAATTCATGTTTTTAGTGCACTTATTTATTAATCCAAGCGGGCATAACAATATCATTCGTCATGCATATTGCTATACGGCTACGTCTTGGCTGCTACGCCATCAATTTGGATAGAAAAATTTCTTGTTTTTATGCGAAGAACCGCACAGGTGAGATTCTGGGTGCATTTAATAAAGAGGAGTATATTTTTGAAGCCGTAACTTTCTGTAAGAAAGAGAGTTATAATTTTAGAGGCTTTACTGGCCTAAAGATGACCTGACTAAAATTAGGGGAAATCCCCTATAATGAATTAGAACCAATAACAGAGAGCATATTCAGTTTGGCGGTACAAGCCCATTCTCATATGCATATTTCACCAAACCAACTGTATTTTTTGCGCTTAACTTCTGCAACATATTTATACGATGGTTTTCTACAGTCTTCTCACTAATACATAGGCGCGCACCAATTTCTTTGGTTGTACATTCATCGCAAATGTGCTGGAGAATTTCTTTTTCCCTTTTTGTAAGTTCTCCCAATAATCTTTCGGCACCGTTCTTTTTACCTGATACTATTTCAGCATGGTTTAATGCACGTTCAGCAACCTCATTTTTATAGAAATCACGATCTACAACTGCCTTGACTGCCTTTACTACTTCTTCGGGCTCACAGTCTTTTAGTAAATATCCATGAACACCCAAGTTCATCAATTCCAGAACTTTTGCAGGCGAATCATCAATAGTTAGCATAACGATTTTAATCCGAGGATAACGTTTTATAAGAATAGCGGCAGCTTCTTCACCACCCATTAAAGGCATACTAATATCGAGTAATACTACATCCACTGGGTGGGATCTCATTTTCCTCAATAGCTCTTTTCCATTTTCCGCCTCCAATACCCTGTAATCAATTCTATCAACCGATCTCAGATAGGCAATGGTAAGCTTACGAAAAAGCTTGTGATCGTCAGCTATGCAAATCCTGATAGGCTCCATTATATATTGGGTGTACAATTTCTGCTTTAAAACCAATTTTTTCTCGATCCAGAAAAAAACTAGCGTCTATGGCTTTTAAGCTACTTCTGATAGATTTTAATCCCATGCCCCCACTAGCCTCCTTCATGCATGAGCTGGATGATCCGTTCCCAGCAACTTCAATAATGAGATCAATTTCACTCCATTGCAATTTAACGTTAATAAACCATGGATTGGAATGTTTTAGTTCATTCCCTATAAGCTCCTGGACAGCCCTATACAAAACTAATTCGTGATCTTGGTGCAACCTTACAGGTGTACCTGACTCATGATAGTTTATCCTAGTCAACTTTGGATTACTTAACCGATCACAAAGCTCTTTTATTGCAAAACCAATGCCCTGATTCCTGAGGCTATGAGGAAAGACATCTTTGGTGATGTTTCTCACAATATAGAGGCTTCTATCAAGCTCAGTTTTCATAGACACCAATAAGTCAAAATCACTTTCATAGCGATTACGACTAAGTGCATCGACCATTAATTTTAATACTGCCAAACTGTTTCCAACTTCATCATGAAGAGTTTTTGAGTAGAGTTCCCAATCTCGTTCAAAGGATTTTCGCTGTAAGTTTAGTGCATTACCAAGCTCAATTTTCAGTAAAAGAAGTTCTCTATTTTGTGCTGCTTTCCTTAGATAGTTCCTTTTGTACTTTATCATATATACCACGACAATCAATAGCACCAAAAGCAACAAACTGAACAATGTCAAATAAGTGAACATAAAAATTAAACCAGTTGGTGAACTTAGAACCTTCTTCCAAATATTCGCTAAGTGAATATAGTTGTAGGTAAATTCGAAGTCAAAGGCAATGTTCACTTTTCTCTAATAATACCATTAGAAAGGCATAAAAAAAGGGAGCTGAGCTCCCTTTTTTTATAACCAACTTAAGTTATTTATTAACC
>ERZ761602.4034-NODE-4034-length-19589-cov-3.742347_pt1 | contig 19589 bp, 16 predicted proteins | sample MGYA00512165_ERZ761602 | MGnify/ENA primary metagenome ERZ761602 (study PRJEB28899, sample SAMN02445085) | bioreactor sludge metagenome | biome: EBPR sludge; isolation source: Thorneside wastewater treatment plant | place: Australia: Brisbane, Thorneside... | reverse complement strand
CTTTTGCCCCCAACCCTGACTCGGGAGCAAGGCCCTGCGCCGACCAACTCCTCAACCGAGACGTTCACTCCTATGCTCTGAGCCTCCCCATGCTCAGGAGGCCGACATGCGGTTTCCTTTTCATCCCCTGGCTTTTGCCCTGTTGCTGTGGGCCCTGTGCCTGGCCGGCCACGCCAAGGAAAAGGACAAAGATCCTTTTGACGACCAGGTGCCTGGCCTGGGTGAGGTGCTGGCCGAGCAGGCCCGCGAGCTGGGCAGCGCCATCGACCAGCGCAACCGCCTGAAGGCCGAGCGCCTGCAGGCGATTCAAAGCCTGGAGCAGCGCCTGGCCGCCTGCAAGGGCTGCGCAGACAAGGCCCAGATCGAGACCGAGCTGGCGCGCTGGCGGCAGACCGACCGCATCGTGCGCGAGGCCGAACGTGGCGCCTTGGTCAGCATGGGGCTGCCCCAGTACAAGGATCTGGACGAACTGGGCATGGGCCTGCTTAAGGGTATGGCGCAGGCGGGGGCGCAGATCGAGGCCCAGCGCCGCCGCCAGGCCGAACTGGGCCAGCTCAGCCAGATGGTGCGCCACGCCTGCGAGGCCGAGCATCAACCCGAGCGGCCTGCGCATTGCAAGAACCCCATGCCGCCCGCCGTGCGCCAGGCCTTCAACCAACAGGTGCTGGCCTGCGTCAAGCAGAACGACCCGCTGCAGCTCTATGCCAAGGATCTGATGGTGCGGGACATGTGCAAGCGCCACCACGACCCTGCCGCCTGCACGCAGGCCAACAGCCCGCTGGAGCGGGCCAAGACCTACAACCGCGCGGCGGCCCTGAAGGACATGGAGCAGCGCCGCCAACGCAAGGTCCAGGCGCAGGCCGAGTGGGAGGCCGAGCTTGAAGCCAAGAACGCTGAACGCCTGGCGCAGCGCGCCGAGCGCCGAGCGCCGCGCTGCCGTGGCCCGGAATGCGCCGAGCAACGCCGCACCCAGGTGAACGAGCGCAACGCGCAGCGCCGTGGCGAAGCCGAGGAGCGCCGGCGGCAGCGGCTGGAATGCGAGCAGGCCTGAGAGCCTGTGAACAAATCCCGCACACCCGCTCGTGCGCCCCAGACGGCGCCGCTCGTCGTTGCAAATGCTCGCCATAGCCCGAGCTATGGCTGTGCTTTGCGCCTAGTTCGACACCCTCTGGAACACCCGCTCGGGCGCGCCGGATTCATTCACAGGCTCTGAGGCTGAGCGCCTGGCCGTATCCGACCCCCATCAGGCCCGCTGCAGCCCGCGCAGCCGCCGCCGCGCCGCCCGCGCCGTCGGCACCCAGGCCAGCGTGGCCCAGCGCCGCCACATCAGCAGCCCGCGCAGCCATTCGTCCGCCGCGTAGGCCACCCACACCCCCACCAGACCAAAGCCCAGATGCAGGCCCAGCAGCCAGCTGCCGCCGGCCAGCACCAGGGCCATCGAGACGGCACCCACGGCCACCGGGTATTTGGCGTCACCCGCCGCGCGCAGGGCGTTGATGACGACGAGGTTGAAGGTGCGGCCCGGCTCCAGCAGCACGGTCCACCACAGCAGGGTCAGGGCCAGGGCGGTGATCTGTTCGTCGCGCGTGAAGGCGGCCATCAGCCAGGGGCCGGCCAGGGCGGCCGCGCCCGCCACGGTCACGGCGCTGGCCAGGCCCAGGGCCAGTGAGCGGCGCAGCAACCGGTTGGCCTCGCGCAGCTTGCCGGCGCCAATCAGATGGCCGATCAGGATTTCCATCGACAGCCCGATGGCCAGCCCGCCCAGCAGGATGAAGTGCATCAGCTGCATCACATAGGCATGCACCGCCAGCGCCTGGCTGCCGAGCTGGGCGGTGACGGCCACGCTGACCATGAAGGCCAGGCGCCAGGCGATGTTCTCGGCGGCGCCGGGCAGGCCGATGTGCAGCATGGCCGCCACTTCGGGCTTGCGCCATTGCCACCAGTCGGCCCAGCGCGGGCGCAGGCCCAGGCGTTGCGTCCACAACAGGCTGTGCAGCAGCAGGGCCAGGAAGCGGCTGGCCATCAGTGCCCAGGCGAAGCCGACCAGACCGTAGGCCGGCATCCAGGCCAGCGCCAGGCCAAGCTGCAGGGCGTTCATCAGGATCAGCACGGCCAGGGTGTCGCGGGCGCGCAGGTGGGCGCGCATCACGCTGCCCATGCTGGCGTTCCAGGCGTCCAGCAACAGGCCCGGGGCCAGCCATTGCAGGAAGGGCACGGCCTGGGGCAGCAGCTCGGCCGGGGCCTGCAACAGGCTCAGCAGGGGGCGGGCGGCGGCCCAGGCGGCCAGGGCGCAGGCCAGGCCAATCCAGCTGCTGGCGCCCAGCGCGGCGCGGGCCAGGGCCTCGGCCGCGCCGCGCTGGCCACTGCCCAGGGCCTGGGTGATGACCACGCCGATGCCCGCGCCGATGACGCGAAAGACGATGAAGAGCGTGGCCTGCAGCTGGTTGGTGAGCGCGAAGGCGCCGGCGGCGCTGTCGCTCACGCGGGCGGCCAGCGCGGTGGCCACCAGGCCCACCGCCATGCCCAGCGCCAGTTCCAGGAACAGCGGCCACAGCAGGGGCCAGAGCTTGGGAGAGGTGCGTGGCATGGGGGCGGAGATTGTGGGTGGGAGCCGCCGCCACGCGGACGTCCCCAATGCAGAAGGCCCGCTTGCGCGGGCCTTCTTGGCAGCGGAGCGGAACCGGATCAGCGCGGGGCGCGACGGCGGCCGAGCGCACCACCGGCCAGCAGGCCCAGGGCCGCCAGGGCCAGGCCGGCGGGTTCGGGCACGCGGTTGTCGTTGCCGGCATCGCGGAAGGCCACCTCACCAATGGCGCAGGCCTGGAAGCCCGCCGGGTTGGGCTGCGGGCAGTTCGACATGTCCATGCGGACATAGCGCAGCGCCGTGGCGCCGAAACCGAAGACCTGGGCCGGGTAATCAACCACGGGGTGGTCGATCGGGTTGATGCCCAGCGACAGATTGAAGAAGTTCACCCCGTCGGTCGAACCCAGCAGATCCAGGCTGCCGAAGCCGGAGGACTCTTCCACCCACACCGCGATGGCGTTCAGGTTGTAGCTGGCGCCCAGGTCGTAGGTCACGCTGGCGCTGGTGCTGCCCTGGTTGCTGAACCATTCGAAGCCGCCAAAACCGGTGGTGTGCAGGGGGTTGCTGGCGATGTAGCTGTCGAAATCGGTGACGCCGTCGGTATAACCAGCCGACAGGCCGGCCTGGTTGTAGGTCTCGACCAAGGTGCCAAAACCGGGACCGCCCGAATTGATGGTGCCGCCGACGGCACTACGCACCACACCGGCTTGCGCCGTAAAGCTGGCGGCAGCCAAGCTGGCCACGGCCAGCGCAATCTTCAGTTTTTGCACGTTTGAACTCCTGTTGAACGGCGCAAACTATCTGGAGCACATTTGGTGCCAGCGGCAGAAAGTCGTTACAAATGAAGCGCTTGGCCGTGCAGCTGGCGCGTCCCGTCGGGCCATTCGTCAAAAAGGGCGACACCGAGGAGGCCGGCATTGCCTTCGGCGCCTGGGGCGAGGTGTAAAAACGCCGTCCACCGGCCCGGGGGGCCGATGAAGAAAAGCCAAGCACGATGCAGGGAGAACCGAAGCGCCGCCGCGCCATGGCCATGCTGGCCCTGGGCTATCTGTGCTTCGGCCTGGCCTGGATCCTGGCCTCGGACGCGCTGTTGGGCCTGCTGCTGCGGCCCGAGCAGATGCAGCGCCTGTCCACCGTCAAGGGCGTGCTGTTCGTGCTGCTGACCACGGGCTTCTGGGCCTGGGCGGTGCAGCACCTGAACAGCCTGGCGCCCGATGCCGCCACGCGCAGCCTGCCCCGGCGCGAGGGCCTGCTGCCGCCCTGGCTGGCCCTGCTGGCCGCGCTGCTGCTGCCCCTGCTGGCCCTGCTGCTGCGCCAGCAGCTGGCTCCCTTTGCCGAAGGCCGGCCGGTGTTCCTGCTGTTCGTGCTGCCCATCGCCCTGGCCAGTTTGCTGGGCGGGCTGTGGGCAGGCCTGCTGGCCACCGCAGTAGCCGGGGTCGTGACCGCCCTGTTCACAGCCGATCTGCACTGGATGCCCTTCAGCTGGAGCCAGTTGGACGGATTCTTGTGGGCGCTGATGCTGAGCACCGGCCTGGTGATCAGCCTGCTCAGCGCGGTGCTGCTGCGCAGCCTGGGGCGCGAGCGCCAGCACCGGCTGCTGATCGACGCCGTGATCGAGGGCAGCCCCGACGCCATCTGGGTGCGCGGCCCGCAGGGCGAGCTGCTGCTGGCCAACCAGGTGGCACAGAACCAGCCCGGGGTGCTGGAAGGGCCGCTGAGCCCGCTGGAGCAGGCCACGCTGGGCGATGGCCATGTGCACAACGTGGCCGCCACGCGGCGCCTGCGCGACGGCCCGCTGCACCACCTGCTGCTGACCGTGGGCCCGGTGCCCGACGCCCAGGGCGGGCGCCAAGGCGTGTTCTCGATTGCGCGCGACGTGACCGAGCTGCGTGACAGCCTGGCCGTGCTGTCGCGCAGCCAGCTGGCTCTGGCCGAGGCCCAGGAGCTGGCGCATATGGGCAGTTGGGAGATCGAGCTGGACGGCGGGCCGCTGCAGGCCAGCGCCGAACTGCGCCGCCTGCTGGGCCTACCGAATGGTCAGGGCCTGCACAGCCTGAGCGAGCTGGCACGCTGCCTGGAGCCGCAAGCGGAGATTGAAGCGGCGCTGGAACGCGCCCAGGCCCTGGGCGAGCCCTATCAGGGCGATTTGCAACTGCTGCGCGCCGATGGCAGCCGCGCCTGGGTGACGGCGCGCTTGCGTGTGGACCTGAACAGCGCGGGCCGACCAACGCGCCTGAGCGGCGCGCTGCAGGACATCAGCACCCGCAAGCGCGCCGAGCTGGCGCTGGCCGAGCGCGAGCAGCAGCTGCGCCGCGTGCTGGAAGGCTCCGACCAGGGCTATTGGGACTGGGACCTGCTGCACGACCGCCTGCAACTGAGCGAGAACCTGGAACGGCTGCTGGGCTACCCCAGCGGCGCGCTGCACCAGCGCGGCACACGCTGGGCCAATTTCGTCCACCCCGAAGACCTGCCCGTGGCGCTGGCTGCGGTGGAGCGCCACAAGAGCGGCGCCACCCCGCATTACCAGGCCGAGCTGCGCTGCCAGGCGCAGGACGGCCGCTGGCGCCGCCTGGCGGTGCGCGGGCGGGTGCTGGAACGCGACGCCCAGGGCCTGGCCCTGAGCATGGCCGGCACCTTCAACGACATCACCGAACGCCATGAACTGGAGCTGGCCCTGCGCGAGGCGCAGACCGTGTTCGACCGCAGCGACGAGGGCATCATGTTCTGCGATGCCGAGCTGCGCATCACCAAGATCAACCCGGCGCTGTGCGCCATCACCGGCTACAGCCCGGCCGAGGTGATCGGCCAGACGCCGCGCCTGTTCTCTTCGGGCCGCCACGACGCCGCCTTCTACGCCGGCATGTGGAACAGCCTGCAGCAGCACGGACGCTGGCGCGGCGAGATCTGGAACCAGCGCAAGAACGGCGAGGTCTACGCCGAGATCCTTTCCATCTCGGTGGTGCGCGACGCCGAGGGCGCGGTGCTGCACTACATCGCCGTGTTCACCGACGTCAGCTTGCTCAAGCGCCACGAGGAAGCGCTGGAGCGCCTGCTGCATTACGACCCGCTGACCGGCGTGGCCAACCGCCGCCTGCTGACCGACCGCCTGCAGCAGGCGCTGGCGCGCGCACGCCGCAGCGGCAAGCCGCTGGCGGTGTGCCTGCTCGACCTGGACGGCTTCCGCCTGGCCAACGAGCAGCATGGCGAGGACGCCGGCAACCGCCTGCTGGTGGGCGTGGCCCGGCACCTGCAGGCCGTGCTGCGCGCCGACGACACCCTGGCCCGCCTGGGCGGCGACGAGTTCGTGCTGCTGCTCACCGAGCTGCATTCCACGCAGGAGTGCACCCAGGTGCTGGACCGCGTGCTGGCCGCAGCGCGCCTGCCGGTGAGTTTGGGCGAGGGCCCGGGCAGCGGACCCCAGGTGGCCTTGAGCGCCAGCATCGGCGTGACCCTGTTCCCGGGCGACCAAGCCGACCCCGACACCCTGCTGCGCCACGCCGACCAGGCGATGTTCCAGGCCAAGGACGCCGGCCGCAACCGCTACCAGCTCTTCGACCCCGAGGCCGAACGTCGCGCCCAGGCCCAGCGCAGCGAGCTGCAGCGCCTGCAGCTCGCCTTCGAGGCGCGCGAGTTCCTGCTCTTCTACCAGCCCAAGGTGGAGCTGGCCGAAGGCCGCCTGAGCGGCGCCGAGGCCCTGATCCGCTGGCAGCACCCCGAACGCGGCCTGCTGCCGCCCAGCGAGTTCCTGCCCTACCTGCCTGGCAGCGCGCTGGAGCTGGAGCTGGGCCAATGGGTCTTGCAAACGGCCTGGGATCAGGCGGCAGCCTGGCAGGGCGCCGGCCAGGCGCTCAGCGTCGGCGTCAACATCAGCGCCCACGAACTGCTGGCGCCGGGCTTTTCCCAGCGCCTGGCCGCCACGCTGGCACGCCACCCCGGCGTGCCGCCCGCGCTGCTGGAGCTGGAGGTGCTGGAATCGGCCGCCATCGGCGACATGGCCCAGGCCGTGGCGGTGATGCGCGAATGCCGGGGCTTGGGCGTGCGCTTTGCGCTCGACGACTTCGGCACCGGCTACTCCTCGCTCAGCTACCTGCGCCAGCTGCCGGTGGACGTGATCAAGGTGGATCAGAGCTTCATCCGCAACATGCTGGCCAGCGAAAGCGATCTGGAGATCGTCGTCGGCGTCATCGGCCTGGCGCGCGCCTTCCGCCTGGAAGCCGTGGCCGAGGGCGTCGAAACCCAGGAACACGCCCAGGCCCTGCGCCGCCTGGGCTGCCAGCTGGCCCAGGGCTACGGCATCGCCCGGCCGCTGCCGCTGGCGCAGTTCGAGGCCTGGCGGGCGCAGTGGCAGGGGCTGCCTGGCGCAGACTGAGCGCGCCACAATCGCCGCCATGCATCCCACCCTCGCCTTCATCGGCGGCGGCAATATGGCCAGCGCCATCCTCGGCGGCCTGCGCCGCGCCGGCCGCCCTGCCGACGCCTTTCTGGTCGTCGAACCCTTTGAGGCGCAGCGCCAGCGCCTGGCCCAGGAATATGGCGTGCAAGCCCAGGCCAGCGCCGACGAACGCCTGGCCCAGGCCGCCCTGGTGGTCTGGGCGGTCAAGCCCCAGCTGTTCGGCGAGGCCGCCACGCCGGCCGCCGTCTGGCTGGGCCAGACCTTGCACCTTTCCGTGATGGCGGGGGTGCGCAGCAGCACGATTGCCGACGTCTGCGGCAGCCAGCGCGTGGTGCGCGCCATGCCCAATACGCCGGCGCTGATCGGCCAAGGCATTGCTGGCCTGTACGCCCGCGAGGCCGTCACCGAGCTGGACCGCGCCGAGGTCGAGGCCGTGCTGGCGCCCACCGGGCGCACGCTCTGGGTGGAGCGCGAGGACGATCTGGACGCCGTGACCGCGCTCTCGGGCTCGGGACCGGCCTACTTTTTCTACGTCGTCGAGGCCATGATCCAGGCCGGCCTGGACCTGGGCCTGCACGAGGCCCAGGCGCGCGAGCTGGCGCTGGCCACCTGCGGCGGCGCGGCGGCGCTGGCGCTGCAGTCGGATGAGTCCGTCGCCACCCTGCGCGAACGCGTCACCAGCAAGGGCGGCACCACTCACGCCGCGCTGGAGAGCCTGCGCGCCGATGGCGTGGCCGAGGCCGTGCAGCGCGCCGTGCGCGCCGCTGCCGCACGCGCCGCCGAGCTCGGCAATACCTGACTCGCGCGCTTTGGGCATCGCTTCCCGGCTGAGCCTGCGCGCCTGGCTGCGCGCCCCTGGCTCCCTCTCAGCCCGCCTGGCCCGCCACGGCCGCTTCGAGGTGCAGCTGCTGCGCCAGGCCACCGCCAAACTGCGCGCGCCCGAGCGCCAGCAGCTCGGCCGGCCGCGGCGCGGCTGCACCCTGGTGCGTGAGGTGGTGCTGCGGGTGGACGGCGAGCCCTTGGTATGGGCGCGATCCAGCCTGCACAAGAGCACGCTCTGCGGCCCCTGGCAGGCCTTGAAGGGCTTGGGCCGCCGGCCGCTGGCTGAGCTGCTCTACCAGGACCGCCGCGTGCAGCGCAGCACCCTGCAGCCCAAACGCCTGAGCCCCTGCGGCCCGACGCGCCGGCACATGCAGTACCAATGGCTGCAGGCCACGGGCGCCCCGGCACCGGCCGGCATGCTCTGGGCACGCCATTCGGTGTTCAGGCGAAAGGGCGCGCTGCTGCGCATCCTGGAACTGTTCCCCCCCGCCGTGGCCGCCCTGTCGCCCTACCCGGGCCCCCGCCGGCCCACGCTCAAGACCCTGGCCTGCGCACCGGCGGGGCGGCTGCATCACCCGCAGTGGCGCCGGCCGCGCTGAACCACCATGCGGCTGTTGATCGCCGGCCGGATGCCATTGCCCACCGGGCGCCGGCCCGCTCCTTCATGGCCGACACTGCGGCCGCGCTGCTGGCCCTGCTACAGGCGCATGCCACCCTTGTCAATCCGAGTGGCGCGGCCGAAATCAGTTCGACCGTCGGTGGATGCACAGTCCCACAATCGACCGCCTTCAAGGCGCCCGCTGCGGCCAGGCGCCCGCCCGTGTTCAGGCCTTGGTGCCGAAGTCGAACACCACCTCCCAGCCGCCATCGGCCTTGCGGCGCCAGGTGCTCTGGAAGCGCGACACCAGCTTGCCCTCGGGGTCGTGCACCGGCCCGCTGGTGCGCGCCAGCTCGCCGCTGGGCAACACCAGGGCCAGGTCGGGCGCCCACGAGAAGGGCGGCTTGGGGCCCTCGAAGAACCCGGTCCAGGCGGCCACCACCACGTCCGGCCCAACCAGGGCACCGCTGCGGCCGTAGAACACCGTGTCCGCAGCCAGGAAGCTGCGGAAGGCCTTGAGGTCGCGTGCGGCCATGGTGGCGGCAAAGGCGGTCTCGGCGGCGCGCACCTGCTCGGTGCGGCGGGCGATCTCGGTGGCGTCGGGCCAGGCCGGCTGGGCCTGGGCGGCGCTGCCCATCAGGGGCAGGCTGGCGCTGCTGAGCAGCAGGGCACGACGGTCGGTCATGGGGCACTCCTTCGGCGCACAAAACCCGCAGCCTAGGGCGCGCGCCGCAGCCGTCCATCGGTCACGGCTCTGGCCACAATGCGCGCCCATGTCCGCCCCGGCCGATACCCCTCCACCCAAGCCCGCCAAGCCCGCGCCCTCCGGCCCGCGCCGCGCGATGGAGCGCCTAGGCCTGCTGCGGCCCATCGACCTGGCCCTGCACCTGCCGCTGCGCTACGAGGACGAGACCCGGCTGACGCCGCTGCGCGAGGCCCGCCACGGCCAGGTGGTGCAGGTGGAAGGCGTGGTGGTGGATTGCCGCGTCGAGACGCGGCGGCGCCGCCAGCTGCTGGTGAGCCTGCAGGACGACGAGGGCGAGCGCCTGCTGCTGCGCTTCCTGAACTTCTACCCCAGCCAGCAGAAGAGCTATGCCGAGGGCCGGCGCCTGCGCGTGCGCGGCGAGCTGCGCAGCAGCCTGTTCGGCCGCGAGATGGTGCACCCGCACTGCAAGGTGGTGGACGAGGACACCCCGCTGGCCGCCGCGCTCACGCCCGTCTACCCCACCAGCGCCGGCCTGCCCCAGGCCTATCTGCGCAAGGCCATCGAGGCCGCGCTGCCGCGTGCGCCGCTGCAGGAACTGCTACCACCCGGCACGGTGCCGCGCGGTTTGCCGCCGCTGCGCGAGGCCCTGCACTTCCTGCACCACCCGGCCCCGAATGTGCCGCTGGCCACGCTGGAGGACCACTCCCACCCCGCCTGGCAGCGCCTGAAGTTCGAGGAGCTGCTGGCCCAGCAGCTCAGCCAGTTGCAGAGCAAGGCCCTGCGCGCCCAGCACCGCGCGCCGGTGCTGCGTGGCAGCAAGCTGGTGGAGCAATTGCTGGCGCAGCTGCCCTTCGAGCTGACCGGGGCGCAGCGGCGCGTGGGCGAGGAGATCGCGCAGGATCTTTGCAAGGTGCTCCCCAGCCCGGCGCCGCAAGACGGCGCCGGTCCTTCGCCCAGCGTCGGAAGCTCCTCAGGAGCTTCCTCGGTCTGGGCTCAGCCCATGCATCGACTGCTGCAAGGTGATGTCGGCTCCGGCAAGACCGTGGTCGCCGCGCTGGCCGCCGCCGTCTGCATCGACGCCGGCTGGCAATGCGCGCTGATGGCGCCCACCGAGCTGCTGGCCGAGCAGCACCTGCGCAAGCTGGTGGGCTGGCTGGAGCCGATCGGCGTGAAGGTCGCCTGGATCACCGGCAGCGTGAAGGGCAAGAAGCGCGAGGCCCTGCTGGCCCAGGCCGCCAGCGGTGAAGCCCAGCTGGTGGTGGGCACGCATGCGGTGATCGAGGACAAGGTGCAGTTCGCCAATCTGGGCCTGGCCATCGTGGACGAGCAGCACCGCTTCGGCGTGGCGCAGCGCCTGGCGCTGCGGCGCAAGCTGGCCGAGCGCGGCCTGGAGCCGCACCTGCTGATGATGAGCGCCACGCCCATTCCGCGCACGCTGGCGATGAGCTACTACGCCGATCTGGACGTCAGCACCCTGGACGAGCTGCCGCCCGGGCGCAGCCCCATCGTCACCAAGGTGTTTGCGCTGGATAAGCGCGAAGCGGTGATCGCCCGCATTGCCGACGCCATCCATCAGGGCAAGCAGAGCTACTGGGTCTGCCCGCTGATCGAGGAAAGCGAAGAGAGCGATCTGCAGGCCGCCACCGCCACCCACGCCGAGCTGGCCGAGCGGCTTGGGCCCGCGCAGGTGGGCTTGCTGCACGGACGCCTGAAGGCCGACGAGAAGGCTGCCGTGATGGCGCGCTTTGCCAGCGGCGAGCTGCCGCTGCTGGTGGCCACCACGGTGATCGAGGTGGGCGTGGACGTGCCCAATGCCAGCCTGATGGTGATTGAGCACGCCGAACGCTTCGGCCTGGCGCAGCTGCACCAGCTGCGCGGCCGGGTGGGGCGCGGCTCGGCCGCTTCGGTCTGCGTGCTGATGTACGCCGGCCCCTTGAGCGAGAGCGGGCGCGAGCGCCTCAAGGCCATGGCGGAGACCACCGACGGCTTCGAGATCGCCCGCCGCGACCTCGACATCCGCGGCCCCGGCGAGTTCATGGGCCACCGCCAGAGCGGCGCCGACCTGTTGCGCTTTGCCGACTTGCAGGAGGATGCGCCACTCTTGGTGGCGGCGCGTGCCGTGGCCCCCAAACTGCTGGCCGACCACCCGGACGCCGCCCAGGCCCAGGTGCAGCGCTGGCTGGGTGCCAAGGCGGAGTTGATGAAGGCTTGAAAGGAACCCCCTGATGAACCCCGTCCTGGTCGACGTCTGGCGCGGCGAATGGGTTGAATCCCAGCATCGCGGTTCGCTCGCGGTGGTGGATGCCGAAGGCGCTCTGGTGCTGGCGCTGGGCGATATCGAGCGCCCGGTCTACCCGCGCTCGGCCGTCAAGGCCCTGCAGGCCCTGCCCTTGGTTGCCAGCGGCGCGGCGGCGCGCTTCGGCCTGAGTGATGCCGAGCTGGCGCAGGCCTGCGCCTCGCACAGTGGCGAGCCCGCCCATGTGGCCACCAGCGCCGGCCTGCTGGCCAAGCTGGGGCTGGACGCGGGCGCCCTGGAATGCGGCGCGCACTGGCCGCGCGCCGAAGCGCAGATCGCCGCCATGGGCGCGCGCGGCGAGGCCCCCACTGCCCTGCACAACAACTGCTCGGGCAAGCATGCGGGCTTCCTCTGCCTGGGCTGCGTGCTGGCGGGCGAGCAGGACCGGCGCGCCTTTTTGCGCGGCTATGTGGAGCCCGAGCACCCGGTGATGCGCGAGGTCACGGCCGCGCTGGCCGCTGCCACTGATGCCGATCTGAGCCGGGCGCCGGTGGGTACCGACGGCTGCTCCATCCCCACCTATGGCATCCCGCTGCGCCAGCTGGCCCTGGGCTTTGCGCGCTTTGGCAGCGGCCAGGGCCTGGGCGCCGACCATGCCCAGGCCGCGCGCCGTCTGCGCCAAGCCGTGGCGGCCGAGCCCTTCCATGTGGCCGGCACGAACCGGCTCGACACGGTGCTGATGCAGGCCTTGGGTGAACGCCTGTTCTGCAAGGTCGGCGCCGAGGGCGTGTACTGCGCCGCCCTGCCGGAGCGCGGCTGGGGCCTGGCCATCAAGATGGACGACGGCAACACCGCCCGCGCCGTCGAGGTGGCGCTGGCCGCCTGCGTGCAGGCCCTGCTGCGCCTGAACGAGGACGAGCAGGCCCTGCTGCAGCGCCACAGCGAGCTGGCGCAGCGCAACTGGAACGGCCGCCTGGTGGGGCGGCTGGCCGCCACGGCCGGGCTGCGCGCCACGCTGCAGACCCTGACAGGCTGACACAGCTTCGGGCTCCGACCCGCATAGCATGCCGCCCCTGACAACAGGGAGCACAACATGAACAGTCGGCACAGCCGCTGCGGGGCCTTGCACTGGGCGTTAGTGGCCTCCGTGGCCTCCGTGGCCTCCGTGGCCACCTTGGCGGCCTGCGGCGGGGGTAGATCCGCCCCCGATGGCCCGCAGCCCAGTACCCAGCCCAGCGCCCCGGTGGACTCGCGCCAGACGCTGACGCAGTACCTGGCCGCCCGCCCTGCGGCGCGCAGCTGGCCGCTTGCCCCCGCGCCCAGCGCCGATCAGCTTGCCGCTCCGGTGGCCTGGCTGCAGGGCGGCTCGGACCAGGTCTTCGCCGGATCCGATCTGACCCCCAGCGACCACTACAACCGCATCAGCGTGCCCGCCCTGGTCGATGGCCTGCGCCCCTTGCTGCTGGCGGCAGCCACCGGCGCGACCCTGACGCAGATCCAAAGCCTCTGGCCCGACCCAGGCGCCCGCAGCGCGCCCTTGGTCCAGCGCGAGCTGTGGGCCCAGCCCCAGGCCCGCTTCCTGCCGGGCTTTCTCAACGCCAGCGACCGCCAGGCCCCGCTGCTGACGGCTTGGCGGGCCGGCACGGCCGCTGAGCCCGCCGCGCTCAAACCCGCCTGGCCCGACTACCTGGGCGCCAGCTCGGTGGGTCTGGATGAACGCACCGCCCTGCTGCTGATCGACCAGGTGGATGTGCAACAGGCCTGGCCCACCGGCTCCAGCCTGGCCGACGGTCTCTGGGATTTCGGCGCTGGCTATCCGGCCATCGTGAGCCTGCGCAGCGTGCCTGGCGAACACTGGACGCTTGCAGGCCCGGGCTGGCAGGCCGAAGGCCTGAAGCTGGCGCAATCCCACCTGATCCGCCTGCAACCTGCAGCGGGCGGGCTGGAGGACTTCATCAAGCAGGGCGCGACGCCCGCCCTGGCAGAGGTGATCGCCCGCCTGCATCAGGGCCTGCCGGCTGCGCCCGGCGTGCTGCGCCTGCCCGAGGGCGTCGCCTGGTCGGGCTGGCAGCTGGGCTGGCCCACCGAAGTCACCCTGCCGCTGGACAAAGACCGCGCCGAGCTGACGCAGATCGACGGCGCCGCCGCCTTCGCGCAGATCCAGCAGGGCACGGCCAGCTGGGAAATCAGCGAGCAGGGCATGCGCCTGCGCGCCGGCTTGGCGCTGACCTTGAAGCACCGCACTGACCCGGGCAGCGCGACAGGGGTGGTCACCACCACGTGGAACCCGAGCCTGCCGCCGCCCTGCCCGGCGCTGGGGCCGCCACTGCGCAGCCATGTGCTGGTGTGGCTGGACGCCCAGTACCGCCTGATCGGCTTGCAGGCCTTGCGACGGCCGGCGGGCCCACTGCCGCCCTGCGCACGCACCTGAGCCAAGGGCCTCAATGCGCCCCCTCCACCACCACCGGCTTGACCCGCAGCGCCCACACCACCCCGGCCACCAGCAGGGCGATGCCCAGCAGCGCCAGGCCCGCCGGTAGCGCGCCGCGCAGGCCATAGCCATAGGCCAGCGCGGCCAGGGTTTCAAACACGATCAGCTGGCCCACCAGGGTGGTGGGCAGGCGCTGGCTGGCCTCGTTCCAGCACAGGGTGCCACCCCAGCTGGAAAGCAGGCCGATGGCGAGCATCAGGCCGACGAACTCCAGTGCGCGCGGACCCAGGGGCAGCGCGAAATCGGCCGCCACACCAGGCCCGCCCAGGGCCTGCAGGGCCCAGACGGCTGCCAGGCCGATCAAGGCCATCGGCAGCGTCACCAGGCCCTGGGCCGTGGCCCATGCGCGCGGGTTGCGGTCGGGGTGTTCGCGCAGCCAGTCGGCGTTGCGGATCGGGTACCAGGTCCAGCAGGCCAGCGCCACCAGGGCGATGCCTGCCCCCTCGGCGTAGCGGCGCGTGTCGCCGCTGGCCAGCGCGCCCAGTTCGGTCTGGTTGACGCAGGCGATGCCCAGGCCGATCAGCGCCAGCGAGGGGGCCAGCCGGGCCCAGGGCAGGCGGCCGTCGCGCACGGCATTGCGGCGGTTGCTGCTGATGGCGATGACCACCGGCAGGGTGCCGATGATGACGCTGACGAGCGGATTGCCGGCGCGCTGGATGGCGGCGGCCAGCGCCAGGTAGTAGAGGAAGTTGCCGATGGCGCTGAGCTTGGCGGCTTCCCACCAGTCGGCGGCCTTGAGGGCGCGCAGGTCGGCACGGTCCAGCAGGGCCAGCGGCAGGCAGATCAGGCCGAAGGCCAGGTAACGGCCCACCGCCAGCAGGGCCGGTGGGTACTCGGGCAGCATCAGCGGGGCCACAAAGACCAGGCCCCACATCAGGCCGGCGGCAAGGGCGAAGGCGGTGCCGGAAAACAGGGGAGACATCGGGCCACTGTGGCACGGCCCGGTGCCGCCCGACTTACTGCACCGTGCGACGCTGCATTCGCCAGGCGCGCAGCAGCGCGCGCGTCTCCTCATCCGGTCGCGGCGTGAGCTTGCGGTACTCGCGGCAATCGGGGGTGCGCGCCATCAGCTTGTGGTTGATGAGTTCGCGCCGCAAGGTGGCCGGGTCGCCAAACAGGTGCAGGCCGTTCAGGCAGTCGTTGACCTCGCGCTCGCTGTACACACGCTTGAGCTCGAAGTGCTGCCACAGCAGCCACATCACCAGGCGCTGCACGCTGAACTTGGTGGGCCAGCGCAGCAATCGGCCACGGCTGTCGAACTGGGTCAGCGCCTTGCGGGCGGTCTCGCTCAGCGGCAGGGGCTCGGGGCGGTCTTCGGTCGCCAGCGGCGCCTGGGGCAGGGGGGCCAGCGCGGCCTGCAAGGCCTGCAGATTGCGAAAGCCCTGCGCACGCGCGATCAGGTTCAGCAATTCGACATGCGAGGGCGGCTGCTCACGCTCGCGCAGCGCACGGCCCAGGCTGCGCGCAAAAGCGCTGGCGTCTTGAACAACGAAGGAAAGGGAAGCTTGGCTCATGGACGACTCCAGAGCATGTGCAAGACCCGCGGCAGCGGGCGCTGGGGGTTGCCGGCTTCCAGCTGGCACATGCATGTGAAGCGAAGCATGGGCAAGCGGCTTCCAAGAATTGGGGCAGGTTTAGCTCGCGTTCAGGAACGCGCGGCAACGCCTGGGTGAACTGCCGACCAGGCGCGCATCCTAACGAAACGGGCCGCTTGCGCGGCCCGTGATTCAGTGCATCAGCACCGGCGTCTGCGACAAATTCGCGTAACGCTCGATGAAGTCGTCGTAATCCTCTTCGCTCGGGTCGCCCTCGGACAGGGCCTCGACCCCTTCCTGGAACTGCTGGGCCAGCGCGCCTTCAATGAAGATTTCTTTGCGGGCGAACTTGTCGACGATCTCGAAGCCGCCGCGCGAGAGCGAACGCTCGTCTTGAGCGCCCTCGGCAACAGGCACATCGAACTGCACAACGATGTAGCTGGCGGATTGGTAGAGCAGGTGCATGGGGTCCTCCTCGTGCCGAATTGAGGGTGCTTTCTCGGCCTTCAAGACCCTTATGCAGTCTTGACGGTGAGCCCATCTTGGCATGCGCCTTGGCCCAGCGCTCACGCCAGGGTTTGTGCCTGTGGCTTGGGCGCGGCGTTTTGTCACGGCGTGACGGGCTTCAGCGGCTCGCTGTCCAGCAGCTGCAGATCGCTGCGCAAGGCTTCGTCGAAGCGCTGCCGCCAACGCACCGGCAGATGGCCACGCGCGGGGTCCAGCCACACATCGATCTGGAAGCGTGCGTCGGCCGGATGCTGGCCGCGCCAGTGCAGCCAATGAGCCGGCATCTCTTCCTCGCCCGGGGGCATGGCTTCGAACACCCAGCGCTGCACGCCGCCGCGCCAGCCGGCCAGCTCGATGCGCTGCGGGGCCGGCCGGCCCCCGGCGCTCAGCTGGCCCGCCAAGGCGAGCTGCATCAGCCAGCTCAGCCGGTCCTGCACCGGGGGCTGCGGCCGCAGGGTCTGCCGCAGACGGCCCTGGCGGCGCACCTCGAAGCGGGCCGGCACCAGGCCGCTATCGCCCAAACGTCCTTCGGATTGCCAGCTGGGCAGCTCGCGTTCGCCCAGCTGGCGTTGCAACTGCAGGCGGTATTGCCGGCCATCGTGGGCCCAGAGCAGCTCGGCCATACCGGCCTCGTCCTGCAGCTGCAGGCGGTAGCGCAGGCGTTGCGGGCTGGGCAGATCGGCCTGGATGGCGGAAGCCTCCGACAGCTCGGCCACGGCTTCGAGCGCCTGAGGCTCGGTCGTCTCGGGCACTTCGGCGGGCCGGGCGGCAGGCGTCGGCGCGGCAGGGCTGGGCGGCAGCACCGGCTGGGGGTTGGCGGAAGGTGCAGGCACTCCAGGTGGCGCGGCCAGCGGGGCCGGGGCGCGTGGCGCCAGTTGCACGATGCGCAGGCTCTGGGGCGCGGGCAGCGGCGGCTCGGCGCTGGGCTGCAGTGGCAGCAGCCACCAGGCGTGGGCGGTCAGGCTGATCAGCAGCGCCAGCACAGCCGGCCGGTGCGCGGCCTCCAGCCAAGGCTTGCGGGCAGGCATGCGCGGCACCTTAGCAGGCGCAGAATGGCCTGAACCATGCCCTTGCCTTGCCCATCATGAAGCGCCGCCTGCTCCTGCTCTGCCCCCTGCCGCTGCCGGCCCTGGCCGCCAGCCCCTTGGGCGAAACCGATGCCGCCCTGGGCGTGCGCGCCGCACTGGAACGCGGCGCCCTGGCGGCCGTGGCCCAGTTGGGCCGGGTGGATGGCTTCTTTGCCCATCCCGAGCTGAAGATCGAGCTGCCGGCGGCGCTGAAGGATGCCGCCAAGCTGCTCAAGGCCACCGGCCAAGGCAAGAAGGTGGACGCCCTGGTGCTGGCCATGAACCGCGCGGCCGAGGCCGCCGTGCCGCAGGCGCGCGAGCTGCTGGTGCAGACGGTGAAGCAAACCAGCGTGGAAGACGCGCTGCGCCTGGTGCGCGCACGCGAAGACGATGCGGTGACGCGCTTCTTCGAAACCAAGACCCGCAGCCCGCTGACCGCGCGCTTCCTGCCCATCGTCACCAAGGCCACCGAGAAGCAAAGCCTGGCCGACAAGTACAACGCCGTGGCCGGCAAGGCCGCTGGCCTGGGCTTGCTCAAGGGCGAGGACAGCAACATCCAGGCCTACGTCACCCGCAAGGCCCTGGACGGCCTGTACCGCCTGATTGGCGAGGAAGAAAGGAAGATTCGCCAGGATCCGGTGGGCACGGGCAGCGCCATCCTCAAGAAGGTCTTCAAGCTGGGTTGAGCCAGGGCTCGGCCAGGGCCTTTTCGGCCGCCTTGGCCAGTTGTTTGGCGCCCGGGGTCTTGGCCTGCGCCGCCACCCACTCGGCCGCCGCGCCGCCCCGGCCCGCCAGCAGGCGCAGCGCCAAGGCACCCACGGCGGGTGCGCGCGTCCCCACATCGGGCAGGCGCTCGAAGGCGGCCGTGGCCACGGCCTGCCAGGGGGCCTCGTGCAGCGCCGGGTCAAGCGCCGACCACCACAGCAGGCCCAGCAGCAAGTCCTGGCTGCACTCGCCCAGGCGCGCGCCCACGCCGGGGCGGGCGCCTGTGGTCGCCCACTCCGTGCGGCCGCTGCTGTGCGGGAAGGCGGCCAGGCGTTCGTGCACCCAGTGGCGCCAGGCTGGCAGCTGGCTGGGCTCAAAGCCGGCGATGGCGCTGCGCAACTCGCGCAGCCAGCGCGGGCTGGGTTTGGTGGGCACGCCTTCCAGCCACTGCTGGATCAGCGCTGCAGCGGCGGCCTGCAGCGCAGGCGCTGCGCTGTCCCACGCGGCTTGCGCGGGAGCGCCAAAGTCATCGGGCTCGAACTGCACCGGCAGCAGGCCCGTCACCGCGTCGCGCCGCAGCCAGCGCCGCCAGCTGCGCACGGCGGCCTTGTCGGCGGCGGCCAGGCTTTGTTCGGGGTACGCGTGCAGCCGGCGGCGCACGTCCGCCAGATCCACGGGCGGGGCCTGGGCCTCCAGTTCGTCCATGCGCTCGCGGCTGTCCTTCAGGAATTCGGCCAGCGGACTGTTCGGGTTCAAGGGCTGGGCGCGGGCTGTCGCCAGCGCCGCCTCGGTCGCATCCCAGCGCCCCAGCACGGTGTGCGGCAGCTGGTCCAGCCATGCCGCCAGTCCCTGCTGCAGGGCGGTGCTGCGCGGCTGCCGTTCCAGCCAGGCCGCCAGGGTGGCAAAGCCCCAGGGGTACTGCGCGGTCACCAAATCCTGCTGCAGCCGCGTCTGCAGCCGCTGCAGGGCAGCGCACAGGGGCTCGGGCTGCTGCAGAGGCCCGAGCTGCGGCAGCAGGGCCTTGAGCAAGGCGGCCGCTGCTTCATCGTCTTCGAAGTCCTTGGGGTCGGCCTGGATGGGGTGGCGGTGCGCGCCCAGCTCCCGCGCAGCCAGGCCTTGCAGCAGGGCCAGCAGCACGCCTTCGCGCCGGGGCGGGTCGAGTGCGGCGATGCGCGTGCCGCTGTCCAAGTCCTTCAGGGCCTTGGGGCCCTCGCGCCAGCGCGCCTGCCACTCGGCCGTCCAGGCGGCCACCAAGGCGCCGGGCGCGGGGGCCTGTGGGTCCAGCGCGGCCATGAGCGCCTCGGACTGCTGCTGGTGAGCGGCGCGCTCGGCCTCTTCGCGGGCCTGCTGGCGCTGGGTCCAGGCGTCGGGCGGGCGCGGCGCGCAGGCCGGCGCCAGCGCGGCCGTGTCCAGGCCCAGGCTGTCGAGCCAATCGCGCAACTCCTGCACGAAGCGGGTATTGAGGTTCTGCCAGCGCCCCGGGTGCGCGGCCAGCAGGCGCTCGGCGCCGGCACGGTCCTGCAGGGCCAGGGCGGCGGTGATGCGCAGCGGGATGTCGGCCGCAATCAGCGAACCCTGAAAGTCGCGCAGCGCCTCCAGCCCGGCATGGCCTTGAAACCAGGGCAGCACATGGGCCTGCAGCACGTCCTCAAGCTGGCCGGCCAGGGCGGGCAGATCGGTGTCTCGGCCGAGCTTGAACTCGGGCCGGGCCAGGGGATGGCCGGCCGGCAGCACGGCATCGAGGCGCTCACGCAGATGGCCGTTGGCCTCGTCCACCTGCTCCAGCTGCTGCAGCCGCCAGGCCTGCCCCGGGCGCTGCGCCTGCAGCTGCTCGATGGCCGGAAACTGCAGCGCCAGGTTGACGAAGAACTCGCCGCGTGGCCCCTCGTTCCATTGCCCGGCCTGCAGGTTCAGGATCTGCCAGTGCCGCTGCACGCCCTCGTCC
>ERZ761602.4032-NODE-4032-length-19597-cov-4.511821_pt1 | contig 19597 bp, 22 predicted proteins | sample MGYA00512165_ERZ761602 | MGnify/ENA primary metagenome ERZ761602 (study PRJEB28899, sample SAMN02445085) | bioreactor sludge metagenome | biome: EBPR sludge; isolation source: Thorneside wastewater treatment plant | place: Australia: Brisbane, Thorneside... | reverse complement strand
CCCTTGAGGCGCTCGTAGCACTCGACGCCGAGCTTCGTGTCGTACGAGGTCTCGCATTCCTCGTTGACGATCTTCACGCCTTCGATGCCGCCGTCGCGCTCGTTGAGCAGCGTGTAATAGTCCTTGAAGCCGTTGGCGACCGGAATGCCGCTGGGGGCATAGGGCCCCGTGCGATAGACGAGCGTCGGGATGAAGACGCCGTCTTGCGCCGATGCGGCGCCGACCGCCCACGGGCCGGCCAGCGCGGCGGCAGAGGCGAGCCCGAGCGTGGCGTATTTCAGCTTCATGCCATCCTCCCTATTCGTTTGTTTCGCAACTTGATTTCATCCGGCGGCCATGCGCCGAACGCGGCAACGCTAACACGGTCAAAAACCGCGCGCAAACCGTGCACAACCTTGCGCGGCGGCGGCCAAAGGACGCGCCCGCTCAGTGCGGGAACGGCCACAGGCGCAGCTTCTCTTTCGCGATCTGCCACAGCCGCGCGAAGCCGTGCGGCTCGACGATGAGGAAGAAGATCATGAGGCCGCCGAACAGCATCAGCTCGATGTGGCGGCGCGTGGCCACGTCGATATCGATGCCGATCGCGGGCAAGGCGTTCACGAGCAGGATCGGCACCAGCACGATGAAGCCGGCGCCGAGCAGCGAACCCAAAATGCTGCCGAGGCCGCCGATGATGACCATGAACAGCACGTTGAACGATTCGACGATGCTGAACGCCAGCGTCTCGGCGCTGTTGAGGTAGAGGAACAGCAGCATCGCGCCGGCCACGCCGCAATAGAACGAGGAGGTGGCGAAGGCCGAGAGCTTCGTCTGCAGCGGGCGGATGCCGATGAGCTGGGCGGCGATGTCCATGTCGCGGATCGCCATCCACCGGCGGCCGACGCGCCCGCGCACGAGGTTCTTCGCGACCAGCGCCATGACGGCGACCAGGGCCAGCGCGAAGATGTACTTGTTCGCCGGCGATGCCGAGGGGCTCGACACCATCGGGTTGAGGAACGACAGGAACTCGAGCGTGCCGCCGGGCTCGGCGATGCGGCCGAAGATCGTGCGCGGCGGGGATTCGATCGTGCCGGTGGCGTTGTTGTTGGAGAACCAGCCGACCTTGTTGAACAGCCATTGCAGGAAGAACTGCGCCGCCAGCGTGGCCACCGCCAGATAGAACCCCTTGATGCGGAGGCTCGGCAGGCCGAACAGCACGCCGACCAGCGCCGCGATCCCGCCCGCCATCAGGAAGATGAACAGCAGCCCGAGATCGGGGAAATAGACCGTGGTGAGCTTGTAGGCGCTGTAGGCGCCCACTGCCATGAACGCGCCGGTGCCGAGCGAGATCTGCCCGCAATAGCCGACGAGGATGTTGAGGCCCAGCGCCGCCATCGCATAGATCAGCAGCGGCAGCAGGATCGCGTTGAACCAGTAGGTGGTGGCGAAGGCCGGCGGGATCACGAATGCCGCCACCAGGAACAGCAGCATCAGGACGCGGTCCTGCGCGATCGGGAAGATCGCCTGATCGGCGGCGTAGCTGGCCTTGAACTGCCCGGCCTCGCGGTAAAGCATCGCCTATACCCGCTCGATGATCTTTTCGCCGAACAGGCCCTGCGGCCGGAACAGCAGGAAGACGAGGGCCAGCATGTAGGCGAACCAGTTCTCGATCGCGTCGATGCCGAGCGCCAGGCCCCAATACACTTCGGCCAGCTTCTCGCCGACGCCGATGATGAGGCCGCCGATGATGGCGCCGGGAACCGAGGTGAAGCCGCCGAGGATCAGCACCGGCAGCGCCTTGAGCGCGATCAGCGACAGGCTGAACTGCACGCCGCTCTTGCCGCCCCAGATGATGCCGGCGGCGAGCGCCACGAGCCCCGCCACCGCCCACACGATGACCCAGATCCCGCGCAGCGAGATGCCGACCGAGAGCGCCGCGGCGTGGTCGTCGGCCACCGCGCGCAGCGCGCGGCCGACGCGGGTCTTCTGGAAGAACAGCGCCAGCACGATGACGAGCACGGCCGCGATCACCGCCGCGAACAGCTCGAAGATGTTGACCGTCACCCGCAGCAGCGCGGCCCACACGACGCCGCTCGCCGCGAACGCCGCCATCGCGATGCCGAGCGCCACGAACCAGCCGTAGTGCAACGGCGGCACTTCCTTGCCGGCGTCGGAAACGGCGCGCCTGCGCCCCGCCGCTTCCGCGGCGACGAGCAGCGACACCGCCACGAGCGCGATCGCGCCGACCACGGCGAGGCTGGTGAAGAAGTTGCTCGAGCGCAGCGCCGCACGCGCCGGCCGCGAATCCTCGATCACGATCCAGCCCGCCTGAATGCCGGCGAGCCCGGCCGCGAGCAGCCCGAGGCCTACGACGATGAAGACGATGCGCTTCGGCGTGAACAGCGGCGCGGCGCCTGCGCGGTTCGGATCGAAGCCGCGCCGCACCGCGTGCGCGCGCCACGCATAGAGGATCATCAGCGCCACGAGCGCCGACAGCGCGAACACGGCGATCACGAGCGGGAGGCTCACCGCCTCGGGCGCGATCACGAGCCGCGCGTCGGGAATGCCGATGTCGAGCTTCTTGACGTTCGACCCCCAGAGCGTGTCGCCGAAGCCCTCGAGGAAATAGGTGAGGCCGATCGTGGCCATGAACAGGATGATCTGATCCTGGTTCACCATGTGGCGCAGGATGATCCACTCGATCGCCAGCGCAAGCAGCAGCATGGCGAGGCCGGTGAGGATGATCGCCGCCCAGAGCGGTACGCCCTTTTCCATGAGCCCCACGAGCGTGAGCGCCGCGAACAGCACCATCACGCCCTGGGCGAAATTGAACACGCCCGAGGCCTTGTAGATCAGCACGAAGCCGAGGGCCACGAGCGCGTACATGACGCCGGTGAGCAGGCCGCCGATGAACACCTGGCCGAAGAAATCCGGCCGCGCGCCCATCGCGAGGAACGGTTCGAGGAACAGGCTGAACAGGAACTCCATCGCCCGCCCTCAGTGGCTCACGCCGAGATAGGCCTTGATCACGTCGGGGTTCGCGCGCACCACGTCGGGCGTCCCGTCGGCGATCTTGCGGCCGTAGTCGAGCACGACGACGCGGTCGGAGATGTCCATCACCACGCCCATGTCGTGCTCGATCAGCGCGATCGTGGTACCGAACTCGTCGTTCACGTCGAGGATGAAGCGCGACATGTCTTCTTTCTCCTCGACGTTCATGCCGGCCATCGGCTCGTCGAGCAGCAGCAGCTCCGGCTCCATCGCCAGCGCGCGGCCGAGCTCGACGCGCTTCTGGAGGCCGTAGGGCAGGCGCCCCACCGGCACCTTGCGGATCGCCTGAATCTCGAGGAAGTCGATGATCTTCTCGACCACCTCGCGCTGGCGGATGTCTTCCCGCTGGGCCGGCCCCCAATACAGCGCGTCGGTGATGAAATTGCCCTTCTGCTTCAGGAGCCGCCCGGTCATCAGGTTGTCGAGCGTGCTCATGCCCTTGAAGAGGGCGACGTTCTGGAACGTGCGCGCGATGCCGGTGGCCGCCGCCTCGTGCGGGCGCATCTGCTTGCGCGGCATGCCCTTCCAGGTGATCGTGCCCTCCTGCGGGTGATAGAAGCCGTTGATGACGTTGAGCATCGACGTCTTTCCGGCGCCGTTGGGGCCGATGATCGAGAAGATCTCGCCCTTCCGGATCTCGAAACTCACGCCGGTGATCGCGCGCACGCCGCCGAAGCGCAGCGATATGTTGTCGACCTTGAGGACGACGTCTCCGATGCGGCGGCGGTGCGCTTCGCTCATGCTGCGAGCGCGCGCGGCGCCTGCGCCTCCGAAACGGCGGCGTCGGCGATCTTGAGATCGGCCTTGAGCGTGCCGCTGCGCCCGTCCTCGAAGCTCACCTTTGCCTCGACGTGGACGGAATCCTTGCCGCCGTAAAGCGCGGCGATGATGTCTGCGTATTTCTCGGCCACGAAGCGCCGCCGCACCTTGCGCGTGCGGGTGAGCTCGCCGTCGTCGGCGTCGAGTTCCTTGTGCAGCAGCAGGAAGCGCTTGATCTGCGAACCGGCGAGATCCTTGTCCTGGGCGATGTCGCGGTTCACCTGCTCGACCGCGGCCTTGATGAGATCGTAGACCTCGGGCTTCTGCGCGAGCTCCGAATAGCTCGTGTAAGCGAGATTGCGCTTCTCGGCCCAGCTCCCCACCGCCTCGAGGTTGATCGAGATCATCGCGGTCGCGAACTCGCGGTCGGCGCCGAACGTCACCGCCTCCTTGATCGCCGGGAAGAACTTCAGCTTGTTCTCGAGATATTTCGGCGCGAACAGCGCGCCGTTCTCGAGGCGCCCCACGTCCTTGGCGCGGTCGACGATCTTCAAGTGGCCGTCGCGATCGAGGATGCCGGCGTCGCCGGTGTGCACCCAGCCGTCGGCGGTCTTGGTCTCGGCGGTCGCCTGCGGGTTCTTGTAGTACTCCTTGAACACGCCGGGGCTGCGGTAGAGCACCTCGCCGCTCTGGTCGAGCTTCAGCTCGACGCCGGGGCACGGCACGCCGACCGTGTCGAGCCGCACCTGGTCGTTGGGCTGTACCGTGACGAACACGGTCGCCTCGGTCTGGCCGTAGAGCTGCTTCATCGGCACGCCGATGGAGCGGAAGAAGTTGAAGATGTCGGGCCCGATCGCCTCGCCCGCCGTATAGACGAGCCGCATGCGCGAGAAACCGAGCGTGTTCTTGAGCGGCCCGTAGACCAGCAGCTCGCCGAGCCCGTAGAGCAGGCGCTGGCCGAGCGGCACCTTCTTCTTCGTCAGGATGTCGCTGCCGACGCGGCGCGCCACTTTCATGAAATAGTGGAACAGGCGCCGCTTGATCCACGAGGCGTCCTCGATGCGGATCAGCACCTGCGTGAGGATGTTCTGGAAGATCGGCGGCGGCGCGAAGAAATAGGTGGGCCCGATCTCGCGCAGGTCCTGCATCACGGTGGCCGAGGATTCCGGGCAGTTGATGCAGAAGCCGGTGACGTAGGTCTGGCCGAGCGAGAACATGTTGTCGCCGACCCAGGCCATCGGCAGATACGACAGCGTCTCGTCCTTCTCGGAGAGCCCCTCGAGCTCCGCCGACATGCGCGCGATCTTGACGATGTTGTCGAACGACAGCACGACGCCCTTGGGCTGCCCCGTGGTGCCCGAGGTGTAGAGGATGATCGCGGCGTCGGAGCCTTTCGCCTTGCCCGCTTCCTCGTCGTAGAATTCCGGGTGCTCTTTCTGGTGCTCGCGCCCCATCGCGTCGATCGCGGCGAGGCTGTGCAGGAACGGCTGCGTGTAGTGCCGGAGCCCGCGCGGATCGCGGTAGACGATCGCCTCGAGCCGGGGGCAGCGCACCCTGATCTCGAGCAGCTTGTCCACCTGCTCCTGATCCTCGACCACGGCGAAGCGCGCCTCGGCGTGATCGAGCACGAACTGCATCTCGCTGGCGGCGGCGTCCTGGTAGACCGGGACCGGCACGGCACCGAGCGCCTGCGCCGCGACCATCGCCCAGTAAAGTTGCGGCCGATTGTCGCCGATGATGACGACCTTGTCGCCGCGCGCGAGGCCGAGCGCGGCGAGGCCCGACGCCATCACGCGCACTTCTTCGCGCACCTGGCGCCACGTCCAGGTCTGCCAGATGCCGAGATCCTTCTCGCGGATGGCCGGACGGCTTCCGCGCAGCCGCGCGTTGATCTCGAGCAGCGCGGGAAAGGTTTCGCCGGTTGTAAGCTCGGCCATCGCGCTCAGCTCCGCGCGCGGGGAGGCAGAATCCGGCGACGGCGCGGCGCGAGGAGTCGTCCGCCGGCGAACGGCGCCTCCGGCGAAGCCGATCTTCGCGCGCACGTTCCCGCGGCGAGCGGCGAACCCAAGCCCACGGCACTCCTCCCAGTCGCCTCGCGCGGGAATTGTTTTTGTTATTCCCGCACTTGGCCTAGTAGCCAAACGGCCGGGAGGGGTCAAGCCCGAGTGCCGAAAAGAGTGCCGCAGGGTGCTCCGCCGCACGGATGAGCAAGCTGGCGCGCGCCATTGCCACTTGCCGGAGCGGCCGGTTCTCGCAAGAGTGGCAGCCGTCCGCATCCGCTTTTCACGGAGAACGCCATGAAGCACCTCGCCATCGCCGTCCTGCTCTGCTTTGCCGCCGGGAGCGCCCATGCGCAGACGGCCTCCTGCAAATCCGAAGCCACGGGCAAGAAGCTCGCGGGCGCGGCGCTGACGAGCTTCATGAAGCGCTGCGAGACCGACGCGGCCAAAGCCTGCGACGCGAAGGCGGCGGAAAAGAAACTGGCCGGCGCGGCCAAGACGAGCTTCACCAAGAAGTGCGTGACCGACGCCGTCGAAGGCATGTCGTGCAAGGATCAGGCCGACGACAAGAAGCTGGCCGGCGCGGCCAAGACGAGCTTCCTCGGCAAGTGCAAGGCCGACGCCGAGAAGGCCTGCGACGCCGAGGCGACCGAGAAGAAGCTCGCCGGCGCGGCCAAGGCGAGCTTCACCAAGAAGTGCGTGTCCGACGCCGTCGGCGAATAACGCCGTCGGCGATTAACGCCGTCGACGAATAGCGCCGCCGGCGCGTGAGCCGCGGCATGTGGCAAAGCGCGCGCGGACCCGGTCCGCGCGCGCGACGACCGGCGGCGACGCCGAAGCGCGGAGCCCGCCGATGATCGAGCTTCACTACGTCCGCACGCCGAACGGGCTCAAGATCGCGATCATGCTCGAGGAGACGGGCCTGCCCTACCGGCTCGTCACCTACGATATTTTCGCCGGCGACCATCTGAAGCCGGCGTTCAAGCGCATCAACCCGAACCACAAGCTTCCGGCCATCGTCGATCTCGCGCCGGAGGACGAGGGCGCCCCGTACCCGGCGTTCGAGTCGGGCGCGATCCTGCTCTACCTCGCGCGGAAATCCGGGCGGCTGCTGCCGGCCGATTTCCGGCGGCAGTTCCTCGCTCTGCAATGGCTGACCTGGCAGGTGGCCGGGCTCGGGCCGATGCTCGGCCAGGCGGCGCATTTCGTGCGCTATGCGCCCGAGGGCCAGGACTACGGCGTGGCGCGCTACACGCGCGAGGCGCGACGGCTCCTGAACGTGCTCGACGCGCGGCTCGGCGAGGCGCCCTACCTCGCCGAGGAATATTCGATCGCCGATATCGCCTGCTGGCCCTGGGTGCAGAACATCGGCAATTACGACATGAGCCTCGCCGAGTTTCCCGCGATCCGGCGCTGGTCGGAGGCGATCGCGGCGCGGCCCGCCGTGGCGGCCGCGGTCGGCTCGCCGGCCACCGGCGTGCCGACGGCCTATCTCAAGCGCCGCATGACCCTCACGCCCGAGCAATGGTCGAACATGTTCGGCGACAACCTGCTGCGCGCGACGGAACGCGGCGACGAATAGGCGCCGGGACGGGCCAGGCGCGCGACCCGCGTTCCCGCCGCCCCGCAATGCCACGATCGGGCCTGGAAAGGCCGCTTCAGCTTGGCGATAATGGGATGCCGGGTGGGCGTCGCGGACGCCGGACATCGGCCGATTGCGGGGGAGCAAGACCTATGAAGATCGCATTCCGGACGGCGGCGCTGGCCGCCGCGACGCTGGGCTGTGTTTCGTTCGCCGGCCACGCCGCAGCGCAGGACGTGGTTCGCCACGGGCTGCAGCGCGGGGCGCTGGGCGCGCTGAAAGTCACGCTGCCCCTGGTGCAGGACAAGTACAAGCTCAAATACGATCTCAAGACCTTCAACGACTCCACCACCGTGATCCTGGCGATGGAGCAGAAGGAACTGGAGATGGGCAACCTCACCGCCCAGCACGTCATCCGCGCCATGGACGAAGGCATGAACCTCGTCGTCGTGATCGGCTGGGGCGGCGGCTACAACGTGCTGTTCGGCGGCAAGGACATGGCCTTGGCCAAGGACGATTTCGCCGCGCTGAAGTCGCTGGTCGCCGCGCGCCGCACCGCCGGAAACAAGCTCAAGATCGGCGTGCCCACCGGCTCGCAGCAGCACCTGAAGCTCTCGTATCTCCTCAAGAATCTCGGCATCGACGGCGGCAAGGACGTCGACATCGTCAACATCCCCTTCCCCAATCACGTCCGCGCCGTGGACGGCAAGGAAGTGGACATGGCGATGACCATCGCTTCGTTCGCGGCGCTGGCCGTGAACGCGACCGGCGCGAAGGTGTTCCATCACCTTTACGGCGCCGGCGCCGGACGGTGGGAGATCGGGCAGGCGGTGCGCCGCGACCTCGTCAAGGACAAGCCGGAGTTCGTTCAGCGGATCGTCGCCTCGCACGTCGATGCGATGCGGATGTTCGTCGCCGACACCGCCAAGCAGATCGAGTTCGAGCAGAAGGAGTCGACCTTTCCCAAGCCGGTCGTCGAGATGATCCAGAAGGACTTCCTGCGGCTGACGATCAAGGTGACGATCGACGACATCAAGCTCACGGCCAAGCAGATGCACGAAGTCGGCTGGGCCAAGAAGGATCACTCGGCCGATGTCGAGAAATACGTCGATCTGAGCTTCCTGGCCAAGGCGACCGGCATGTCGGAGCAGGAGCTGAAGGGCTTCTAGACCGTGCCCTTCAGGGGGAGCGTGCGATGACCGATCGGACGTTCTACGAGCGCTTTCTGCGTCCGGCGCTGTTTCGCCTGCCCGGCGAAGTGGCGCACGATCTCGGGAAGCTCACGCTGCGCACGTCGCTCCCGTGGCGCTGGATGGGGCGGCGCCTGCGGATCGCCGATCCGCGGCTTCGCACGCAGGTGGGCGGATTGGCGCTCGACAATCCCATCGGCGTTTCCGCGGGGCTCGACAAGAACGCCGCCGCCCTGCCGGGGCTGATGCATCTCGGCTTCGGCGCCATAACCGTCGGCTCGATCCTCCCCGAGCGTCGGCCGGGCAATCCCAAGCCGCGCCTGCTCCGCTATCCGGAACAGGAATCGATGCTCAACTGCTACGGACTGCCCAGCGTCGGGCTCGCGGCGGGGATCGCCAATCTCCGCCGGCGGCGCGCGCCGACGGGCACCAAGGTGATCGCCAATATCGACGCGCCGACCGTGGCGCTCTATCTGCGCTCGTTCGAGGCGATCCAGGATCACGTCGACGCGATCGAGCTCGGGCTGCAATGCCCGAACAACCGCGACGATTCCGGCGAAATGCACGAGCCGCGCAATTTCGAGCGCCTGCTGCAGGGCGTCGCCGCGATCAAGCGCAAGCCGGTCTTCGTCAAGATGGGTTTCTACGTGAGCGACGCCGAGCGGCAGAACCGGCTGGGCCTGGTCGAGATGGCCGCGCGCCACGGATTGGACGCGGTCGTCATTCCCGGCATCTACAAGAAGGAAGACACGGGCGTTTCGCTCGGGATCGGCGCCACCAGCGGCCGCGTGACCTTCGCGCGCAATCTGGCGACGGTGAAAGACGTCGTCGCCGCCGCGCGCGGCCGGATCGCGGTGAAATCCAACGGCGGCGTTTTCTCCGGTGCGGACGCGCTGACCGTCCTGTCGGCGGGCGCGGTGGCGATCGATATCCTCACCGCGATCGTCTATCGCGGCTGGGAGGTTGCCGCACGGATCAATCGCGAACTGCTCGAAGCGATGGATCGGGAGCGCATTCCCGACCTCGCCGCGCTGCGCCTCGCGCCGGCGCGCCGCGCGGACGCGCTCGTGGCCGCCTGACGCTCCGCCGGAGCGCGGACGCGAACGATCGCGCGGCGGAGAGGCGATCGCCGTAAACGTGAGCCGGTGCTCGGTTTGGTGCGGGCATTGCCGAACGCGACGTAGCCCCGGCGCCGATGCGACGCCGCCCGATCGCGTCCGCTACGCCGCCCGGAACCGCACGACGCCGTTCGCCTCTTCGCGCGAGGCGCGGCCGCGGCCCTCGAGGCAGGCGAGATGCGCGAGCGTCTCGCCGAGCGCGAAGCCGATCTGGAAATTGTCGAGATCGGCCCGGAACAGCGCCGGCAGCAGCTCCACGGTCGTCTGGCCCGCGCGCGTCAGCGCCTTGGCCAGCGTGTCGAGCCGCTCCTCGTGATGGCCCTGGAGCTGATCGAGCCGCAGATTCAGCCCGGTGAACGGATAGCCGTGCGAGGGCAGCACGAGCGTGTCTTCGGGCAGGCCGCGGAAGCGCTCGAGCGAAGCGAGATAATCGGCGAGCGGATCGGCGAGCGGCTCGGTGGCCCAGACGCCGATGTTCGGCGTGATGCGCGGCAGGATCTGGTCGCCGGCGATCAGCACGCCCGCCTCGGCGCAGTAGAGGCAGGCCTGCTCCGGCGAATGGCCGAGCCCGACGATGACGGTCCACGCGCGGCCGCCGATCGCGATCGTGTCGCCGTGCCGCAGCCGGTTGAACGCGCGCGGCGGCTCGCCCACCACCATGCGGTAGGTGTTGCCGCGCTGCGCCACGTCGGCCACGCGCGGCGCGTCGAGGCCGTGGCGCGCGTAGTGCTTGGCGATGTCGCGCTGGCCCTCGCCCTCGGCGTCGAGCCACAGCATGCGGCCGAACAGCCATTCCGAGCGCGTCGTCCACAGCTCGGTCTCGTATTCGCGCACGATCCACCCGGCGAGGCCCATGTGATCGGGATGGAAATGCGTGCAGACGAGTCGCTTCACCGGCCGGTCGTAGTCGCGGCCGATCCGCATCGCCTTCGCCACCTCGCGCCACAGCGTCTTCGTGCGCTTGCTGCGGATGCAGGTGTCGACGATGACCCAGCCCTCGCCGTCTTCCAACAACCAGAGATTGATGTGGTCGAGCCGGTAGGGCAGCGGCATGCGCAGCCAGTGGATGCCGGGCGCGACCTCGAACGTCTGGCCCGGGCCGGGTTGACCGGCGGCGTCTCGGAACGGAAAGACGAGTGCGTTCATGCCGGGACCTTGACCTTTGCGAGCAGCCGCTTCAAGGCGCCGAGCACCGCGCCGGGCTGATCGATGTGCGGCGAGTGGCCGCAATTCTCGAGCAGCGCGATCTCGGCGCGCCCGCCGGTGTGCGCCTTGATCGATTCGAGCTGCGCGGGCGTGCCGTATTCGTCGGACACGCCCTGCACGAGCGCCACCGGGCACGCGATGCCGCCGAGCTCCGCCTCAACGTTCCAGCCGCGCATCGACGGCATGAGCCAGGTGACGTTCCAGCCGTAGAACGCGCTGTCGACGTCGGCATGGAAGCGCGCGAGCTTCTGGCGCAGTTCGCCCTCTTCGTAGGCCGCGCGCGCCTTGGCCATGCTCACGATCCCCTCGCGCTCGAGAAACACGTGCGGCGCCATCGCCAGCACGCCGAGCGCCGGCGGCGCCAGGCGCTGCGCGGCGTAAAGCAGCGCGATCGTGGCCCCGTCGCTGTGGCCGAACAGCACCGGCCGCGCGACGCCGAGCGCCGCGAGCAGCGCCGCCAATTCCTCGGCGCCCTCGTGCATCCAGCGCGCGGAGCGCGGAAACATTCTCAGCGGATCGGACTGGCCGTAGCCCCAGCGGCTGTAGGCGAGGACACGCAGGCCCGTGGCCTCGTGCACGTGCCTCGGAAAATCGCGCCAGAGTCCCATCGAGCCGAGGCCCTGATGCAGCAGCACGACCACCGGAGCGTCGGCCGCGCCGAGCCCGGTCCAATCGTATTCGAGGCGATGCCCCGCCGCTTCGACGAAGCCCTTCACGCCGCCGCCTCTGCCAGGACGCGCTGCACGTGGCGCCGGATTGCGGCGAGCGTCGCCTCTTTCTGGTCGCGATGAGGCGAGTGGCGGCATTGCGGGATCAGCACGATCTCGGCGCGGCCGCCGCTCCTGGCGCGGATCGAGTCGAGTTGCTTCGCCGTGCCGTATTCGTCCTGCTCGCCCTGGATCGCCGTGATCGGGCAGCGGATGCGCGTCACGTCGTCCTCGATGTTGAAGCCGCGGATGAAGTCCGGCAGCAGCCAGGTGCAGTTCCAGCTGTAGAACGCGCCATCGACGTCGTCGTGGAAGCGCGCGAGCTTCTGGCGCAGATCGCTCTCCTCGTAAGCCACGCGCGCCTTGGCGATACTGACCGTCGAGACCGTCTCGACGAACACGTGGGCGGCCATGGTGATGACGCCGATCGGCCGGGGCGCCACTCCGCTGCCCGCGTGGATCAACGCGATCGAGCCGCCGTCGCTGTGGCCGAGCAGGATCGGGCGCGCGACGCCGAGCTTCGTCAGCAGCTCCGGCAGCGCCTCGCGGCCTTCGGGCGTCATGTAGTCGGGCGGGCGCGGGCCGTGCGGGATCGGCTCGGACTTGCCGTAGCCCCAGCGGCTGTAGACGAGCACCGGCAGCGACGTGGCGGCGGCGACGGCAGCCGGGAAATCGCGCCACAGCGCCACCGAGCCCAGCCCTTCGTGCAGCATGACGACGACGGGCGAGGACGCGGCGCGGCCGCCGCCGCGCGCGGACAGGCCGACCCATTCGTATTCGAGGCGGCGGCCGCCGGCGGTGACAAGGGGCATGGGCGAGATCGGCTCATGGGTGGACGACGCCCTTCATTTGCGGCGCCGCGCCGTCCGTGTCCACCCCCTACCGGCGCAGGGCGCCGGCGCCCGGCGCGCCTAGGACTCGGCGGTGCAGGTCGCCTCGCCCCTGCTGCCGTCGGTGCCGATCTCGAGCGTGAGCTTGCCGGCCTTCGTCAGCGAGCCTTTGACGCGCTCGCCGCCGGCCTTGCCGGGCTCCCCGAGCACGAAGCGGCGCTCGCCGCCGGCCCGCTCGTGCTCGACGATGTCGGCGAACGGCCGCGCCTCGCCGCCGCGGCGGATCGACACCTTCTTGGTCGCGAAGTCGATGACGAGCACGTCTGCCTTGTCGCGCTGCGTGGCGGGGCGGGTCGTGCATTGGCCGTTGGAGCAGCGCGTGACGCTGTCCGGCAGGCACGCCACCTTGGGCGCCTCGAGGAAATCGGTCTGCGCGAGCGCGGGCGCAGATACGGCCGCGGCCAGGACAAGGCCGGCGAGGAGGCGCGACGGATGAAGCACGGCAAGTCTCCAGTGGAGAAACGATGCGACGGGCGGGAAAGGGCGCAGCCTGCCCGTTCCCGCGCCCGCACGCCAGCGGCGCAGATCAGGATGCGGCCGTGCAGGTGGCCTCGGCCTTGTTGCCGGCCGCGCCGAAATCGATCGACAACTTGCCGTCCTTGCCGAGCGTCATGCGCGCGGTGCGGCCATCGGGGCCGTTGCCTTCCTTCATCGTGATCATGCGCACGCCGCCGTCCACCTTGTCTTCGGTGACCTTGCCGACCTCGCGCGCCTGGTCGCCGCGCTTCATCGACACCTGCTTGCCGGCGAAGTCGATGATCAGCACCTGTGCCTTGTCGTTGGGGCTCGCGTCGCGCGTCGTGCACTTGCCGGGCTCGCTGCAATTCGTGAGGCGTTCGGGCACGCACGCGATCTTGCCGACCGTGGCGAAATCGGTCTGCGCGGCGGCGAGCTGCGGCAGCGCGGCAAGAGCGGCGGCGAAAGCGAGGGCGGCGGAGAGCGAACGGTTCATGGCGTGCATTCCTGGTGGGTGTCGGGAATGGCATAGACCGCCCGGTCCGCGCGCACAGTGAGGACGATCACACCCAGACGCGCGGATCGGCGCGATGGCCGGCATTGGCCGCCGGCGCGAGGCCGGCGCGCGCAAGCCGCCCGCAACCGCCCGACGACACTAGCGCTGCGCGAGCCGCTGCGGCTTCAGGCGCACGCCGACGCCAAGGTGCCGGGCCGACAGAAACTCAACCCCTTTGCGCGACAAGGCCGAAACGATCGATCCGACCAGATTGGGGCGCCGCGTGACCGGACCATCCGCGGCTTCGATTCGGACGATCGTCAGGCAGGAAACCTTGGATAGCCGGGAGAGGTCCCACTGCGAAAGCTTCAGCAATGCGCGGGCGGCGCGGATTTCGGCACCCGTGACGGCAGCCGAGCGCGCCCGGACCTGCGGCTGCGGCCTAGCCGCTTTGGAGGTCGTCGGCATCACGCTTCGAGTCCGGGCGGCGTCGCCGCCCGGATCCTCAACAACCGTTCGACAGCGGCCAGCAGCACCCTGAACTCGCCGCAAAGACCCTCTGCAATCGTCGAAATGGCTGCGGCCGACAGATTGCCGCCGACTCGCCCGGCATCGCCCAAGAGTTCCAGACTGTCGGATATGCGTAGGGCGATCGGCTTCAGTTCGGGCGCGTTGGCGAAAAGGGTAGGCAGGCCTTCGCCGATATCGGACAGGCCGGCGCCAGGACTATTGAGCGCAAGATTATTAGTGTCGCGGCCGCTCGCGGCGTCCGCGATATCCGGTTTGGGCAACGACAGCGCCAAGACGATAGCACGGCCAAAGACGTCCCAGGCGGCGGATCGCAGCCTTTCAGCGCGATCCTCCGCTTCGGCGGCAAGCCGAAACGCAGAATAGGCGGCGCCAAGACCCAATTTCTGCCTGAGAGCCAGCAGAAAGGAACGGCCGTAGGTCTGGCAGAGCACTTCGTCGGGAAAAACCATTCGTGTGCCTCGGGCATTGTAGCGCACGACACCCCGCACCGATGTAATCGAATCTCGATCTTTATACGATTGGAAAGATGGTAAAATATCAGAACTATGGGCGCATTAACCATCTGCGCGCGCGGCGCGCGCCGGCGCCTGCGGCCAAAACCAACGCGCGCGTCGAGGCTAGGCCCGCAGCGCCATGGGCTCGAGCGACTGACGCCGGTCGATTTCGTTGCGAACCGCCAGCCAGATCCGCGCGCCTTCCGTATCGCCGTGGCTCAGCTTGTTGCCGGCCCGGCTGCCGGCCACTGCCGCCGCGTTGATGCCGTACCAATCGATCAGCGCGCGCGCACTCATGCACACGAAGCGTGTGGCGTCGGTCATGTCTCCTCCCTACGGCGCATTTCGAAACTGTCGACGAGCTTGCCCACATCAGGACGCTCCGCCCGCGGCACGGCGGTGGCATCCATCGCGCATTCGAGCGCGGTCCGCAGCAAGGCGCGGCACTCCGCCGCCGAGCGGTCGGGATCGAAGGCCTCGATCAACGCGACGCAGGCCCGAATCGCCGCCGCCTGCGTTTCTGACAATGCCGGCATGGTCCCCTCCACGCTGGCCCGGTAATCGTCCACTCTCTTGCAAAAAGCGAGACTTTACAGGCGCTTAAGAAAGGCAGCCCCCGCGAGCCGCCGCGGTCCTCTCCAACCGCGCGTGGGACGTTAAATATATCAGCGATGAACAGGTGTGACGGCCATCACACCCCCGGCCAGATTCCGGCGGCTTGGCCCCTATTTGTTGAAACTCATCTTGCCTTTTGGCTTGTCGCAGGCGGCGGTGCGCTCGCGGCGGCCCTTGGCCGGATCCCAGACGAGGCGCTTGTCGCTGATCGGCAGCGGCGCCTCGGGCTGCTCGCCTGGCCGCGCGCCGGCGGTCCAATCGGGCGGGCACACCGCGGTGAAGCTCGCGAAGCCGCCGGTGCCGCCTTTCAAGCGCGGGAAGCCGACGGCGACGAGCGCGCCCGTCTCCGGCACCTGATCGAGGTTGGCCACGCCCTCGGCCTGCATGTAGCCGTTGTTCATCAGCCAGTCTTCGCTCATCAGCGTCGGCGTGGCGTCGGTGTCGAGCGGCTCGTGGCCGTGAAACAGAATGGCGCGCTCGAGGTGCAGGTATTTGAGCGCCTCGAGCGAAACGCCGGGGAACTTGCCGTCGGCCGGCTGGAAGCGCGCGGCGTCGGGCCAGCGCTTGTGCCAATCCGAGCGCACCATGACGATGCTGCCGGCCGGCACCGCGCCGTGGCGCCGCTCCCACGCGCGCACGTCGTCGGCCGAAAGCGCATAAGCGGGATTTTGCGCGACCTGCGGCGCGATCGAGATCACGGCGAGCTTGCGCAGCGCCAAGGTCGCCGGCAATTCGTCGATCTCCGGGAAGCACTGGTGCCAGTGCGCGGGCGGATCGAGCTGCGTGCCGAACTGATCGGTCGCGAACGCATAGGCGCTCGTCTCGAGGCCGAGCTTCTCGTAGGTGAACGCGGCGTAGGCGCTCTTGTCGTCGAGGCGGCCGGTGCCCTGTTCGAATTTCGTCGTCGGCGGGAAGCCTTTCCACACCGGCGCGTCCTGCGTCAGCACGTGCGAGAGCGAGACGAAGCGCGCGCGCGCGAATGCCGTGTCCCACACGCTCCAGAGTCCGGGCGCGGCCTGTGCTTGCGCCGGCACGGCGCGGGGCATGACGACGGCCGAGGCGGCGGCCACGGCGGTGAGCTTCAGAAGAGAGCGGCGGTCCATCGGTCGGCCTCCATTGACGATCCGTGCGCGGCGGCGCCGCGCTATCCCGGCAGATAGGCGGAGAATTGCGCCTCGACCGCCTTCGCATCCTTCGCGAGCCCGGCGGCGACGCCCTGCGCCATCTCGCCGGGATAGACGTCTTCGGCGCCCTTCTCGACCGCTTCCAGCGCGGCCTTCGCCACGTCGGCCGGGTTCATCTTGGGCGGCGGCAGAATCGCGGTCATGCGGGTATCCACGGCGCCGGGCATGACGGCCACGACGAGCGTGCCCTGCTTCTTCAGTTCGGCGCGGACGCCCTGCGTCATCGACAGCGCGGCGGCCTTGCTGGCGCACAGCGAGCCCATCAGCGGCAGGTTCACGCGCGCGAGGATCGACAGCATGTTGACGATCGCGCCGCCGCCATTGGCCTTCAAGACCGGCGCGAACGCGCGGCACATCGCGAGCGTGCCGAAGTAGTTCGTCTCGATCTCGGCGCGCGCGTTGGCGAGCGAGGCGATGCCGACGAGCGGCGTGTTGAAGTTCACGCCGGCATTGTTGACGAGCAGCGTCACGTCGTTGCAGCGCGCCGCCGCGCCGGCGATGTCGGCCTCGCGCGTCACGTCGATGGCGATCGGCACGACCGCGCCGCGGTCTGCCGCCGCGACGGCCAGCGAACCGGCATCGCGCGCCGCCGCGTAGATGCGCCGGGCGCCGGCCGCGCGCAGCGCCCTCACGAACTGCTCCCCGATTCCCCGGTTGGCGCCCGTGACGAGCGCGACGCAATCCTTCACCTGCATGATCCGACCCCCTGCTGCGGCTGACACGCCGGTTTTGTCAGAAACGGCGGCGCGAGGGGAGGGAATACCGCGATCCGCCCGATCCGGCGCGCCAGGCCGGCGCCGTGCGGGAGGAACGGCGGGCCGGCCGGGTCACGGCTCTGCCGGGTCGGCGGCCACGTCGCGCAGTTCGGGCTGCAGCCAATCGGCGCGCCCCAGGGATTCTGCGGCTTCGGCGGCGGCGTCGGGATTGCTGAAGCACTCGAGCAGCGGGCGCCGGTTGTTGCGGCGATAGACGCCCGTCTCCGCCGTCTCGGCCACGCCGAGGTAGCGCCAGACGCGGCGCATGCCCTCCGCGGTCAGCGACTCCGCGTATTCGATGCGGAGGAAATCCTGGCCGCTCTCGCGCATCGCGCGCTCGCACGCCGCCAGCCTGATCAGCCGCTTGCCGCAATAGGCCTGGAAGTGTTCCTTTTCGAATTCGACCGTGTGCGGCACGGGTTCGCCTACCTTGCCCGCGATGCGCTGCCAGACCCCGGTCGCGATGCCGAGCTGATCGGACGCGTAGCTCGCGAGCATATTGTCGCGATGGAGCAGGATCTTCCGAATGCGGGCGTCGCGGCAGATCATCAGCGACGGCGGAAACTGCACGTTGCCGTAGATCGCCTTGAAGCCGTGCCATTGGCGGTTCTTGTACCAGCCGGCGCCGAAGGCCAGGAACTCGTCGAGGAACGCCTTGTGATCGGCGTCGCGATAGGCCGTGTCCAGGATCTTGAGCCCGAGCGTCTTCGGGAAATAGGCCTGCACTTCCCGAGCGAAGAAGATTTCCTGGTGGCAGGCGATGGCGGGATGGCGGCCGAGAATGTCGCATAGCCGGCTCGAGCCGGATCGTCCCGCCGCGATGACGGCAAAATGCTGCGTGGTCACGGTGATCCGCCGCCGGTTCCGTATTACGAATCGGACTCGCATTGTGCCGAACGGGTGCGCCTCGGCGCCAGTGCCGAATCGCGGCGACCGGCATGGGCGCGGCCGCGCGCGCGTGCTAGCCTGCCGCCCCGGCATTCGCGGAGGGGGACATGCGGCGGCGGATTTTTCTCGCGCTGGCCGGCGGCGGTGCCGCCGCGGCGCTGGCGCCGGCCTTCGCGCAGCAGGCGCGCACCGCGCGCATCGGCGTGCTGCTGCTCGGCGGCACCGAGCCGTTCCTCAAGCACTTCCGCGAAGGCCTCGGCGCGCTCGGCCATGCCGAGGGCCGCACCGTCGAGATCGTGCTGCGCGCCGCCAATAGCGATGCGGCGAAACTGCCGGCGCTGGCCGCGGAGATCGCGGCGGCGAAGCCCGACATCATCGTGGCCTCGGAGACGCCGGCCGTGCAGGCGGCGAAGAACGCCGCGCCGGCGACGCCGATCGTGATGGCCGCCTCGGGCGACCCGGTCGGCACCGGCCTCGTCGCGAGCCTCGCGCGGCCGGGCGGCCTCGTCACCGGCCTTTCGGCGCAGGCGGCGGAGCTGGCCGGCAAGTCGCTGGAGCTGATGAAGGAGCTCAAGCCCGGCCTCAAGCGCGCGGCCGTGCTGGCGCTCGAGCGCAATCCGCTGACCAAGCCCTTCTTCGCGCACGCCGAGCGCGCGGCGACGGCGCTGGGCCTCGAGCTCGCGACCCTGACCGTGCCGAACGCGGCGGCGCTCGGCGACGCGTTCCGGAAGCTCGCCGACGCGAACAGCGAGGCGCTCGTCGTGCAGCCGAGCCTGCCGCTGAAGCCGGTGGCCGAGCTGTGCCTTGCGCGGCGCCTGGCCGCGGTTTCGATCACGCGCGCCTTCGCCGACGCCGGCGGGCTCATGTCCTACGCCGCGAGCCTCGTCGAGCGCTATCGCGGCGCCGCCGACTACGTCGACAAGATCCTGAAAGGCGCCAAGCCCGCCGATCTCCCGGTCGGCCAGCCGACCAAGTTCGAGCTGGTGATCAACATGCGCACCGCCAAGGCGATCGGCGCGAGCGTGCCCGATTCGCTGATGAACCGCGCGAACGATTTCATCGAGTAGAGGCGGCGCCCTGCATGCGGAGACTGCTCCTGCTCTCGATCGCCGCGCTCGCCGCGGCCTGCGCGCCGACCGTGGGGCCCGGGCCGGATGCGGACTACGTCCCGCACGGGCGCTTCGCGCCGGCGATGCCGCTGGTCCAGGCCCTGCACGAATGCCGGCGCGACGTGGAGACGGCCGGGCGCCAGAACGTGCCGGCGATCGGGCCCGGCCCGCTGCGGCAGATTCCGGCGCCGCCGATCATGCGCCCGGAGCACGCTTCGATCGGGGCCTGCATGGACGCGAGAGGCTACCGGCGGGCCGCGCCCGCCCAATAGGCGCGCGTCCGGCCCATCTTTTCCGGGCGTTGTGACCGCGCGCACTGCGGCCGGCGTCCGCTCCCGGCATACTCCCGCACCAGCATGCACGGGCATCGCCCGCGCCCAACACCGGGGTATTTCGCCATGATGAAGTTCGGACTGCTCGTCGCCGCCGCCCTCGTCGCCGGCGCGGCCGGTTTCGTCGCCCTGCCCTCCACCGCGCATGCCGGCGTGTGCGATCAGCAGGGCAAGCGCGTGCAGATCGACGGCAAGTGGGTGAAGGTCGTCCGCGTCCAGACCGTGCGCGGCATCCGGCTGATGAGCTGCCAACCC
>ERZ761602.4031-NODE-4031-length-19597-cov-7.143895_pt1 | contig 19597 bp, 18 predicted proteins | sample MGYA00512165_ERZ761602 | MGnify/ENA primary metagenome ERZ761602 (study PRJEB28899, sample SAMN02445085) | bioreactor sludge metagenome | biome: EBPR sludge; isolation source: Thorneside wastewater treatment plant | place: Australia: Brisbane, Thorneside... | reverse complement strand
AGCTGACCCGCGTGGAAGTGAAGGACATCCGTCCGCCGGCCGACATTTCCAATGCGATGGCCCGCCAGATGAAGGCCGAGCGTGAAAAGCGCGCCCAGATCCTTGAGGCCGAAGGGATGCGCGCCGCCGAGATCCTGCGCGCCGAAGGTGAAAAGCAGAGCCAGATCCTTCAGGCCGAAGGCCGCAAGGAAGCCGCCTTCCGCGACGCCGAAGCCCGCGAGCGCGAGGCCGAAGCCGAAGCCAAGGCCACCACCATGGTGTCGGAATCGATCGCCGCATCGGGCACCCAGGCGCTCAACTATTTCGTGGCCCAGAAGTACACCGATGCCGTGGCCGCCTTCGCCACGTCGCCCAATGCCAAGACCATCCTGTTCCCGGTTGAGGCGACCCAGCTGATCGGCTCGGTCGGCGGGATCGGCGAACTGGTCAAGGATGCCCTGTCCGAAAGGAGCGGCCGATGAACCTGTTCGAAGGGATCGAGATGCACTGGCTCTGGCTCGGGCTGGGGCTGGTCCTCGCGATCGGGGAAATGGTGATCCCCGGCGTGTTCCTGATCTGGATGGCGCTGGCGGCGCTGGTGACCGGCTTTGCCGCCTGGTTCCTGCCGATCGGCGTGCCGGTGCAGGTACTGATGTTCGCCGGCCTTTCACTGGTGCTGGCCTTTTCCGGCAAGCGCTGGCTGCGCCAGCACCCGGTCGAGGCCGCCGATCCCAAGATGAACGATCGCGGCGCACGCTCGGTGGGCGAAGTCGTGGTGGTCAGCGAAGCGATCGAGACCGGGCAGGGCCGGGTCCGGCTGGGCGACAGCGAATGGCTGGCGCGCGGCCCCGATGCCAAGCCCGGCACGAAGATGCGGGTCGCGGGCAGCGACGGCGCGGTCCTGCTGGTCGAACACCTGAACTGAAGCTACAGCCCCTTGCGCCCGAACCCGCCCGGGCGGGGGGCAGCGGCAGGTTCGATCCGGGTGGCCGGCCGGGGCGTTTCATCCGCCGCGCGCTTGGCCATGTACCGCTGCAGCGCGGCATCGGGATCGAAGTCCTGCGGCGCGGCGAATGCTCCGGGCCGCGGCTCTGGCCGGTCTTCTCCGGACGGGTCGGCATCGCTGCGATCCTTGCCGCGCAGCCGGTCGAACAGCCGTTTCAGGCCAAACAGGAACAGCGCCCCGGCGATCACGGTAAGCAGCAGGGCCGCGATATAGTACGGCGCGCCGGCCCCGTTGCCGATCCCGGCCTCTGCCACAGCGCGGTCGCCCATCGCCTCGAACCCGCGCGACAGCGATTGCGGGATGATTGCCAGCAGCAGATAGCGCAAGGCGCCTTTCCGGCGGGTACGGGCCATGGCAGGTCTCCCTTCGCGGCAATCCTGGCAGCCAATCCTTAATTTCCGGTGCTGCGCGCTCTGCACCCGATCTTCACATTTCCCCCATTAACCTTGCGATGCGAATGGCCTAAGGCCAAGCGCGTTTCCGGGGCATCGGGCCCCGGGCAGGGAACTTTCGCGCCATATGGCCAGAACCGACATCCGCCGCAGTCAGCTGCCGCGCGGGGGCAAACCCGCCAAGCCCGCGCCGACCGGCCTGCGCCTGTTCATTCGCCGCCTGTTCGTGTGGGGAGGATCGCTGGCCCTGCTGGGGGTACTGGCCCTGGCGGTCGCCGTCGGCCTGACCGCGCAGAACCTGCCCAGCTTCGAACAGATCAAGTCGCAGCAGAACGAGCAGATGATCGTGGTGCGCGCCCGTGACGGGACCCAGCTGGTCTCGCTTGGCCCCAGCTATGGCAAATGGGTCGGCCACCGCGAGATCCCGCAGGTGATGAAGGACGCGATGCTCTCGGTCGAGGACCGGCGGTTCTACAGCCACCCGGGGATCGACCCGATCGGCCTGGCCCGGTCATTCTGGGTCCGCTTTCAGGAGGGCCGGTTCACCCAGGGCGGGTCCACCATCACCCAGCAGCTGGCCCGCACGGTGTTCCTCAACAACAGCAAGACCCTGGCCCGCAAGCTGCGCGAGGCGGTGCTGGCGCTGGCGCTGGAATGGAAGTTTTCCAAGGACCAGATCCTGGAACTGTACCTCAACAAGGTCTATTTCGGCGGCGGCGCTTACGGCGTCGATTCCGCCAGCCGCAAGTTCTTCGGCCACCCCGCGACCGAGATTTCGCTGCCCGAGGCGGCGATCATCGCCGGGCTGGTCAAGGCCCCGTCCAACTATGCCCCCACCGCCGATGCCGACGCGGCCGTCAGCCGCGGCACGGTGGTGCTGGGCCTGATGGTCGAGAACGGCAAGGTCAGCGCCGCCGAGGCGGACAAGACCGACCTCAAGAAGATCGAGTTCGCGCGCGAGGCCGGGCAGAACTCGGTCCGCTATTTCACCGACTGGGCGCTGCCGCAGCTCGACATGTTGATTGGCGAGACCGACCAGCCGATCGAGGTCTGGACCACGCTGGACGTCCGCCTGCAGGCCGCCGCGACCGACGCGATCCAGCGCAACGTGCCCGGCGGGGCGCAAGGCGCGCTGGTCAGCATGGACCGCGACGGGGCCGTGCTCGCGCTGGTTGGCGGGACCGATTATGTCACCACCAATTACAACCGCGCGATCAATGCCGTGCGCCAGCCGGGTTCGGCCTGGAAGCTGTTCGTCTACCTCGCCGCGCTGGAAGCGGGCTATACCCCCAATGCCGAAGTGGTGGACGAACCGGTGACGATCCAGGGCTGGAGCCCGCGCAATTCCAACGGGCAGTTCGCCGGCAAGATCGACGTGCGCACGGCCTTCACCTATTCGACCAACACGGTTGCGGCGCAGCTGGGGCAGGAAGTGGGCTTTTCGGCCGTGGCGGGGATCGCCAAGCGGTTCGGCATTACCACGCCGATCTCCACCGTGCCGTCGATGGTGCTGGGCACCAACGAAGTGCGGCTGATCGACCTGACCCGGTCCTTCGCGGTCATTTCCGCCAAGGGCAAGGCGGTGGAGCCGTACGGCATCACCAAGGTTGCCACCACCGACGGCGAAGTGCTGTATCAGCGCGAGAAGAAGGACATGCCGACCCTGGTTCCGGCCTATGTCACCACCGGCATCACCGACATGCTGCAATCGGCGGTGGCCATCGGCACTGGCCGGGCGGCACAGATCGGGCGGCCGGTCGCCGGCAAGACCGGCACCACCACGGCCAACAAGGACGGCTGGTTCGTCGGTTTTTCCAGCGGGGTCACGACCGGCGTGTGGATGGGCCGCGACGATGACCGTCCGGTTCCCGGCCTGCAGGGCGGCACGGCTCCGGCGCGGGCCTTTGCCTCCTACATGAAGGTCGCCGTGGCCGGGCGTCCGGTCGAGCGGTTCGAGACCGACGCGACTCTGCCAGCCTGGCAGCTGGAAGGGGAAGAAGACGTGCTGATGAGCGGCGCGCCCGAGGATTACCACTACGTCGACGAGCAGGGCAACCTGATCGCCCCGCAGCAGCCGGGCGATAGTCCGGCCCCGAAGGGCCCGGCGGACAAGGGCGGGCTGGTCCCCGTGCCGCCGCCGGCCGCGGGCGAGGATTTCCTCAACGAGGCGACCGGGCGCCAACGCACCCCGGCCAGCAGTCCACAGTAAGGGGACGGCCCCCTCCCGCGCGGCGGGAAGGGGCAGGCCGGATCAGCCGATCCGCACCGGGATATAGACCAGCCCCTGCTGGCCCGGACGCATGATCTGCAAGGTCACCGTCGGGCGGCCCGCCGACTTGGCGGCACTCACCACCTTGTCGAGGTCCTCGACACTGCGGATCTCGGTCATGTTGGCAGAAACCACGATGTCGCGGCGCTGCAGGCCACGGTTGGCGGCGTCCGAGGCCGGATTGACCCCGGCAATCACCACCCCGCGGGTCGATCCCGGCACACCCAGCTGGGCGGCGATATCGCTGTCCACGGTCAGCATCCGCAGGCCCAGTGCGGCTTCGGCACGGCCTTCACCTTGGCCCTGCGGGCCGGCGAACGGATCAGGCTTGGCCTCCGGCGTCAGGCTGCGGGCCAGTTCCTGTTGGCTCGGCCGCTTGGCCACGACGGCATAGAGCGTCGTGGTCTTGCCGCCGCGCAGCACTTCGAGCGGGATGCGGGTGCCCGGCGCGATGTCGGAGACGATGGCGGAAAGGGTGCGGTCCGGGGTGACCGGCACATTGTTGACCTTGAGCACGATGTCACCGACCCGGACCCCGGCGTTGGCGGCCGGCTGGTTCGGCTGGACCAGCCGCACCAGTTCGCCGCGATCGTGCGGCAGGCCCAGCGAATCCGAGATCTCGTCGCTCATCGGCTGGATCGAAATGCCCAGATAGCCGCGCTCGATCGCCTGGCCGTTCTTCAGCCGCTCGACAATCGGACGGGCCGTGTCGGACGGAATGGCAAAGCCGATACCGATGTTGCCCCCGGCCGGAGCGACGATCCAGTTGTTGATGCCGATCACGTTGCCGTTCATGTCGAACATCGGCCCGCCGGAATTGCCCGAATTGATCGAGGCATCGGTCTGGATGTAGCGGTCATAGGCCCCGGTGCCGGTGTTGCGGCTGACCGAGCTGATGATCCCGGACGTAACCGTGCCGCCCAGCCCGAACGGGTTGCCGATGGCAATGATCCAGTCCCCGGCGCGGGCCTTGGCGCTTTCGCCGAACTTGACGAAGGGCAGCGGCCCGGGCGCGTCGATCTTCAGCACGGCAAGGTCGGATTCGGTGTCGCGGCCGACGATCTGCGCCTTGAACTGGCGGCCGTCGGACAGCCGCACGGTTACCTCGTCGGCCTGACCTTCACGGTCCAGGCTGATCACGTGGTTGTTGGTGACGATGTAGCCATCGGCCGAAATGATGAAGCCCGAGCCGACGCCTTCGGCCAGCTTGGACTGCGCGCCACCGCCCGGCAGCAATGCGCCGAACGGGCCGACCGCCTGCGGGCCCTTGATCTCGACCCGCTGGCGCACCGCGATGTTGACCACGGCGGGCTGCAATTGCTGGGTCAGGTCGGCAAAGCTGGCCGGCGCACCGGGGCGCGGGACCAGCGCGGTGGCACTGGCCTGTTCGTTCTGGGCAACCTGCGCGCCGGCCGGGAGGCCGGTGATCAGGGAAAGCGCGGCGCCCCCCAGAAGCAGCGCCGAAGTCACTCCATAAGCGTATTTCACGTGCCTGGTCCTCTTGGCTTGGCGGAACGAACCGCACACCGGCGGATTCACGCCGATTTCCCCTTAATGGGAATTGAACGCGCTATTTTCCACCGAAGTGCTTCAGATAGCCGCTGTCGGGCGGCAGGACGATGGTGGTGGTGTTCTTGCGGTCCGGATCGCCGTACATCTGCTCATAGCGGCGCATCGCCTCGAAAAAGGCGTAGAATTCGGGATCCTTGGCGGCGCTCTGCTGCAGGCGGGTGGCGGCTTCGGCTTCGGCTTCGGCCGTGATCCGGGCGGCATCGTCGGCGCTGGCGGTCTGGATCGCGAAGACCGCAGCCTCGTGCCGCTCGCGCATCCGGTCATAGGTCGCCTGCAGGCCGGCCTCGTCCAGGCTGACGCGGGCAATCCGCAAGTCGACGATCTGGATGCCGTACTGGCGGGTCTTGCCGTCCAGCGCCTTGAGTAGCGCGGCATTGGCGCCGCCGGCTCCGGGGCGGGCGATGTCACCGGCAGTGCGCTGGCCCAGTTCGCTGTCCAGCAGGGCTGGCAGCAGCACTTTCAGCTGGTCCTCCACCTTGTCGGCCGAACCCAGCGTCTCGACCAGCCTGACGGGATCGATGATCCGGTAGGTCACGTCGGTATCGACCAGCAGCCACTGCTGGTCCGCGCTGCGCAGGCGCTTGCCGGCGTGACTGAACGGCACCAGTCCGCGCGGCAGCCAGACCACCTGTTCGGCCAGCGGGATCTTGGCGGCGATTCCCGCGCCGCTGGCATCGCCGGGGGCAAAGCGGTTGATCACGCGGTGCGGCTCGCCCATCCGCTTGATCACGGCCTGCTGGTCCTCGCCAACGATGATCACGCTGGTCCCGCCCAGCAGGGCCAGCAGGGCCAGAACGAAAAGGCCGACGCGGTACTCGCGCAGGAACTGCTCCATGGTCAGTTCCCTCCCTTCTCGGCCGGAGGCGGGGGCAGGCTGACCCCCGTGGCCGTTCCGCCGATCACCACCGGATTGTTGCGCAGCACCTTTTCGATCGTGTCGTAATAGATCCGTGAGCGGGTGACATCCGGGGCGATCCGGTAGAGTTCATAGGCCTTGTCGAACGCCCGCGCCCTGGCCTCGGCATTGTATTTGAGCTGCCCGGCATAGGTCAGGGCAACCTCGTGATTCTTGCGCGATTCCTCGTTTGCGGTGCCGATCTTCTTGAAGGTTTCGGCCAGCCGGGCGGGCGGATTGGCGGCGGTTACCTCGATGCCGGACACGGTGATCCCGGCCTTCCAGGCATCCAGCACCCGCTGCATCCGCTGGGCGACGCGCTGCTGCAGTTCGGCCTGACGCTTGCCGCCGCGCAGATCGTCGAAGGTCATTTCGGCCACGGCCCCGCGGATCGCGCTGTCGGCCAGGCGGCGCAGCGCCGCTTCGCCATCGGGCAGGGCATAAGTGAACTGCCGAAGGTCGCCGATCCGCCAGCGCACTTGCAGGCGCACGTCGATCAGCTCCCCGTCGCGGGTCAGCATCAGGGTCTCGGCTTCCTTGTCGGGCAGCAGGGTGACGAGTTCCTTGCCCACCTCGCGCCGGGTCACGGCCTGGATCGGCCAGGGCAGCGTCATGGTCAGGCCCGGCCCGATCGTGCCGGCATAGCGTCCGAAAGTGGTGACCACCCCGCGTTCGCCCTGGGCCAGGACGTGGATCGAGGTGGAGAGCAGCCAGGCCGACAGCACCCCGACCATGGCAATGCCCAGGATCGCGCCGGAACCCGGCTTCACCGGCCCGCGCGGCAGCGGACGGCGGCTGCGCAGCAGGTCGTCCATGCTGGCCGAACGGCGCTGGCCGGGGCTGTCCTCGGCCGGTGGCAACCACGGGTTGCGGGGCGGCTCCGGTTCGGCCGGCGGGCTCGGCTCGGCCGCCGGGGCAGGCGCTTGCGTACCGGTTTCGGGGGCTTGCGCCTCGCTCGCTGCCGGTTTGTCCGGGGTCTTTCTTCTGCCCCGCTTCGGGCTTTCGCTCTCGCTCATGCGAACCGTTATAGGGTTGCCCGGCGCAATTAACAGGGGCCTCGCGCGCATTTTCCCTTGCCAGCAGGCTGCGAAACGGGTTTCGGCCTTGGCCCATGACCCAGCCTGACGATCCCGCCGCCGCCCTCGCTTCCGCCCTGCCGCCGCAAGTCGCCGCGCGCCTGCAATCGCTGCGCCTCAATGATGGCGTGGCGATCGCCGTGCTCGATGCCAGCGGCTATGACGCGCTGGAACGGGAACGGCTGGAGCAGGCGGTGAAGGACGCGCTGGGCAACCAGCCCGGCGTGACGGAAGTTCGCGTGGCGATGACCGCCGACAAACCGCAGCGCAAGATCATCGCGGTCGGATCGGGCAAAGGCGGGGTCGGCAAGTCGACCGTGTCAGCCAACCTGGCCGTGGCGCTGGCGCGGATGGGGCGCAAGGTCGGGCTGGTCGATGCCGATATCTACGGCCCGTCGCAGCCGCGCCTGCTCGGAAGCGAGGGGATCAAGCCCCAGGCGCGGAGCGACAAGCTGATCCCGGTGCCCAACCAGTGGGGCGTGCCGATGCTGTCGATGGGCCAGCTGATCGAGCCGGACAAGGCAATCGCTTGGCGCGGGCCGATGGCCTCGGGCGCGCTGGGTCAGCTGGTCGATGCCGATTGGGGCGCGGCGGAAATCCTGATCGTCGATCTGCCGCCCGGCACCGGCGATGTGCAGCTGACCATGCTGCAGCGGCACAAGCCGGCCGGGGCGGTGATCGTCTCCACCCCGCAGGATCTGGCGCTGATCGATGCCAAGCGGGCGATCCAGCTGCTCGAAGTGGGCCAGGTCCCGGTGATCGGCCTGGTCGAGAACATGGCCGGCTATGCCTGCCCGCATTGCGGCGAGGTTTCGGACCCCTTCGGCAGCGGCGGGGCAGAGGCGGCCGCGGCACAAATGGGCCTGGCCTTCCTCGGCCGGATCCCGCTGCAACTGGCGATCCGCGAGGCGAGCGATGCCGGCACGCCGCCGGCCGCCGGCGAAGGCCCGGCGGCAGAGGCCTTCGCCGCGCTGGCCCGGCGCGTGGCAACCTGGCTCGACAACCAGTAACCATCCGCTAGACAACCCCCATGAGGATTTCGCGGCGCGGCGTGCTGATCGGGGCGGGGGTGACCGGCGGGCTGGTGGCCGCCTGGGCGCTGACCCCGCGCAGCTTTGCCCCGCCGCTGACCGCGGGCGCGGGCGAATATGCCTTCGATGCCTGGCTCAAGATCGGCAAGGACGGGGTGGTCAGCGTGGCCGTGCCGGATCTCGAAATGGGGCAGGGCGTGACGACCCTGATCCCGCAGATCGTGGCCTATGAACTGGGCGCGGACTGGCGGCAGGTGGCGGTGGAACCGGCCCCGGTCAGCGGCGCCTATGGCAATGCCCCGCTGGCGGCGCACTGGGCGCCGCTGTGGCTGCCGCTCGGCTCCAGTCTGGCTGACACCCCCGGCAGCCTGCTGGCGCGCCGCTTTGCACAAGGGGATGCCTTTGTTGCAACGGCGGAAGGCACTTCGCTCGCCGCGCATGAACAGGCGGCGCGGATTGCGGCGGCTTCGGCGCGGGCCATGCTGGCCCAGGCCGCGGCAGACCGCTGGGACGTGGCCTGGGAGGAGTGCGACGCCCAGAACGGGTTCATCGTCCACACCGACAAGCGCCTGTCCTTTGCCGAACTGGTGGCCGATGCGCAGGGCTATGCCCCGCCCGATCCGCCAGTCGCCCGTGCCCAGCCGCCACAGGAACGCGCGGCGGAATTTCCGGCCGGAGCGCCCTTGCGCGCCCCCCGGCTCGATCTGCCGAGCAAGGTCGACGGCAGCTTCACTTTTGCCGGGGACGTGCGGCTGCCCGACATGGTCTTCGCCGCGATCCGCCATGCCCCGGTCGGGGATTGCTCGCTGGGCAGCTTCGATGCCGATCGCGCCAAGAGCGTTCCCGGCCTGATCCGGCTGGTCGAGGGGCGGGACTGGCTGGCCGCCGTGGCCAGCGACTGGTGGGCCGCCGAACGCGCGCTGAAAGTCGCCGCGCCGAAGTTCCGCCACGCCAACCTGGCCGACAGTGGCAGGATCACCGCCGCGCTGGAAGCGGCGCTGCGCACCGGCAAGTCCACCCGGATTGCCGAGTCTGGCGATCCCGACGAGTGGCTGTCGGAAAAGTTCGAACACGTCGCCCGCTATGAATTCGCCCCCGCGCTCCACGCCGGGGCGGAGACCGCCACGGTCACCGCCCGGTTCGAGATCGGCAAGCTGGAATTGTGGCTGGCCAGTCAGGCCCCGCAGGCCGCGCGGGCTGCGGGGGCAGAGGCCCTGGGGCTGAGCACGGAGCAGGTGGTGGTCTATCCGATGCCCGCAGGGGGTGCTTTCGATGCGCGGCTGGAAAGCGCCCACGCGGTCGAGGCGGCGCTGATCGCGCGCGAGGTGGGCAAGCCGGTCCAGCTGGTCTGGTCGCGCTGGCAGGAAGCCATTGCCGCGCCGCCACGCACCCCGGCGCGGGCCGTGCTGGCCGCGCGGACCGGGCCGGACGGCTCGCTCACCGCGCTGAAACTCAGGATCGCGATGCCGGCCACGGCGCGGGAATTCGGCGCGCGGCTGTTTGACGGCGCTTCTGTGCGCGAGGCGCTGGACCGGCAGGACGCGGCCGATCCCATCGCGATGCGCGGGATGGAGCCGGTCTACAAGATCCCGCACCTGATGGTGGAACACGTGCCCTGCGCCATTCCGCTGCCGACCGGGCGGCTGCGCGGCAATTCGCACGGGCTGGCGGCCTTCCTGATCGAAACCTTCGTGGACGAGCTCGCCGCCCGTTCGGGCCGCGAGCCATTGTCCTACCGGATGGCCATGCTGGGGCACGAGCTGAAGCTGGCCAATTGCCTGCAACGCGCCGCGACGCTGGCCGAATGGAGCGGCGGCGGGGGCGGTGCGGGGCAGGGCCTGGCCTGTTTCCGGATGGAGCTGGGCGAGCGCGAAGGACGGATCGCGGTGGTCGCCAGCGCCCGGCGCGACGAGCGCGGGATCCGGGTCGACAAGCTGACTGCCGTGGCCGACATCGGCCGGATCGTGAACGTGGACATCGCCCGCCAGCAGATCGAAGGCGGGCTGATCTTCGGCCTTGGCCTGGCGCGGGGCAGCGCGACTTCCTTCAAGGACGGGTTGCCGCAGACCGGGCGGCTGGGGCAACTGGCGCTCCCCCAATTGAGCGACTGCCCGGAGATTGACGTGGAATTCATCGATAGCGACGCCGACCCGTTCGATCCGGGTGAGCTTGGCGCGGTCTGCGCGCCGCCGGCGATTGCCAATGCCCTGGCTTCCTCTGGCAGCGAACGGCTGCGCAGCCTGCCGCTGACGGGAGCCGGACTGTGATGCTGCCCAACGGTCATCCCCCGGTTGCCGCGCCGCGCCTCGGCGTGCTGCTGGTCAACCTTGGCACCCCCGATGCGCCGACCACCGGCGCGGTGCGGCGTTACCTGAAGGAATTCCTGTCCGACCCGCGCGTGGTGGAAATTCCCCGGCTGGTGTGGTGGCCAATCCTCAACGGGATCATCCTCAACACCCGCCCGCGCAAGAGCGCCCATGCCTATGCCCAGGTCTGGACCCCGGACGGATCGCCGCTGGCCGCCATCACCAAGGCCCAGGCCGAAGCCCTGCAGGTCCGGCTGGGCGATGTCGCACTGGTCCGCTGGGGGATGCGCTATGGCAACCCCACAATCGGGGACGAGATCGAGGCGCTGAAAGCCGCCGGGTGCACCCGGATCCTGTTTGCGCCGCTCTATCCGCAGTATTCGGGCGCGACCACCGCCACCGCGATGGATGCACTGGGGGACAAGCTGTCCGCCATGCGCTGGCAGGCGGCGATCCGCACCCTGCCGCCCTATTACGACGATCCGCTGCATATCGAGGCATTGCGGGTCGATACGGCGCGGCAGCTCAAAGCGCTCGATTTCGTGCCGGAAGTGCTGCTGCTGTCGTTCCACGGGATGCCGGAACGCACCCTGCACCTGGGCGATCCCTATCACTGCCAGTGCCGCAAGACCGCGCGGCTGCTGGGCGAGGCGCTGGCGGGCGAATTCCCGGACCTGCGGATCGAGACGACTTTCCAGTCCCGCTTCGGCCGCGCCAAGTGGCTGGAGCCGGCGACCGACGACGTGCTCGCTGCCGAAGGCGCCAAAGGGACGAAGCGCCTCGCCATTGCCGCGCCGGGCTTTTCTGCCGATTGCCTCGAAACGCTGGAAGAGCTGGCGATCCGCGGGCGTGAACAGTTCGAGGAAGCCGGCGGTACGCACTTTGCCGCGCTGTCCTGCCTCAATGTCTCGCCCGCGGGCATGGACATGATCGAAGCGCTGGTGCGGCGCGAACTCAAAGGATGGATCGACTGACCATGCCCGGCCTCAACCCCGCGATCGACCCCGACGGCCTGCTCGAATTCTCGGTGGTCTTCACCGACCGTTCGCTCAACCACATGAGCCAGCGTTTTCAGGCCGCCATGCGCGAGATTCACGCCGGGCTGTGCGAGGTTTACGGGGCAGAGCGCGCGGTCGTGGTGCCGGGCGGCGGATCCTACGCGATGGAGGCGGTGGCGCGGCAGTTTGCCACGGGAAAGCGCGTGCTGGTGATCCGCAACGGGTTCTTCTCCTACCGCTGGAGCCAGATCTTCGAGGCCGGCAGCATCCCTGCGGGCGAAACGGTGCTGAAGGCCCGCCGGGTCGGCAATGCCGGGCCGCAGACGCCGTTTGCCCCGGCGCCGCTGGATGAAGTGGTTGCCGCGATCCGGGCCGAGCGACCCGAAGTGGTCTTTGCCCCGCACGTCGAAACCGCCAGCGGGATCATCCTGCCCGATGCCTATGTAAAGGCGGTGGCGGATGCCGCGCACGAGGTGGGGGCGCTGTTCGTGCTCGATTGCGTCGCTTCGGGCTGTGTCTGGGTGGATATGGCGACGCTGGGCGTCGACGTGCTGATCTCCGCCCCGCAAAAGGGCTGGTCGGCCTCGCCCTGTGCGGGCCTGGTCATGCTGGGCGGCGAAGCGCTGGCACGGGCGCGCGCCGCGCAATCGACCAGTTTCGCGATCGATCTGGGCAAGTGGCTGACGATCATGGAAGCCTACCTCAACGGCGGCCATGCTTATCACGCCACCATGCCGACCGACGCGCTGATCCAGTTCCGCGATGCCATGCTGGAAACCAGGGCCGCCGGGTATGAAGCGCTGCGCGCCGCGCAATGGGAACAGGGCAATGCGGTGCGCGCGATGCTCGCCGCACGCGGCGTGCAATCCGTCGCGGCCGAGGGCTTTACCGCGCCGGGGGTGGTTGTCAGCTTCACCGACGATCCCGAGATCCAGAACGGCCGGAAATTCGCCGCGCTGGGCTATCAGATCGCGGCCGGGGTGCCGCTGATGGTGGACGAAGGGGCGGACTATAAAAGCTTCCGGCTGGGCCTGTTCGGGCTCGACAAGCTGAAGGACGTACCGGCCAGCCTTGCCCGGCTGGAAACGGCATTCAGCGCGGTGTTCTGACCGGAACCGAAGGACAGATAATGGCCACTCTTCCGCAGCAAGCTCCCACTTTCACCCATTGGTCGCAGCGCCAGCCGGCCGGTGCGCTCGATCACATTCCCGGCGAGGACGGCCTGCCGGTTGTCGGCAACACCTTCAGCCTGCTGGCCGACCCGATCGGCTTCGGCAACCGGATGCGGGCCAAATACGGCAACGTGTTCCGCAACCGCGCTTTCGGGCGCAGTTCGGTCATGCTGTTCGGGGCCGAGGCGAACGAACTGGTGCTGTTCGACCGGGACAAGCTGTTCTCCAGCGAACAGGGCTGGGGGCCGGTGCTGGACCAGCTGTTCCCGCGCGGGCTGATGCTGCTCGATTTCGACCATCACCGGGCAGACCGCCGCGCGCTGTCGATCGCTTTCAAGCCGGAGCCGATGCGGCACTATTGCGGCGCGCTCAATTCCGGCATTTCGGCGCGGGTGGAGGAATGGCGCGGGCAGGAGCTGAAATTCTATCCGGCGATCAAGCAGCTGACGCTGGACCTGGCTGCGGACAGCTTCCTCGGCGTGCCGCTGGGGCCCGAGGCCGATGCGATCAACAAGGCTTTTGTCGACATGGTCGCCGCCTCGATCGGGGTGGTGCGCAAACCCCTGCCGTTCACGGCGATGGGCCGGGGTGTCGCCGGGCGCAGGTTCCTGCTCGACTACTTCACCCGCGAAACCGAGAAGCGCCGCGCGGCGGGCGGCGGGCAGGACATGTTCAGCCAGTTTGCCACCGCAACGCATGAGGACGGTTCGCTCATGCCGGTTGACGAAGTGGTCGATCACATGATCTTCCTGATGATGGCCGCGCACGATACCATCACGTCCTCCGCCACCTCGCTGGTCTGGCTGCTGGCAAAGCACCCCGAATGGCAGGACAGGCTGCGCGCCGAACTGCTCGCCGTGACCGGCGGGGAAGGGCGGCCGCTGGCCTATGAAGACCTGGGCAAGGCGACGCTGACCGAAATGGCCTTCAAGGAATCGCTGCGGCTGATCCCGCCGGTCCCCTCGCTGCCGCGCCGGGCGCTGCGCGATTTCGAATTCGGCGGATACCGCATTCCGGCCGGGACCGGGGTGGGGATCAGCCCTTCAGCCGTTCACATGGACCCCGATCACTGGCCGGAGCCGGAAAAGTTCGATCCGCTGCGCTTCACCCCGGAACTGGTGGCCAAGCGGCACAAGTACGCCTGGGTGCCGTTCGGCGGCGGGGCGCACATGTGCCTGGGGCTGCACTTTGCCTATATGCAGGTCAAAGTGCTGATGGCCCAGATCCTGACCCGCTACCGGATCGAGATCGAGCCGGGTTACGACCCGGCCTGGCAGCCTTGGCCGATCCCGAAGCCCAAGGACGGGCTGACGGTGACCTTCAGGCCGCTCTGATCAGAAATCGACCGCGATGCCCTTGCGCACCCAGTCGCCATAGCGGGTGGGGGACAGGCCGTCGGGATCGTCGCCTTGCGTCGGCGCGGCCGGAGCAGGGGCCGGATCGGTGGTCCAGTGGGCGGGCTTCTTGAAGTCCTTGGGACGCTGGGTGGCGCGCTGGGTCATGGCAATGCCATGCGCCCGCTGGCCCTCGATTGCAATTGCATCTAGGGGCAGGCGATGGACATTCCCGGTTATCCCGCGCGCAAGGCCGCGCTGAAATTGCTCGATGCAGTGCTGCACCGGGGTGAGACGCTCGATGTGGCGGCACACGGTGCGCTTCAGGGCCTGCGCAGCGGGCCGGACAAGGCGCTGGCCCGGGCGCTGGCCGGGGAAGTGCTGCGCTGGCTGACCGATCTGGATGCCCTGATCGACAGCGCGACCCGCCAGGTTCTCCCGCCAGATGCCAAGGCGCGCTCGGTCCTGCGGCTGATGCTGGCGGGCTGGCGGCGGCTCGATACGCCGCCCCATGCGGTGATCGCCACCGCCCTGCCGCTGCTCAGCGGCGGTCCGCGCAAGCTGGCCCACGGGGTGTTTTCGGCGCTGGTCCGTCAGGATGTGAAGCTGCCGCCCGCGCCCAGCCTGCCGCCTGCGGTCGTGCAGCGCTGGGGCGTGCGGGCCGGTGCGATATCCGCCGGGCTGGCCGTGCCGCCGCCGCTTGACCTGACCCTGCGCGATGCCTCCACCACGGCAGAATGGGCCGAGCGGCTGGGCGGCGTTTCGCTTGCCCCCGGCCACGTCCGGCTGGCGCGCGGCACGGCGGTGGAGAACCTGGAAGGCTTCGAAGCCGGGGCCTGGTGGGTGCAGGACCTGGCCGCCAGCCTGCCCGCGCGGCTGCTGGGCGCGGGCGAAGGTCGGCGCGTGCTGGACCTGTGTGCCGCGCCGGGCGGCAAGACGCTGCAATTGGCCGCCGCCGGCTGGCAAGTGACGGCGGTGGAGATGAGCGCGAAGCGCGCCAGGCGGATCGAGGAAAACCTCGCCCGCACCGGCCTGTCGGCCGATCTGGTGATTGCCGACGCGCTGCACTGGCAGGCGGACGAGCCGTTCGATGCGGTGCTGCTCGACGCGCCCTGCACCGCCACCGGCACCTGCCGCCGCCACCCCGATGTGCTGCACCGGATCGGCCCGCGCCAGATTGCCGAAATGGCCGAACTGCAAGCCGCGCTGCTCGCCCGCGCCGCCGGTTGGCTGAAGCCCGGCGGGCGGCTGGTCTACGCGGTCTGCTCGCTGGAACAGGAGGAAGGCGAAGCACAGGCCGAGCGGGTCACGCTGACGCCGGACCCGGTGGCCGCCGATGAACTTCCCGCAGGAATTGCCCCCGATGTGCAGGGCCGGGTGCGGACCGATCCCGCCATGCTGGCCGAAGCTGGCGGGCTGGATGGGTTCTTCATCGCCCGCTGGCGCAAGGGTTAACCGAATTTTTCGCCATCCAGGGGTAAACCCCTGGGGCCATGGCAATGCAGCAGCCTGCCCCTTCGCCGGATAACCGGATCGGCCAGCTCGATGGCTTGCGCGGGCTGGCGGCCTGCGCGGTCGGTCTGCTGTTCCATGCCCGGGTGATGTATGGCGATGCGCCCAATCCGCTCGCCGGAGTGCCGGTCGCGGGGTGGTTCCAGATCCACGGCTGGGCCTTTGTCGACCTGTTTTTCGTCCTGTCGGGCTTCGTCTTTGCCCATGCCTATCTGGCCGGCTGGCAGCTGCGTCCGGGGATGACCGCGCGGCAGTTCTGGCTGGCCCGGATCGCACGGCTGTGGCCGCTGCACCTGGCCATGCTGGCCTTTGCCGTGCTGCTGCTGCGCTCCGAACCCTCGACCAATCCGGCCAATGTCCTGATGTCCGCGCTGATGCTGCAGGTGCTGGTCGATAACCCGACCGAAGTGCTCAACGGCCCGGCCTGGTCGCTGTCGGTCGAAATGTTTGCCTATGGCCTGTTCCTGCTGGCGGCCCTGACCCGTCCGGCGCTGTTCAAGGCCGTGGCGATTGCCGCTATCGCCTGGGGCGCGTGGGATATCTGGACCCACGGGGTCTGGGGCGCGCTGATCGGGCGGGGGCTGCTGGGCTTTTTCCTGGGCGTGCTGGTGCAGCGCAACCTCGGGCTGCTCAGCCGCCTGCCGGCCTCGCTGCTGGTTCCGGCCGTGCTTGTCCCGGCCCTGGTGCCGCCTGCCGGGCAAGCCTTGCTGCTGACCGTGTTGCTGGCCTGGCCGGCGGCGATCCTGCTGGCGCTGCGCCTGCCGCTGCTGGCATCCCCGGTCATGCTATGGCTGGGGGACCGCAGCTATGCGATCTACCTGATCCACGTGCCGGTCTATACCCTGCTGGGCAACCTGGCGCTTGGCTGGGGCATCACCGGCAGTGCCGGGTGGCTGGCCCTGACCATGGCCGCCTGGGTGCTGATCCTGGTGCTGAGCAACACCGCCTACCGGCAACTGGAACGCCCGGCCCAGCGCGCGATCCGCGCGCTGGCGGATCGTCCCCGCGCGGCGCTCGCTTAGCCCTTCAGCTTTTCGGCAAAGCCGTTCTGCAGCTTGGCCAGCTTGGGCGGGATGACCGCCAGGCAATAGGGATTGCGCTGGCCTTCGCCCTGCCAGTACTCCTGATGATAGTCCTCGGCCGGGTACCAGGTCGCCGGGCCTTCAATCGTGGTCACCGCCTGCTGGCCGGGATGGGCCGCGTTCCAGCGCGCGATTCCGGCTTCGCATTCGGCGCGCTGCGCCTCGTCCAACGGGAACAGCGCGGTACGGTACTGGGTGCCGATATCGTTCCCCTGGCGGTTGAGCTGGGTCGGATCATGGGTGCCCATGTGGATGTCGAGCAGATCGGCGAACGACACCACGGCTTCGTCGAACTCGATCCGGATCGCCTCGGCATGGCCGGTGTCGCCATTGCAGACCTGCTTGTAGGTGGGATTGGGAACCGTGCCGCCGATATAGCCGCTTTCCACCGCGCTGACCCCGGCGATCGAGCGGAACACCGCTTCGGTGCACCAGAAACAGCCGCCTGCGAAAATTGCCTGTGCCAAAGTCGCCATTCCTTCCTGTGTTCGCGTCATTTGCGCCGGCACTTGCCGGGTTGCCTGCGGCAGCGGCTAGACCATGCCGTTGCTGCGCTAAATAGGCATCGAAGTGCACCTTGTCATCGCCCGGCCATGCACTAGGTTGCGGTCATAGCAAAACCCCAGGGGAGATATTTAATGCGCCGCATCATTCTGCCGATCCTGGCCCTCGGCCTCGCCGTGCCGGCCTTCGTGGCCCAGACCGCCCCGGCCCAGTCCGCCGCCAAGAAGGCAGCCAGCAAGAAGATCAACGCCGAACTGGCCGCCGCTGTCGCCGATCCGCGCCGCGAAAAGGACCGCGCCCGCGACCAGTATCGCCGCCCGGCCGAAACGCTGACCTTCTTCCAGGTCGCGCCCGACATGAAGGTGGGTGAATATGCCCCCGGCGGCGAATGGTACTCGCGCCTGCTCGGCCTGTACCTGGGCCCCAAGGGCAAGCTGGTCGGGCTCTATTTCGATCCCACCTCCGGGCCGTTCAGTGAAACCGCGCAGAAGGGCATCCGAGATGGCGCGGCCAAGTATCCCTCCGACATTTCGACCTGGTCGGGCATTCCGGCCGAGCGGTTCTCGGCCTATACCCTCGATGCCGTCCCGGCCGCTGAAAAGGGCACGTTCGATCGCATCCTGATCATGCGGATGATGCACAACCTGTTCCGCTGGAACATCGCCGACCGTGAAATCAGGGCGATGCGCGACCTTCTGAAGCCCGGCGGGATGATCGGGATCGAACAGCACCGCGCCAAGGCCAACGCGCCCTACAGCTATACCGACGGCTCAAAGGGCTACATGCGCGAGAAGGACATCATCGCCTTCATGGAAATGCACGGCTTCGCCTTTGTCGGCTCCAGCCGGGCCAATGCCAATCCCAAGGACCCGGCCAATTGGCCGGACGGCGTCTGGACCCTGCCGCCTTCGCTGCGCGGTGCCAAGGAAGAGGACAAGCCCCGCCTGCAGGCGATTGGCGAGACTGACCGGATGACCCTGCTGTTCCGCAAGCGGCTTTGATCGGGAGTACAGGCAATGCTAGGGGCGGCGACATGAGCACGCTGACTGTTGCCGCCCTGCAATTGCCGCTCGGTTCCGCCGACGAGGCCGAGAACATCGTTGCCGTCTCGATGCTGGTCGAGGAAGCGGCGGCCAAAGGCGCGCAGGTGATCCTGCCGCCCGAGCTGTTTTCCGGCCCCTATTTCTGCAAGGTCGAGGACGAGGCGCTGTTCGCGCTGGCCCGGCCGACGGCCGAGCATCCCTCGGTCCGGGCGATGCAGGCGCTGGCCGCCAAGCTGAAAGTGGCGATCCCGACCAGCTTCTTCGAACGCGACGGGCATCATTATTACAACACCCTTGCCTGGATCGATCCCGATGGCACTATCCAGGGCACTTACCGCAAGAGCCACATCCCCGACGGGCCGGGGTACGAGGAAAAGTACTATTTCCGCCCCGGTAACGATGGCTTCAAGGTGTGGGACGCCTTCGGCCACAAGGTGGGCGTCGGGATCTGCTGGGATCAGTGGTACCCGGAATGCGCCCGGGTGATGGCCCTGCTGGGGGCGGAAGTGCTGCTCTATCCCACCGCGATCGGGACCGAGCCCTATGATGCCGAACTCGATACCAGCCGGATGTGGCGCCGCGCGATGATCGGCCATGCCGTTTCCAACTGCATGCCGGTAATCGCCGCCAACCGGATCGGCAGCGAAGACGGCCCCCAGGGATCGCAATGCTTCTATGGCCACAGCTTCATTAGCGACGAATGGGGCGATCTGGTGGCGGAATACGGCGCGGCGGAAGCCGGCGTGCTGACCGCCACGCTCGATCTGGCCCGGGCCGCCCGCCACCGCGCCGGCATGGGCTTCTTCCGGGATCGCCGTCCGCAGCTCTATGGCCGGATCGCGCAGGACATCTGAGCCATGCGCCAGCGCTACCTGATCGCGCTGGGCTCCAACATGCGCCACGTCCGCCACGGCTCGCCCGAACGCGTGCTGGCCGCCGCGCTGGCGGCGCTGGAGCGCAAGGGGGTGAAGGTCCTCGCCGCCGCGCCGGTGATCCGCTCCGCCCCGCTCGGCCCCTCGCGCCGCCGCTATGCCAATGGCGCGGCGCTGATCGGGACGAAGCTGGATCCCGCCGAGCTGCTCGACCTGCTCAAGGCTGTCGAGCGCCGCTTCGGCCGGACCCGCGGCGGCCAGCGCTGGGCCTCGCGGGTGCTCGATCTCGACATTGTGCTGTGGAGCGGCGGGGCTTGGTCGTCCCCCGGCCTGACCGTGCCCCACGCCGCCTTCCGCCAGCGGACCTTCGTGCTCGCCCCGGCGCTGGCCATTGCCCCCGATTGGCGCGATCCGCTCACCGCACTTTCGCTCCGCCAGCTTCACGCCCGCTTGACCCGGCCCCGTCCGCTCCCTAGGTGAGCGCCTTCGGTGAGGGCCCTTAGCTCAGTCGGTAGAGCAACTGACTTTTAATCAGTAGGTCGCTGGTTCGAACC
>ERZ761602.4028-NODE-4028-length-19646-cov-6.086111_pt1 | contig 19646 bp, 17 predicted proteins | sample MGYA00512165_ERZ761602 | MGnify/ENA primary metagenome ERZ761602 (study PRJEB28899, sample SAMN02445085) | bioreactor sludge metagenome | biome: EBPR sludge; isolation source: Thorneside wastewater treatment plant | place: Australia: Brisbane, Thorneside... | reverse complement strand
GGCTGCGGCCTCACGGCGGCAGCGGCAGGCCGTCCAGGCGCAGCCGGAAGCGCACCTGCACCTCGTCGGCGAGCAGCGCGGTGTCGCTCCACTCGGCCTCGCCGACCCTGAAGTCCAGCCGCTTGAGCGTGAAGCGGCCGGCAGCCACGGTCTGTGCGCCGTCGTCGGCCAGCGTCACCGGCACGCGCAGCTCGCGCGTCGTGCCCTTGATCGTCAGCCGGCCGGCGACCTCGAAGCGGCCGCCGCCGGCGGCGGCGATGGCCGTCGACTCGAAGCGCGCCTGCGGGAAGGCGGCGCTGGCCAGCCAGATCGGCTGCGGCACCTCGCTGTCCAGCTCGGCGGCGCCGAAGCGCGCGCTGGCGGTGTCGACGAGCAGCACGACACGCCCCGCCTGCGGCTGCCGCGCATCGAGCGCGACCTCGGCCGAAAAGCGCGTGAAGCGGCCCTCCACCGGCACCCCCATCTGGCGCGTCGTGAAGACGATCTCGCTGCCTTCGGGCAGCAGCCGCGCCGCCGGCTGCGCGGCCGCCGGCGCCGCCGCGGCCAGCAGCGCGAGGGCCAGAAGCTTGCGTCGGCGCATCGGCGATCGCTCCTTCGGTTCAGCGCCGGCGCCGCGCCGGCCACATGCGCGCGAGCAGTCCGTCGCGCAGCACGAACTGGTGGTGAAGTGCCGCCGCGACATGCAGCGCCGCGAGCGCCGCCAGCGTCCAGGCCAGCAGGCGGTGCAGCGGGCGGATGGCCTCGGCCAGCGCGCGGTCGGCAGCGACGAAGTCCGGCAGCGGCCAGACGCCGAACAGCACGACCGGGAAGCCGGCGGCGGAGCTGTAGGCCCAGCCGGCCAGCGGCACGGCGAGGAACAGCCCGTACATCGCGGCATGGCTGGCCGCCGCGGCGCGGCGCTGCCAAGCCGGCATGGCCACCGCCGCCGGCGGCCGGTGCGCCAGCCGCCAGGCCAGGCGCAGCAGCGACAGGGCCAGCACCAAGACGCCGGCCCACTTGTGCCAGTTGTAGAGTTTCAGGCGCAACGGCGACAGCGGCAGCGAGGTCATCCAGGTGCCCAGCGCCAGCATGCCCACGATGGCCAGCGCCAGCAGCCAGTGCAGCGCGATCGCCGGGGTCGTGTAGGGCTCGCTCGCGGTCATCGCGCGCAGTATCGGTGCCGCGCGCCCGGCGCGGGCGGCGCGGGGTCTTGCCGGTCCGGCGCGCACCGGGCGGCGCCACCGGGCCGCCGCGTTCAGGCGCCCGGGTGCAGGCGCAGCGCGCGCAGGCCGGCGCGCAGCGCGTCGTCGTCGACGAGGCCGTGGCGGGCCGCGAAGTCCAGCGTCACCAGCGCGGCGTCGACTGTCATCTCGTTCACCGCGGCCAGCGCGTCGGCCAGCGCCAGCAGCTCGAAGCCGGCGACCTCGCCGTCCTCGTTGACCGGCACGCGGCCGGGCGGCAGCTCGACGTCAAAGGCATGCAGCCACTCCTGCTGGAAGCCCTCGGGGATGTCGCGCGCCAGGCGCAGCACGCTGCCGGCGCGCGCCGCCTGCAGCTCCGCCGGCTGCAGGCCGGCCTCCTCCCAGGCCTCGCGCACCAGCGTCTCGAGCGGCGACTGGCCCCAGGGCACGCCGCCGCCGACCAGGTTGTCCAGCCGCCCCGGGTCCGTGGCCTTGAGCGGCGAGCGGCGCGCGATCCACAGCGCCACCGGCCGGCCCGCGGCGTCGGCGACATAGCCGTTGGCATGCGCGCCCAGCGTCAGCGTGCCCCAGAAGCGCGCCGCGGCACGCTCCATGCTCGCCAGCGGCGAGCCGTCGGCCGGGTCGGGCAGCGCGAAGGGCTCGTCGCGCCAGGCGAGGATGCGGCCCGCGTCGCGCAGCCGCGCATTGACCGTGGCCAGCGCTGCGCCGGGATCCTGCGCCGTCAGCACGACGCGGTCGGCCGCCACGCGCAGCCCCGGGTGCAGGCCCTGCAGCCCCGGCAGCTCGTCGACCGCGACCGAGCCGACCGTGCGGCCGGCGACGACGAAGGGCACGCGCGGCCGCTCGGCGCGCGTCGCCTCGTGCAGCGCGCGCCAGCGCGTCACGCCACCTCGAATTCGGCGAACGGGTGCCGCGCTTCGGCCAGTTCGGCCAGGCTCGTGTAGTCGCAGCAGTCCTCGAAGCGCTGCCACATCGCCAGCACCTCGGGGTGGCGGTGCGCGGCGTCTATCGCCTCGGCCGAGGCCCATTCGAAGGCCTCGACCAGCGTGCCGTCGCCGGCGCGCATGACCAGCGAGGCGCGCATCGTCGCCAGCCCCAGGCGCTGCAGCGTCGGCACATGTTCGCGCACCACCGCCAGCAGCGCCTCGACCCGGCCCGGCTTGGGGCGGAAGCAGGCCAGCACCGCGCGCGGCCGCGCGGCCGGCGGCGCGGGAGCGATCTCCGCGCCGAGGATGATCTCGTGTCCGCCGGGTGCACGCAGCATCATCTCGCGCAGGCCCCAGGGCTGGTCGGTGGGCGGCTCGATGACTTCCGCGCCCTGGGCCAGGGCGTGGACATGCAGCCCGTCGAGGTCGTGGCCGACATGCAGGCGGATCTCGCCGCAGGGCGTCACCGGCGCCTCGGCCCGGCGCAGGTGGATGTAGACCGGATCGCCCCAGCTGCGGTCGCCCAGCCGCACGCGCGCATAGTCCGGCGGCTCGCCCATCACGAAGTCGGTCGCGAAGCCGAGCACGCGCGCAAACCAGTCCAGCGCCGCCGCGAGGTCGGGCACCGGCAGCACCGGCTGCACGCCGTGGATCTGGTGACGCTTCGCGAGTCCGTCCATCGCTGCCCCCTCTTCCTGCGGCGCCGGCGGCCGCGCAACCTGCCGCTCGGACGCTCAGGCCGCCTGCTTCAGCGCACCGGCGCGCCAGCGCTGCATCAGCGCATCCCACTTCGTGCGCGCCGCCTTCAGGTGCCGCTCCTTGACATGGCCGTAGCCGCGGATGTCCTCGGGAATGCGCGCGATCTCGGCGGCCATGGCCAGGTTGCCGGCGTCCAGCGTCTTCAGCAGTTCCTCGATGCAGTCGCGGTACTGCTGGATCAGCGCACGCTCGGTGCGCCGCTCCTCGCTGCGGCCGAAGAGGTCGAGCGCGCCGCCGCGCAGGCCCTTCATCTTCGCCAGCAGCACGAAGGCGCGGCGCATCCACGGGCCGTAGGGCTGCTTGACAAGCTCGCCCTTGTCGTTGCGCCTGGCGGTCAGCGGCGGCGCCAGGTGGTGCACCAGCCTGTAGTCGCCCTCGAACATGTCGGCGATCTTCTGCGTGAACGCCGGGTCGGTGTGCAGCCGCGCGACCTCGTACTCGTCCTTGTAGGCCATCAGCTTGAACAGGTAGCGGGCGACGGCCTCGGCCAATGCCGTGCCGGCGCCGAGGTTCGACTCGGCCTGGCGCACGCGGTCGACGAAGGCCTGGTACTGCGCCGCATAGGCCGCGTCCTGGTAGCCGGTCAGGAACTCGACGCGGCGCGCCACCATCTCGTCCAGCGACGGCTTCTTGACGAACTGGATCACCGCCGCGGCCTTGTACTGCGCCTGCACCGAGGCCAGGTCGTGCGCGCAGCGGCGGCCCCATTCGAAGGCCGCCTTGTTGTTGTCGACCTGCACGCCGTTGAGCTCGATCGCGCGCATCAGCGCCGCGTGCGACAGCGGCACGCGGCCCTGCTGCCAGGCGTAGCCCAGCAGCAGCGGGTTCGTGTAGATGCTGTCGCCCAGCAGCTGCACCGCGGCCTGCTCGGCGTCGAAGGCGCCCAGGTTGGCGGCGCCGACGCTGGCCGCCAGCGCGGCCTCGCAGTTGGCATTCGGGCTCGTCCAGTCGGCATTGCGCACGAAGGCCGCGGTCGGCGTGCCGTGGGTATTCAGCGCCACGTAGGTGCGGCCGGGCTTCATCGCCGCCAGCGTGTACTTGGACGCGCCGACGATGGCGTCGCAGGCGATCACCAGGTCGGCCTGCGCGGTGTCGACCTTGGTCGTGTGGATGGCGTCGGCGCGGTTGGCGATCTGGATGTGGCTCCAGGTCGCGCCGCCCTTCTGCGCCAGGCCGCCGGCGTCCTGCGTGACGACGCCCTTGCCTTCCAGGTGCGCGGCCATGCCCAGCAGCTGGCCGATGGTGATGACGCCGGTGCCGCCGACGCCGGCGACGACGATGCCCCAGGCGCGCTCGGCCAGCGGCAGCATCGGCTCGGGCAGCGGCGGCAGTCCCGCGAGCGAGCCGACCTTCTCCTTCTTGGGTTTCTTCAGCGTGCCGCCTTCGACCGTGACGAAGCTCGGGCAGAAGCCCTTGGTGCAGGAGTAGTCCAGGTTGCAGGTGTTCTGGTTGATGCGCCGCTTGCGCCCGAACTCGGTCTCCACCGGCTCCACGCTCAGGCAGTTGCTCTGCACGCTGCAGTCGCCGCAGCCTTCGCACACCAGCTCGTTGATGACCACGCGCTTGGCCGGCGTGGCCAGCTTGCCGCGCTTGCGGCGGCGGCGCTTCTCGGTGGCGCAGGTCTGGTCGTAGAGGATGACCGTCGTGCCCCGGATCTCGCGGAATTCGCGCTGGATGCGGTCGAGCTCGTCGCGGTGGTGCACGACGACCCCCGGTTCCAGCGCCACGCCGTTGTACTTCTCGGGCTGGTCGGTGACGATGGTCAGCTTTGCGACGCCCTCGCTGACCAGGCTCTTCATGATCTGCAGGACGCTGTGGCCCTCGGGCCGCTCGCCGACCTGCTGGCCGCCGGTCATCGCGACCGCGTCGTTGTAGAGCACCTTGTAGGTGATGTTGACGCCGGCGGCGATGCTCTGGCGGATCGCCAGGATGCCGCTGTGGAAGTAGGTGCCGTCGCCCAGGTTGGCGAAGATGTGCGGCTCGTGGGTGAACGGCGCCTGGCCGACCCAGGGCACGCCCTCGCCGCCCATCTGCGTGAAGGTGCTCGTGCTGCGGTCCATCCACACCGCCATGTAGTGGCAGCCGATGCCGGCCACGGCGCGGCTGCCCTCGGGCACGCGCGTGCTGGTGTTGTGCGGGCAGCCGCTGCAGAACCACGGCGCGCGGTCGCCGGTGTCGATCTTCAGCTCGGCGAGCTGGCGCTCGCGTGCCTCGATCTCGGCGATGCGGCGGTCCATGCGCGCGGCCACGTCCCCGGGCACGCCCAGCTTCTTCAGCCGCTTCGCGATGGCCTTGGCGATGATCGCCGGCGTCAGGTCGGCCTTGGCGCGCAGCAGCCAGTTCTCGCTCGGGTTGGGCATGCTCCATTCGCCGCCGGTGCTGTCGCCTTCCGGCTCGTCGAACTTGCCCAGCACGTTGGGGCGCACGTCGGGGCGCCAGTTGTACAGCTCTTCCTTGAGCTGGTACTCGATGATCTGGCGCTTCTCCTCGACGACCAGGATCTCGCGCAGGCCGGTCGCGAACTCGCGCGTGATGCTGGCCTCCAGCGGCCACACCACGTTGACCTTGTGCAGCCGGATGCCCAGGGCGCGGCAGGTGTCGTCGTCCAGGCCCAGGTCGGCCAGCGCCTGGCGCGTGTCGTTGTAGGCCTTGCCGCTGGCGATGAGGCCGAAGCGGTCGTTCGCGCCCTCGATGACGTTGTGGTTGAGCCGGTTGGCACGCACGTAGGCCAGCGCGGCATACCACTTGTAGTCCATCAGCCGCGCTTCCTGCTCCAGCGGCGCGTCGGGCCAGCGGATGTGCAGGCCGCCGGGCGGCATGCGGAAGTCCTCGGGCAGCAGGATCTTCACGCGCGCCGGGTCGACGATCACCGACGAGGAGGACTCGACGACCTCCTGGATCGTCTTCATGCCGCTCCACAGCCCGGCGAAGCGGCTCATCGCGAAGGCGTGCAGGCCCATGTCCAGGATGTCCTGCACGTTGCTCGGGAAGAAGACCGGCAGGCCGCAGGCCTTGAAGATGTGGTCGCTCTGGTGCGGCGCGGTGCTGCTCTTGGCGACATGGTCGTCGCCGGCGATCGCGATCACGCCGCCGTGCTTCGCCGTGCCGGCCATGTTGGCGTGCTTGAAGACGTCCGAGCAGCGGTCCACGCCCGGACCCTTGCCGTACCAGATGCCGAAGACGCCGTCGTACTTGCGCTGCTGCGGATACAGGTCCAGCTGCTGCGTGCCCCACACCGCGGTGGCGCCGAGTTCCTCGTTGACGCCGGGCTGGAACACGACATGGTGCTCGGCCAGGTGCTTCTTCGCCGCCCACAGCGCCTGGTCGTAGCCGCCCAGCGGGCTGCCGCGGTAGCCGCTGACGAAGCCGGCGGTATTCAGCCCCGCCAGCACGTCGCGCTGGCGCTGCAGCATCGGCAGCCGCACCAGCGCCTGCACGCCGCTCATGAAGGCGCGGCCCGCCGCCAGCGTGTACTTGTCGTCCAGCGAGGCGGTCTCGAGGGCCTTGCGGACGGCTTCGGGCAGCGGGGCATTCATCGGCGGGGCTCCTGACGCGACGGCGGGTCGGACAACCGGGCAGTGTAGGCAAAGGCTTCGTGCATGTCTTTTCTTTTGATGCCCGCCATGCCATTCTTGCGGAAAGGATCTTGCGCGAGAGCTTCCGTGAAAGAGAGAACGACGCCGAAACGATCGACATTGGGGAAAACCCGCGAGCCTGCCGACGAGGCCGTCGCGCGCCCCGACGGCGCGCTGGACCGCTGGGACCTGGCCATCCTGCGCGAGCTGCAGACCGACGCGCGGCTGACCAATGCCGAACTGGCGCAGCGCATCGGCCTGTCGCCGGCGCCGACCTGGCGCCGCGTACGCTGGCTGGAGCAGCAGGGCTACATCACCGGCTACCGCGCCGAGATCGACCGCCGCAAGATCGGCCTCGGGGTGCTGGCCTTCGTGCGCGTGGATGCCGAGCGCAACAACGCCGAGGCCACGCAGGCGCTGGAGCGCGCGATCCGCGAACTGCCCGAGGTCGTGTCCTGCCACTACATCAGCGGCACCGGCACCTTCGAGCTGCAGGTGGTGGCGGCCGACCTGGACGCCTATTCGCGGCTGTCGCGCGAGGTGCTGTTCAAGCTGCCCAACGTCAAGGACCTGCACACCAGCTTCTCGCTGGGGGAGGTCAAGGCCGGCGCGGCGCTGCCGCTGGGGCACCTGGGCGGCGGCGGGTAGCCGGCTTGGCCCGCCGGCGCGGGCGCCCGGCCGCGCGGTGCTACCCTCGCGCACCCTTGACTGCCGCCCCTTCCTGCCGCGCCCGTGCGCGAGCCCTTGCGCACCCTCGATGAGCCGCCCGCTCGACGTCCTGCTGACCACCGACCCCGTGCAGCGCCTGCGCCTGGTGCAGACCGGCCTGGCACTGGCGCTGCTGGCCGCTGCGGTGCTGGCGATGCAGTATTTCGTCTGGACCGGCGTCGCGCCGGCGGCCGCGGTGCGCTGGTGGTCGCTGCTCACGCTGGCCGGCATGTCGGTCTTCTGGCTGCTGATCCGCAGCGGCGTCTCGCGGCGCTGGGGCGAGCCCTCGCTGACGCTGCCGCAGATGCTGTTCGCGCTGACCAGCGCCGCCGTCGCCTATGCGCTGCTGGGTGCCGGGCGCGGCGCGGTCTTCCCGGTCGTGATGGTGGTGCTGATGTTCGGCATGTTCGTGGCCACGCCGCGCCAGATGCGCTGGGTCAGCGTCTATGCCGTGCTGCTGTTCGGCGCCGTGATGGGCGCCTGCGCGGCGCGCAACCCGCGCGAGTATCCGGTGGTCATCGAGGTCGGCCACTTCCTGCTCGTCGCGACGATGATGCCGGCGGCCTCGCTGCTGGCCGCGCGCCTGGCCGACATGCGCCGGCGTGCGCGTGTGCAGCGCGCCGAGCTGGCGCAGGCACTCGCGCGGCTGCGCGAGCAGAGCACGCGCGACGAGCTGACCGGCCTCGTCAACCGCCGCCACATGCAGGAGCTGATGGACCAGGAGCACCAGCGCTGCATCCGCTCGGGCCAGACCTTCTGCCTGGCCATGCTGGACATCGACACCTTCAAGCCGGTCAACGAGGCCCATGGCTACGCCGTCGGCGACGCGGTGCTGCGCGCCGTCGCACAGGAGGCGCAGCGCCAGGTGCGCACCAGCGACGCGCTGGCACGCTGGGCCGGCGCATCGTTCGCGCTGATGCTGCCGGACACGCGCGCGGCGCTGGCACGCGGCGGGCTGGAGCGGCTGCTGCAGCGCGTCGCCGCGCTGCGCATCCTGCATGGCGGCGCCACGGTCGCGGTCACGATGTCCTGCGGCCTGGCCGAGCACCATGCCGGCGAGGCCGTGGCGGCGACGCTGGAGCGTGCCGAGGCGGCGCTGGCCGAGGCCAAGGCCCAGGGCCGCAACCGCGTGGTGGCGGCGGCGTGAGACGGGCGCCCACCGGCCCGGCGCGCGAGGAGCCCCGGCGATGTGGCTGCTGATCCTGGAAGCGCTGGCCGCGCTGGCGCTGCTGGTCTTCGCCGTCTGGTGGACGATGTTCGCCGGCCGCCGGCGCGGCGAGCGACGAAGCGACGACGAGCCGCCGGACGCCGACCGCCGCTGATCAGCGCGCGCCGCCGTCCGCCGCCGCGCCGGGCAGGTCGCGCGGCGGCCACAGGAAGCTCAGCGGCCGCCGGCGCAGGCGCCGGCGCAGGGCCCGGCCGATGCGGCTGCGGTCGCGCACGCGCACGCCGCGCGAGCGCAGCGCGACCTTGAACGCGAGCCAGAAGCTGACCGTCACGTTGAGCACCGCGGTCACCGCGATGCCGGCCGCGCACCACCAGAACGCCGGCGCCTGCAGCAGCGCGAAGCCCTCGCCGCCCAGTGCCGCCGCGAGCTGGCCGGTCGACAGCGTGACGTGACGCACGTCCACCGGCAGCCCGACGAAGGCCAGCAGTGCCGGCACCAGCCCCAGCATCATGCCCAGCGAGACGTTGGCCGCGAGCCCGGACACGTTGCGCCGCCACCAGGTCGCCCAGCGCGCGGCGCGCGCCGCGCCCAGCCGCTCGACGATGCGCGGGTTGTGCGCGATCGCGCTGTCCAGGCGATGGAAGACGAACCAGTTCTCGGCCCAGCCCGCGGCCAGCGAGCTGGCGAACAGCAGCACGCCGGTGAAGGCCGCGAACAGCGCCGTCGGCCCCAGCAGCGTCAGGCTGTCCAGCACGTAGGGCGCCTGCTCGGCACCGACCAGCGGCTGGCCGAAGGCCCAGGTCGCGATCGCCTGCGCGGCCAGCACCAGCGGCGCGCACAGCGCCAGGTTGCCGGCGATGCCGGCCACCTGCGAGCGGATCAGCGCCGCGACGCGGTCGACGAAGGCCTCGATCTCGGCGTCGCTGCGCTGGCTGCCGGCCACCTGCAGCCGCGCCGCCATCGCCGGCGCCGTCATCGCCGGCTGCTTGGTCGCCACCGTCCAGTGCAGCAGCATGATCAGCACGAAGCTGGCGGCATAGTTGGCGCCCGACCAGAAGCCGGTCCAGAAGGCCGACAGGCCGACCGCCGCGATCGCGAACTTGACGAAGGTCGTGCCGGCGATCACCGCGCCGCCACCGGCGGCGCGCCTGAGCATGTCGCGGTACTCGTCGCGGTCGCGCGTGATGTAGCGCTCGCCGGTCTCGGCGCTGCGCTCGGCGACCTGGCGCGCGAGCAGCGAATAGTGGCGCGCCAGCAGGTCGCGCAGGCCGAGCAGGTGGCCTTCGACGCGCACCAGCTCGGCCACCAGGTGGCGCAGCTCGGCGGCCGGCGCCGGCGCCAGCACGCACTGCAGCAGCAGCTCCACACGTTCGCAACGCGCGCGCAGCTGGTCCATCTCGAACACGATGTCGACCGAGACGCCGTGCTCCTCCAGGTGCTCGGTGATGCTGGCGCTGGCGCGGCGGCAGGCGTCGAGCAGCGCGCGCAGGTAGCGCGCCTTCGCCAGCGCCTGCGCCGAGTCGCCGCGCTGCAGCGCCAGGCGCAGCTCGTCGGCGGCATGCGGCAGCTGGCGAAAGGGCTCGTCGGCGAGCAGCGCCGGGCTCATGCGCTTGCGCAGCGGCGGCGCGAAGCCGGCGGCGTGGATCGCGCTGACGAGGATCGTGATGGCGTCCAGCATCACGCCGCGCCAGTCCCAGGCCGGCGCCGGCACCGCGGGCCGGGCGGCGCCGTTGCGGCCGGCGGCGGCAGGCGGCGCGGCCGCGCCCTCGCGCGCGCCGGGCGCCAGCAGGGCCGCGATGCGCGCCAGCAGCGGCTCGTCGAGCTGGTCGATCCAGTCCGCGTCGCGCGGGTCGAAGACGAGGTGGAACAGCTCGGCCAGGTCGGCGGTCTCCGGGCTGCGCGGCAGCAGGCGCTGGCGGATGCGGCTCGCGACCTCGCTGCGCAGCGCCAGCCGCGACGAGAAGCCAAAGTCGGCGAACAGCGCGGCGCCGTCGATGTCGCGCCAGAACGCGCGCATCAGCCCCTGCACACGCTCGCGGTGCGCCGGGTTGGCCTCCAGCACCGCGAGCAGGTGGCGCAGCTTGACCAGCGGGCGCGGCGTCGGCGCCGTCGTGCCGGCCTCGCCGGGCGTGGCCGCGGACGTGGCGGCGGACGTGGCAAGGGGGGCCGCACCGGGTTCCGCGATCCTGGGCGGCGGCGCATGGCGCAGCCACTCCATCAGCCGCACCAGCCAGATGTGGCGCTCGGCGAGTCCCGCCTTGGGGTCGGCCGCGTTGAGCAGCGCGGTCAGGTCCCAGGCGGCCATCGACCGCTCAGTGCAGCAGGCCGGGGAAGACGAGTTCGAAGGCCGGCACCGCCGCCTCGAAGGGGTGCGCGTCCTCGGTCATGCAGAAGTAGGTGCCGCGCATCTGGCCGTGCGGTGTGGCGATGCGCACCCAGCTCGTGTACTCGAACTGCTCGCCGGGCTTGAGCAGCGGCTGGTGGCCGACGACGGCCAGGCCGCGCACTTCCTCGACGCGGCCGGCGGCGTCGGTGATGACCCAGTGGCGCGCGACCAGCTGCGCCGCGATGTCGCCGCTGTTGCGTATCGTCACCGTGTAGGCGAAGGCGAACGGCCCGTCGGGCGGCTCGGACTGCTCGGGCAGGTACTGCACGCGCACGCTGCAGCTGAACTCGGGTCGCGCCATGGCGGCCATTCTAGGCAGCCGGCCTGCCCCTGCGACGCACTCCTAGAATCCCGCCATGAGACCCAGCTACCGCATCGCGCCCAGCATCCTCTCCGCGGACTTCGCGCGCCTGGGTGAGGAGGTGCGCGCGGTCATCGCGGCCGGCGCCGACTGGATCCACTTCGACGTGATGGACAACCATTACGTGCCCAACCTGACCATCGGCCCGATGGTCGCGCAGGCGCTCAAGCCGCACTGCGTGCGCGCCGACGGCACGCCGGTGCCGCTGGACGTGCACCTGATGGTGCAGCCGGTGGACGCGCTAGCCCAGGCCTTCGCGAAGGCCGGCGCCGACATCGTGACCTTCCACCCGGACGCCAGCACGCACGTGGACCGCACGCTGCAGCTGATCCGCGACGCCGGCTGCCGCGCCGGGCTGGTCTTCAACCCGGCGGCGCCGCTGGACGTGCTGGAGTGGGTGATCGACAAGGTCGACGTCGTGCTGCTGATGAGCGTCAACCCGGGCTTCGGCGGCCAGTCGTTCATCGACAGCGCGCTGCGCAAGTGCGAGCGCGTGCGTCGGTTGATCGAAGCCAGCGGGCGCGACATCCGGCTCGAGGTCGACGGCGGCATCAAGGCCGACAACATCCGCCGCGTCGCCGACGCCGGCGCCGACACCTTCGTCGCCGGCAGCGCGATCTTCGGCCAGCGCGACTACAAGGCGGTCATCGACTCGATGCGCGCCGCGCTGGCCGGCTGAGGTCCGTCTGGCCCGGCGTTCACTTCGGCGCCGCGGCGCTGGCGCGCACCGGCGGCCGCGGCTCGGGCACCTTGTTCTTCACCGGCGGCAGCGTCTGCAGGTAGGCGAAGACCGCATCCAGGTCGGCGTCGGTGAAGTGGTTGTAGACCGGCACCGGCATCGGCGGCAGCAGCTCGCGGCCGCGGCCCAGGTGGCGGCCGGTGCGGATGGTCTGGCGGAAGTCGCGTGCGCTCCACAGGCCCAGGCCGGTCTCCGGGTCGGGCGTCAGGTTGGCCGTGAAGCTCACGCCCCAGGGGCCGGCGAAGGCGGTATTGGTCGCCGACGAGATGACCAGCCAGGGCCCTTCGGGCAATGCCGGTGGCGGCGGCATCTGCATCCCTTCCGGGTGGCCCGACAGGTGACGGCTCATGTCCGGCTCCGGCCCCCTGGGCCCGAGCTTGAACGGCGTGTGGCAGTCGATGCAGCCGGACGTGTTGACCAGGTACTGGCCACGCGCCTGCTCGACGGTCAGCGCCGCCTTCGGGGCGGCCGGACCGGCCGCGAGGGCGGGCGCCGCCAGCACCGCCAGCAGGGCGGCGACGGCAAGGCGGCGGGGCTGGGGACGACGTGCGTTCATCAGGAACTTTCCTCGGGTGGGTGGGGGTTGGGGGTCGGGATGCGGTCGGCGGCGCGGCGCCGGTCAGGGTTCGCGCCGCACCGGATGGGCGGCCGTCGTTCCGGCGGCGGCGGCTGCTGCGGCCGCCGCGCCGGCCTGCTGCTCGAGTTGCGGCAGTTCGTCGTCGATCCAGCGCGTCAGCAGCGCCAGCGCGGCGTGGTCGGGCGCGGCGGTGCCCAGCGGCGGCATCTGCACGCGCGGCTCGCGCGAGGCCATGCGCTGCACCAGCACGCTGGCGCCGGCGTCGCCCGGCGCCACGATGAGGGCCCGGCCGTCGGCCGTCGCCTGCCAGCGGCTGACGGCGCCGACCAGGCTGCGCAGCGTGCGCGCCAGCGCCGCCTGCGGGTCGGCGACCGCGGGTGCCAGGTCCAGCCGCAGCGGCACGCGGTGGCCGCTGGCGTTGTGGCAGTGCGCGCAGTTGCCCAGCAGCACGCCCAGCGCGGCGCGCGCCGCCGGGCTGCGCGCGGCCAGCCGCGGCGGCTCGTCCAGCAGTGCCGGCGGCAGGCCGCGCAGCCAGCCGCGCCGCACCAGCGCGCGCAGGTCCATCTCGCCGGCGCTGCGCCGGCGCCCGCCGGGCGCGACGGCGTCGTCCGCGTCGCCGGCCGGCGACAGCTGCAGCGTGCCGACGCCCAGCACCGGCACCGCGGCGCTGCCGTGGCAGGCCAGGCAGTCGTCGCGCGAGGGCACGGCATGGCGGCCCCCCGGTGCCGCCGGCGCCGCGACGAGCACGCCTTCGGCCGGTGCCAGCGTGGCGTCGCGGCCGTCGGCGTCCCAGACATAGGCGGCGAAGCGCCACGAGCCGTCGGCCAGGCGTTCGATCAGGCGCGTCTCGACCGGCCGGCCGCCGTAGGCAAATTCCTTCCACAACCGGGTGCCGGGCGGAAACTGCCAGGCGTCGGGGTCGCTGCCGTCGATCGCGCGGCCCGGCGGCAGCGCGATCCAGCGGCGTTTGTCGGCGCCGTCGGTCCACAGCGGGTACTGCGGCGTGAACGGCGCGACGCCGGTGGCAACGGCGCTCGGCCGGCCGGCCACGCCGGGCGCGCCGGGCGTGCCGGGCGCGTACAGGCCGGTCGCGCCGAGCCGGGTCGGCAGCGGCGGCTGTTCGGCCGCGGCGGCCGGCACCGCGGTGGCGGCGAGCGCGATCGCGACCAGCACGACCAGCCCGGCGCCGAGCGCAGCCTCCAGCGCGTCGGCCAGCATGGCGGCGAGCCAGGAGCGGGCGGAGCAGTCGGGGCGGGCGGGGCGCGGGGACATGGCTGGCGGGCATCGAGCGAGGCCTGCATCGTGCTCGGCACACCGCCGCCGGGCATCGCCCGTTGGAGCCAGCCGACGGGCCATGCCTGCGGGCCAGCCCACCCGTTCAGCCCGCCTTGCCGTCGCAGGGACCGTCCGCGTGCGGGCGGCCCGGCCGTGCCGCCCGCTGCCCGGGGGCCGGTGCCCGCGCCCTACGCTGCGCGGTCGATGCGGCGCGCCAGCACTACCGAAGTCGTCGTGCGCCGCACGCCGTCGATGGCGCCGATCTCGTCCAGCAGCGTGTCCAGGCGGGCCGGCGACTCGGCGCGCAGCAGCGCGATGTAGTCGTACTCGCCGCTGACCGAGCACAGCTGGCGCAGCTCGGGCAGCGCCGCCAGGCGCTGGGTGACCAGGGCGCCGGACTTCGGCTCGGTCGTGATGCCGACGAAGGCCTCGACACCGCGCTCGCCCTCGTCCTGCCCCAGGCGCACCGTGTAGCCGACGATGACACGCTCGCGCTCCAGCCGCGCCAGGCGCGCCAGCACCGTCGTGCGTGCGACACCCAGCCGGCGCGCCAGGTCGGCGGCGCTGGCGCGCGCGTCGGCCTGCAGCAGCGCGATCAGTCGGCGGTCCAGGGTGTCCAGCAGCATCGTCGGGCGGCCGCGGCGGCGGCAGGGGCGGCGCAGCGCATTGTCGCAGTGCCGCTGTCAGCGCAGGCCGGGGGTCATGCGTTGAAACGGGCACGGGCTCCGGCGGCCGGTGCCCGCTTCGAGGTGAGCATGAAATTTCGCGACGTGACCATCTTCTCGGGGCACAGGTTCGCGGTGCCGCAGTGCATCCAGCGCATCGACCACCGCGCCACCCACGGCTGGCAGCTGCGCTACGGCGGCACCAAGCTGTATTCCGACCACAGCAACGACGGCAGCGGGGCCGCCGCCGCGCTGGAGAAGGCGACCAAGGAACTGCTGCGCCGCATCGCCACGCTGCCGGCGCCGACCACGCTGCAGCGCGGCCCCAGCCAGAACAAGCGCAGCCAGCTGCCGCCGGGCATCAGCGGGCCCATCGTGCGCCAGCGCAACGGCTCCAGCGTGCGCGACTGCAGCTTCGCGGTGCTGGTGCCGCGATTCGGCGACACGCCGCGCCGGCGCACCGTCTACATCGGCACCGAGAATACCTACAGCGACGAGAAGTACGCGACCGCGCTGGCGCGCGCGATCGCGATCCGCCAGGAGGCGGAGGAGGCCTACCTGCGCGACGCCACGCGCGCGCGCCGGGCCGCCGCGCGCGAGCTGAAGGCCACGCGAGCGGCCAACAAGGCGAACGGTTCGACAGCGTGACGATACTAATCGTCGAAAACTGAACCTGTTTCGACGTAACGCACGTTTCTTTCGTCTGCGACCGGGCCTAGACTGCCCGTCAGGCAACCCCACCTGACGAGGCATTCCCATGCGCATCACCCTGCTCGGCGCCGGCCACATCGGCCAGACCATCGCCCGCCTGCTGGGCTCCTGCGGCGACTATCAGGTCACCGTCGTCGACCGCAGCGAGGCCGCCCTCGCCCGCCTGGCCGGCGACCCCGCGAAGACGCTGCTGGCCGACACCGCCAGCCCCGAGGCGCTGCTGCGCGTGCTGCGCGGCCAGGACGCGGTGGTCAACGCGCTGCCCTACCACCTGGCGACGCTGGCCGCCACCGCGGCGCGCGAGGCCGGCTGCCACTATTTCGACCTCACCGAGGACGTCGCCGCCACGCGCGCGATCAAGCAGCTGGCCGAGGGCGCGGCCACCGCCTTCATGCCGCAGTGCGGGCTGGCGCCGGGCTTCATCGGCATCGTCGCGCACCACATGGCCAAGGGCTTCGACACGCTGCACGAGGTCAAGATGCGCGTCGGCGCGCTGCCCGCCTTCCCGACCAACAGCCTGAAGTACAACCTGACCTGGAGCGTCGACGGGCTGATCAACGAGTACTGCCACCCCTGCGAGGCGATCCGCGACGGCCGCAACATCGAGGTGCTGCCGCTGGAGGGCCTGGAGCACTTCAGCCTGGACGGCACCGAGTACGAGGCCTTCAACACCAGCGGCGGCCTGGGCACGCTGTGCGAGACGCTGGCCGGCCGCGTGCGCACGCTGGACTACAAGAGCGTGCGCTACCCCGGCCACCGCGACCTGATGAAGATGCTGCTGGAGGAACTGCAGCTCAACCAGGACACCGAGACGCTGAAGGAGATCATGCGGCGCTCGATCCCGACCACGATGCAGGACGTGGTGCTGGTCTTCGTCACCGTCAGCGGCCTCAAGGACGGCGCGCTGGTGCAGGAGGTCTTCGCGCGCAAGATCTTCGCCGACCGCGACGAGGCGCATCCGCTCTCGGCCATCCAGATCACGACCGCGGCCGGCATCTGCGCCGCGGTGGACCTGTTCCGCGAGGGCCGGCTGCCGCAGCGCGGCTTCATCCGCCAGGAGCAGGTCGAGCTGCCGGCCTTCCTGGCCAACCGCTTCGGCCGCGCCTACCAGCAGAGCCGGCAGGTCGAGAGCATCGGCTGAGCGCCGCCCGGCGCAGGTGCGCCCGGCCCGGCGGTGCGTGGGCCCTCATGCGGCTTCGCATTCAATGCGATCACAAGGCGCGCAGCCGAAGACAGTGCCGACGCACGGCGAGGCGAGGCAACGCCGTTGGCGCGTTGAATGCGAAGCCGTATCAGGCCATGAAGCCCAGGTTGCGCACCCCCGCGTCGAAGTTGGCCAGGTTCGGAAAGACGTCCAGCAGCTGCCCAGAGGTCAGGCCGAACCAGGCGCCCAGCGTCGCGCCGAGCTGGTCGACCGAGGTCGTCGGCAGCAGCGAGCCGTTGTGGAGCTGGTCGGGGCTGCTGTCGAAGTTGTTGTCGTTCGCATTCTTGACGCCCAGCGCCGGAAAGCGGCCGTAGAGGGCGCCGCCGCGCACCGCGCCGCCCATCACGAAGTGGTGGCCGCCCCAGCCGTGGTCGGTGCCGTCGCCGTTGCTCGTGAAGGTGCGGCCGAAGTCGCTGGCGGTGAAGGTGGTCACCGCCGAACGCGCATTCAGCGCGCCCAGCGCGGTGTCGAAGTAGCGCAGCGCATGGGCCAGCCGCGCCGTCAGGTTGGCGTGGTTGCGGTTCTGCAGGTCGTGCGTGTCGAAGCCGCCCATGCCGACGAAGAAGACCTGCCGGCGCACGCCCGTCGCGCCGGCGAGCCCGGCGTCGATCATGCGCGCCACCGTCTGCAGCTGCTGCGCCAGCGGGTTGGCGGTCGGCGTGCCTGTCAGCGGGCTCGTGTACTGCAGCTTGGGGTCGTTGTTGGCGTTGTAGGCGCCGCTCGCCGGCGCGGTGCCGAAGGCGTCGTCGCTGGCCGGGCGCAGCGCGTTGCGCAACGTCAGCTCGGCGTCGATCGAGCGCGCGGCGACCGCGGCGAGGTCGGCCTCCAGCAGGTGGCCGCCACGCGAGGTGGACGCGATGCGCTGCAGCGCCGCGCCCACGTCGGCCGAGCCGAAGGTGCGGCCGTTGGCGTCCTGGCCCATGCGGATCGCGCCGTTGCCGCCGATCTGGTACTGCTGGATGTCGCGCCCGGCCAGCCACACCGCATTGCCCGAGGCCGAGACGGCGGTGAACACGGTGCGCGAATTCAGCGCCGCCAGCAGGTCGCCCATGCGGCCGCCCCAGCCCCGCGTGGCGCCTTCGGGCGCGCCCGACTGCCAGGTGTTCTGCTGGTCGTTGTGCGAGAACAAGCTCGCCGGCCGGGGGTGGCTGCGCTGTGCGAACTGCGCCTTCGTGGTCGGCATCACGAGCGGGCCGATATTGGGCACGATGGCCAGCCGGCGCTCGCTGTCGAACATGGTCTGCAGCGTGCCCATCAGCGGGTGCAGCGCGAAGCTGCGGCCCTGGGCGTCGATCGGCGCGATCGGCAGCACGCCGCCCAGCCGCGCCGGCGAGGCCGCGACCGCGCCGGGTACCGGAGCGGTACCCGGCGCCAGCAGCGCGACCGAGTCCGGCGCCTGGTTGCGCGTGGCCGTGTAGGCCTGCCAGCTGGCGGGGTCGGTGGCCAGCACCATGTTGTGGGCGTCGTTGCCGCCGAAGAGGAATACGCAGACCAGCGCCTTGTAGTCGCCGGCCGCCTGCGCGCTGGCCGAGCCGGCGGCCAGCATCGACAGCGCCAGCGGTGCGCCGCTGCCGGCCAGCGCGCCCAGCGTGCCGGCGTGGCGCAGGAAGAGCCGGCGCGAGGGATCGAGAGGGTGTCGGTGAGTCATGGTCGGCCCTTGCGTGGTCTTCACTTCAGGACTTGGAATTCGGGGCTGGCCAGCACCAGCAGCACCGCCGCGCGCACGCGGTTCAGGCGCGCGTTGTCGATCTGTGCCTGGTTGCTGCCGCTGCTGTTGAGGGCCGGGATCGCGATGCGGCCGACCACGTCGGCGATGTCGGCCTTCAGCACCGCGCCGGCGGCGCCGTAGGTCAGCCGCTCGGCGACGCGCTCGACCAGTGCCACCGGGTCGCCGGCCAGCGCCAGTTCCGGGCTCCAGTCGCGCTGCAGGTCGCGGCGGCCGGCCGCGGTGCTCCAGACGCCGACGCCCTGCTGCAGGCTGTCGCGCATGTAGTTGACGTAGCCGGCCACGCTGGTCTCGTGCGCGATCTGCATCTCCGGCACCGCCAGCCCGGCTGCGGCCGCCTGCGTGCCCGGCGGCACGTAGCCCGGGCGGTAGAAGTTGAAGACCGAGGGCGCGCGCAGCGGCGACTGGCCCAGCGAGGTGCCCGCGTTGTCGGTATTGCCCACCCGCCACTGGCCGCTGTCGCTGGCGTGCGGAAAGGCGCGCAGGTAGGCCGAAAGGCGCAGCACCGGCTCGCGCAGCTTGCCGCTGCGGTCGCTGGTGCGCCGCGCCTCCGGGTGCATCAGCACCGCCTTGACGACCGCCTTCATGTCGCCGCGCACGCCCTGGCCGTTGTTCGCGAAGGTGCGCGCGACGGCCCGCACGTAGTCCGGACTCGGGTTGCTGGTGACCAGGCGCTGGATCAGCTGGCGGCCGATGAAGGGCCCGACGTTGGGATGCGCGGCGATCGTGTCCAGCGCCGTGCGCAGGCTGGCCTGCGGGTCCGGCAGGCCCTGCGCCGGGATCGTGGTGCCGAGGAAGCGCTTCTCCTCGGCGCTGTGGTACTGCGGGTAGCCCAGCATCGGCCGGAAGCCGCGGTCGGGGTCGCTCTGCCCCTCGGCGCTGCCGTTGAAGAAGCAGCCGTTGTCCGGCCAGCTGGGGCACGACCAGCTCCAGCCGGTGAAGACGCGGGCCAGCCCGGCGATGTCGCTGCCGTCGTAGGTCTCCACCGGCTGGCCGTTGACCAGGCGGGCGCTGCCGTCCTCGTTCAGCTCGACGAGGCCGATGCTGAACAGCTGCATCACCTCGCGCGCGAAGTTCTCGTCGGGCACGCGGCCGGTGCGCGCGTCGGCGCGCTGGTTGCGCAGGTGCGAGAGGTAGCGGCCCATCATCGGGTGCAGCGAGACCGACTGCAGCAGGGCGCGGTAGGTGCTCAGCCCGTCGGCCCCCAGCGTGTCCAGCCAGGCGGCGACCGCGCGCGGGTCGTTGCCGACCGCGTCGTCGACCATCGAGATCACGAAGATCTGCGACAGCGCGTAGGCCGTGCGCTGGCGCAGCTGGTCGGCGCCGGTCAGCGCCTGCTTCCAGAACGACTCCAGCACCTCGGCCTGGCCGGCGCCCTGGCCGCTGGCGGCACGGCGCGCGGCATCGGCCGCCTCCCAGGCGGCGCGGTGCGAGGTCGCCGGCAGCGCGAGCTGCTCGTCGATCCAGGCCTCGTAGCCGATGGCCATCAGGCGGTCGATCTGCGCGTCGGTGGGTCCGAAGGTGGCCTGCGCCAGGAAGCGTGCCGCCTCGTTGCGCGTCGCCGGCCGCTCGACGACCGGCGGCGGGGGCGGCGCCGGCGTCGGCGAGGGCGCCGGCGGCGGCGCCGGGGCGGGCGCGGGCGGCGGCGGCGAAGGCGGCGGCGGTGCCGGCGAGGGGCTGGGCGG
>ERZ761602.4027-NODE-4027-length-19649-cov-5.058028_pt1 | contig 19649 bp, 14 predicted proteins | sample MGYA00512165_ERZ761602 | MGnify/ENA primary metagenome ERZ761602 (study PRJEB28899, sample SAMN02445085) | bioreactor sludge metagenome | biome: EBPR sludge; isolation source: Thorneside wastewater treatment plant | place: Australia: Brisbane, Thorneside... | reverse complement strand
CTCTTGGGCGGCATCTAAAACTCGGGCGAATTGAAAGAGCGCGAGCGGCTGCTTCACTTGATCAAATTTGATATCAATCGCTACGCGCTTAGCGGCTCCGCCATCCCCAACTAACTGCTTTAATTCCGCTTCGACAATGCGCGCAAACTGCGGTTGCAAAGCCCTCAACCTCCGAACGTTGCCTACTTCTTGTTCGATATAACTTCGAAAGGCAGCCGACGGAGCACCTTTGGCTTCTTGGCGGCGCTTCGAGCGAGCGCGCGCCGAGATTTCGACCAATTTGTAGAACCCATCTTTCCCATCCATTTGATCCAATTTTCGAGCGTAGAAAATCGCTGCCATCAATTGGTCATCGAGAAGGTAGTTGTTGAGAACCTTTTCGAGCTGCACCTTTGTGCGATAGGCGGGATAGCGAGAACTTAAAGTGTAGAGAAAGAGAATTCGATCGCTATAGGTTCGACTGGTTTCAATCCCTCTCAGCAATTTCTTTTCATCCCAATGGTCGGGAATCATTCCATCGGTAGGAAGTCGGTAGATTTCAAGAGAACCGTCGTTAGACGCATCCAACCGCGCACAAGTCATGAACAGCCCATGAGGGGTTGGCGCGGGATAATTGCAATTCGCTTCAATGGACGTCAGCGGCTCAGGAAACAAATCCTTCTTTCCTGCCAGAACTTCCGCCACACGCACCCTATAGATTGCGGATTTATCGCGGCCATCCACTTGAAGATCGTTGTTGGTATCACTCGTGTACTGGCCAAAATAAAGATAAGTCCCGGAAGGATCAAATTGCGCGAAGCTCGAGAAACCCGGCAAATCGATTTCAATAGAAAGCGGTTCTCCCACCTGAAATCCCGTCGCCTGCGAGTTAAGTTTTCGAATTTCAATCACGCTGCGCTGGTCTTTCAAACGCGTATACGCGAGCCAACGGGCTCCTTGAATTTCTGAAGACGCCGTAGGATCCGAGATCTCCCCCTGCAAAAGCGCATGACTGGCTTTTTCTGCAGTGGACTGAGCTTTCACGATGCTGAGTTTAAATGCCTCTTCGATATTTTCTCGCGTAAGAAACCCGATGAAACCATCTCCGACCCAAAAGGGAGAACGATCTTCCGTGCTTCGGCCCGTCAGGCATTCCATTTTCTTTGAAGAAACTTCCACGATGCAAATATCTCCGCGGGCATCTTTCTTAAAGGAGGTCAGAGCCATTTTGTTTCCGTCGGGACTGAGCGCGGGATCCTTCGCATCGGATTTTTCTTCAAAAAGTGGCTGTGAAAATCCTAAACCCACTTTCTGTCGAAACACTTGAATCGCCAAATTAGAGCTACTGGTGTGATAAAGCGTTGTTCCATCGGGCGATAGCACGCTTTGAAACGAATCGGTCGGTCCAACGGTTACACGTTGAGGCAAGATCAGTTCATTTTTCTGCTGAAGTGATTTTTCGGCGTAAGTTTCTGCCAACAAAAGAGACGGCGAGATCAAAATGCCTGAGGCAATTGCGAGCGTTAAACGCATATTATTTCGAAGCCTCGTGAGCGAGTTCGCCATTAAGCACATTCGTGTTGCGCTCTCCAGACCTCTTTGCCGCCACTTTGGTGCGATCCACCATTTTTGGACCTGTATTCATAGCTCTCTTTTGAAGGCGGGTTTCTAGATCCGGAAATTCTCCCGTCGCTTCCGACTGCAAAACCGTCTGTCGATCTAGCACGACGACCTTAGGGGCGCACCCGACTACTAAACTGGCCATTCCAACAATTCCCATGAGTGATTTCATCTTTGACTCCTATCGTTGAGTGCGTTTTGCGATTGTCTCTAAAAACTGCTCTTTCATTCGCGAGATCACGGGCGTGAGCGGAACGCCTTCGATACCTAAATCAGAAATGGATACCACCCCTCCGAGATCCACGCTCATATCCATAAATCCCTGCGACATTCGCACGCCCACATATTCGGGATAACCTACTTTCAGAAGTGAGCGCGCAAGGTTCAACTTGCTGTCTTTATAGTGAGGATCCAAAACTTCCATCAGAGACTTCAGTTGCTCAGGACCAATTTCCGTCACATCGAGCCGACCTTCGGCCAGGGATTTGTTCAAATCAAAAATGACGGCCACGCGAGAACTGATGCGCTTGTCGCGAGCCGTTGGCGGAGCGCGGGTGAGTAACTTAGGATTCAACCCCGCCACGCGGCCCAAAAATCCGAGCCGTCGGCGCTTTTCCCATAAATCTACAAACACATGACCTGCCGCCACTCCGTCCAAAAGAGACATCTGATACTGTTCCGCTATGAGATAATTCTGCCGTACGACGACATCGGCAAAAATCGGACCCACTTCATAATTTTGAACTTTCAACTTCTTCACTTTGAGATTGGAATTGAAATTCGTCACGTAAGGACGAATTCCTGAGTAATCGACTCGCTCAAAGGGATTCCGCGTGATAACCGAAGCGAATCCAAGATCAAGGCCGCCTCGCCACAAGAGCTGGATTTCAAGCGGGATCTTCGCAGTGAATCCATCTAATGAAAACTGATCCGATCGCGCCGAAAAATTTTGTGTATCCAAGGTACCCCGCAGGCCGATCACCCCATCGCCGGTGCGTGTGACACGCCAGGGCAATGTCATTGAGCCCGTAGCCTTCACCGTGTTTTTTCCATCCCCAGACTTATTTGCCAAGACGCGAAGCTCTCCTCCCACCGAGAGTTCTTTCAGATTTGTCGTAAACCGTCCCGCGACTTCGGAGTGAAAACTTCCTGAAGCATTGTTCACATTTAATTTTTTTATATCGACACCACGCTTATCGTCGTAACGAATATCCCCTTCAAATTCGAGGCCGTCCTCAAAAAGCGCGACGGGGGTTTGCGCTTCGAAGCCCGTTTTTACACCTTCGCTCTTTAAAGAAAGCAAGTGCTCCATTCTGAGATGCGGAAGAATTTCCACACCCGCTTTGTGAGAAAATTTCCCACCCGCAAAAACAACCTGGTCGCGTCTGATTTGGGGGAGATCCACTTCACAATCCATGACGATGCGATCCTTCTCTTGAACCGCCAGGCTCAATTTTCCGGAAATAAAATCAGCTATCTCGATCTGAAACGCGTCCAACTTGCGAAAGGGGAGCAGAGAGAACTCCAGCGCCAAGAGTGTATCGGTGAAATCCACTTGAACCTTCGCTGACGGTTGCAATTCCAAAGTCGGAGATTTTGAGGGTGGCAAAAATTTCACTGAAATTCTTTGCGCCCGCGAATTCACTTCTTCGGGCAAATTTGCAACCGCCTTCACCTGTAAGGACCCAGGCACGAGCATGATGCCAGCTTGCAATTGCAAATGATGCAGCTCCGCGCTCACCTCTTGTTGATCGGTTCTCACCCGCGCCAAAAGAGTAATCGGCTGAATATCGATTTCCGAAATCTCCACGCCCTTCGGAATGTCGGCGATGGCTTTCTCAAATTGTTTCTTTAGTTCGGAAATCGAAGGCATCGGTTTAGCGGGCTCATTTGATTTCTTAATGTGAGCATTCGTCTCAATTCTCACATCATCGACTTGAATACTTTGAATCACAAACCGATCCGAAAGCAGCGACCACAAGCTATAACGAACTCCAACCTCTTCGACCGCAGCTTCGATAGTCGCTGTTTCAGTATTCAACTGAAGCTTAAGTTTCTTTAAGACCAGGCCGCGAAAAATACTGAGCTGAATATCGCCGAGTTGAATCTTGGCAGGATAGTTGGCTTCGACATAGGTAATGGCTTTCGGCAAAAGCGTATTTTTAAGGAATGAAGTTTGCACATAGAGGAGCGTTAAATAGGCTCCGATCAATAAAACGACGCCTCCACCTATCAGACCAAGCACCCATTTTTTGGCGCGATTCTGTCCCATCAAAGGCCTGAAATTACACGCCTATCCGTGGGTTTCGCCAGCACTTTGGAGGACCTATCTATCTAACTGCCTCTACTCCTTCGCACCGCATCGAACACGGAGCCCTGATAAGCTGAAGATGATGAAGGAACTGCGCCTTTCCGCCGACGAACCCCTCATCCAGCTCTGCGAAAACCAAGCCGAGTTAGAGGCGCTCTGTGGATGTAAGGGTCTTCACGGATTCTTCGATCCCGAGCGAAATTTGATTGTGTCGACCGCTGACTCCCTCGCCCATGAAATCGGCCATTACCGCGACTACCGATCCGGCAAGATGAAGCGGGCATCGGATATTTCCGATCCGCTAGAACGGGCTGAAATCCGATTGAGAAATGAAATCGTGGCGGTGCTCTTTGCTTACTCCAAAGCGGGCGAAGGCGGCGTCGCTCAAGCCTATGAATTCGAATTCATTCGATGGTGTGAGAGCCTCATTCAAAACGAACCCGCGCTCAAAAAATTTTCAAAAGATCTAAAAAAGATTTCCTTTATAGAAATGCAGGAAATCGCGGAAATCCTCGCGAACAGCTCTAAGAATTGGTTTGCACGACTTGAATTCCTCTTCGCAAGTTATCTTCAGAGCGAGCACTTTCTATTGACCTACTCAAAAGGCAAAGCCTAAAACAATTTTGGGTTAAGGGTTTATCATGGGTCGGAGAGGGTATTCATTCAGTCTATTTGTTGTCGCGTGCGCACTGCTTTCGCAGAGTGTTCTCGCTAACTCTCACATCGTGGGAACGAAGGGCTTTTGGCGCATTGAGAAAGATGCCAAGGGGATTTGGTGGTTCATCCGCCCAGAGACCAATGAGCGGGAATTTTTAAATACGGTTACGTCCGTGCAGCCATTTCAGCTTTCTCGTAACGCCGAAGGTCCACATTACGTATCTAGTCATTGGAAACAAGAGCTGAAGCGAGAATGGTTTCACGATCTACAATCAAACGATGTGCGAGAATGGGCTCGCGCGACTCTCCCGCAGGTTTTTTCAACTGGATTCAAAGGCATCGGAGCATGGAGCCATAAGGTTTTCCATCAAATGGATGTGCCGATTTCGAGAGACCTCAATATTTGGGCGCATTTTCCGGAACTGAAGCCTCACGATCCGGAATTTGCCGTTCGCGCCGAAGAGACAATTCGCTCCCAAGTCCAAGACCTCATTCAAAACAAGAATTTGGTGGGTTACTACCTCGATAATGAACTCGATTGGAACGCTCGCGCCCCGTACGCTAAGGATTACTTCCGTATTGTCTCCCAGCTATTGAAGAAGCATGATCCCAACCATTTAAACTTAGGAGTTCGCTATCACGGCTACATTACGGCCGATGTCATCGAAGCTTCCAAACCATTCGTCGATGTTCAATCGATCAACGTTTACGCAAACGATGCCAAACTAGATCCAGTCCTCTTTCAGATGATGTACCAATCCGGAGAAAAGCCGATCCTGATCAGTGAGTATGGCTTCCACTCCACAGACAACCTTTCCGGAAATCGCAATGAATTTGGATTTGGTGGCGGTGAAGTGGTGGATCAAAAGGCTCGCGCAGAAGGATATGTGAAGATGACGAGCGGGCTCGCGGGAACCCCCTTCTTTCTTGGGGCTGATTGGTTTCAATGGAATGACGAACCTGCAGCAGGCCGAATCCCTGATGGCGAGGATGTAAACTTTGGAATCGTCTCCGTTGATGATCAAACCTATCCCGAATTAGATCAGGCCATTCGCGACCTTAGTCCTCAACTGAATCGCCTGCATGAACAATCTGCGGATACGCCGATGGAACAATTACCCATTTGGAGAATTCATCGGGAACCCAATGAATATGAGCAGTCCATTCCATTGTTGCCGCATACGATACTGTTGGCGGACATCGCCAGCGACGATTTAGGTGCAGTAAGGTTTCAAAATCGAAAGCCCGAATTCCGCCTCGGATGGAGCGATGAAGGAATCTTTGTGTCCGTCGAAGTTTCTGGCGAATTTAAACGCTCCGCTAACAATTGGTGGGTGGGAGATCATATTGAAATTTTCCTTCGCCCGCCGGCAGCTCCGCTTGAGCAAGATCGGTACGACGAGTTTTCACATCAATTTTTCATTGCCCCCAATTCTCAAACTCAGCAAATCGACATTGGTCAATGGCATCGAAGCGGAGATGCGCTGAAAGATCATATCTACTCTCTTCCGAATTCCAAGGTTTCAGCGACTTATAATGCAAATAGAAATTCCACCCGCATTGAAGCGATGATCCCAAGTACCGCGCTGCGAGGATTTTCTCCGCGCGTGCAAAAAGGAATCTCATTCAATTTCACATTGGCTGTCGGTGAAATCAATCGCACTCGATGGCACTGGTCTTCCTCCAAAAATGAATCGACTCACAGTCGTCCCAAATCGTGGGGCACGTTGAAGTTCGACATCCCCGCTGCGCATCCTTAACGCGCAGCTCGCCTACCTCCTCGCCTGTTTGGAGCGGCGCGGATTTTAGAAAATCAACTTCCAGCGGAAACTCGGAATTGAACGCACTTCGCGTTCGATTCCTAAGGGGGATTTCGCATGGATGGAAGATTCGGACTCGCTCACCTTACTCTAGGTGCAATTATTCTGACGGGCTGCGCGCAAGGAGACATGCGGGCTAGAAGCGTTGAGTCCTACTACAAAGAACATCGCTCGATCATTCAGCAGCAGTACGAAGGTCTTCTCAAAAAGAAGGATTTCAATTGGATGTTTCACGTTCATTTTCGCGGCAATGATCTCGGCGGTCAGGCCGGAGATGAAGTCAATGTGGAGCTAGCTCCCGATTCCTCCTCGCCTCTTCACTCGAAGGAGCATCCTTTCAACACCCTTACTCTGAACAATGAAGACGGAGCTTTAGATTTATTTTTTAACTACAAACATCCCAAAATTTTGGGGACACTCCATTACCGTCACGAAGGAGGCCCGAAGGCCCTTCGCGCCGTGAAGCATCTTTTCGGATGTTCCTCCGTGAAAGAAAAGGAAGCGATGGATAAGACACTTTTTATCGTCTCCGGTGGAAGCCATGGAGGAAGTGAAGCCGAAGAATTTGTGAGAGATCTTAAGAAAGATTGTGGAAAGGATGTCGACGTTGTCGTCACAGGCGATGCAATCCGACAACCCAATCCATGGCCCATGAGCCGATTCAATTATATTTCCGATGATGTTCCCTGCTTGAATTTCTTTCAGCAGGGATTATTTCAAATTCTAAAGGGACAGCCTCTATCGAACTGCATGAATGTGAAAATCATCGGTTTTGGAGACGAAAGTCACTTCAAGGTCGAAAAATCCGGCCTCATCTTCATGACGGCATTCTTCAAAGACCTCGATCAGAACAATTGAGCGAGCGTTGCAGGCCTCCACTCCGAATTGGCAACTTCGAGCGCAAAGGCCAATGCCAACTTGGAAAATACCGCCGCGTGCTCAAAACTCGATTGCTCGTTAATCACATCATTGGGCGTGTGAATATGATCGTTTGAATCGGAGAACTTGGCTTCAAAAGGAAATGCCGCGGCATAGCCATTGCGATGCCAGCTCGCATGATCGCTACAACCATAACCACACTTGGACTCCATCATCCCAGCGCCCACGTAAGTCGTGTTCAACTCCGCCAATAACTGACGAGCGGATGCATTGGTATAATCGGTGATCGTGGCGATCTTTAATTTGCCGCTCCCAGGATGAAGCGTCATATCTAATTGCAACGCTGCCACGACATCTTTCTTCTCTTTTTTATATTGTGCAGCGATTTCCCGCGAACCCAACAATCCCAATTCCTCACCCCCGTAGAAGAAAACTTCAATGGTGCGAGGATGTTTCAAATTAAGGGCTTTTAAAATTCGAATCGCTTCAAAGAGGCTGGACGATCCTGAGGCGTTATCATCGGCACCTGGAGCTGCTCCATAACTCGTAGAATCGATGTGGCCTCCGAGAACGACAATCTCTTGTGGCTTTTCCGCACCTTCGAATCGCACTCTCAAAGATTTTTGCGTAATCGATTTGTGAGAAATCTCTTCAACCGTTGCCGCGCCTTCTAACGTCTTTTCCAAAAGAGCCTTGAAAGACAAGATCGCTTCATTTTCTCCGTTACGACCCGCTCGACGGTGTGCAAAGCCAGAGAGGAATCGCACGGTGGCCTCTATGTTAGCAGGATTCACATCCGCGACTGCGTCTTGAATGAAGTCCCGAGGCTCCAATCCCATGATATTGAAAACGGGAGGTTTACGAGTGGAGAGAATGTGTTGCAAACGAAGGGGTCGGAAAATTCCACGCTGAATTCTATCCACCAAATCCATATCGGAGGCGACGGCAAAGGATGGATTATCCAATTCTGGGAAAGCTTCAAACGATCCACATTTTCCTTGGGCGTGAGATTGTCGACTAAGGAACGCTCGTTGCGCCAAGCTAGCTCTTGCGAAACCCAAATTCAAAGCTTCATCTGCCACAAGCTCCGCGATACCTGCAGATCTCAAGGCACTCAGGTCAGCCAAAATATATTGGTCTTGAGCGAGAAGTTGAATAGGTAGAACGAAAAAAAATAACGCCGCAATTTTTTTCATGCCCCCATTTTAGAAATGATGAGCTTGCTCAGACCATTATTATTCGACACGCAAAGACGATTTCCTTAGCGCAAAGCGTTACTAAGCTACGGCCAGATTTTTTCCATCATCCGAGGAAATGGGATCGTTTCTCGTACGTGTGGCACGCCCGTGATCCAAGCCACCGTTCTTTCGATGCCTAGGCCGAAGCCAGCATGCGGAACCGACCCAAATCGACGAAGATCCATGTACCAACGAAATGCTTCTTCCGGAAGTTTGTGTTCAGCGATCCTGGCTTTTAATTTTTCCATATCATCTTCGCGCTGTCCGCCACCGATGATTTCTCCATAACCTTCCGGCGCAATCATATCGACACAGCGAGCGAGCCGGGGATCCTTCTCATCTTGTTTCATGTAAAATGCTTTGATTGCCAGCGGATAGCGGTGAATCATCACGGGGCGATCGAAATTTTGAGAAATCACCGTTTCTTCATCGCCGCCAAAATCATCCCCAAAGGCTGCGGGTTTGTTGTTTTTATTCAGAATCTCGATCGCCTCTTCATACATGATTCGAGGAAAGGGTTTTCGCACTCGCTCGAGAGGCTTTAAATCACGTTCAATATATTCCAGCTCCGTCTTTCGATTTTTGATCGTGCGCTGAACGATATATTCGACGAAATCTTCGGCCAGATCCATGTCGCCTTCCAAATCCATGAAAGCCACTTCAGGCTCCACCATCCAAAATTCCGCCAAGTGTCTTCGTGTTTTCGATTTCTCCGCACGAAAGGTTGGGCCGAAGACATAAACTTTTCCAAGCGCCAGCGCTGAAGCCTCTCCGTAGAGTTGTCCACTTTGAGTGAGATAAGCCTTTTCATCAAAGTAAGGTGTTTCAAAAAGCGTCGAGGTCCCTTCACAAGCATTGGGTGTGAGAATCGGCGAATCCATCAGCGAAAATCCGCGTCCATCGAAGTAGTCTCTTACCGCTCGAATTATTTCCGCTCTGATTCTGAGTATCGCAACCTGACGAGAACTTCGAAGCCAAAGATGCCGGTGATCCATCAAGAAAGCGACGCCGTGCTCTTTTTTTCCAATGGGATATTCTTCAGAGGGCTTCGCCACAATCTGAAAATCCTTCAATCCGATTTCAAATCCAATTTTTGAGCGCGTGTCCTTGCGAACCGTTCCCTGCAAAACCAAAGAAGTTTCAAGCGTTGCCGCTTTCAATTCGTCAAATTTTTCCTGACCAATATCTTGGACCGAACCCACGCACTGAATAATTCCGGTGCCATCTCTCAACTGAAGGAAATGGATTTTTCCTGAGCTCCGGAGATTGTAGACCCACCCCCGTAACGTGACGTCCTTGCCCTCATGATATGAAATGCATTCTATCGTAGCTTGGGAAGGATCTTCCCGTCCGTTGTCGATCGGATTGCGAGTAATTTTCATGGGACATCTCTACCCGCTTCTTGATCTTCATTTCCAGAACGAAACAACATTGCAAAAAAGGGACCGGCCGAGCCAAATCGATTTCTCTCAAATCGCGCTCGATCCACATGTTGATCCGGGCTTCCGGGATCGAACTGAATCCCCCAAATGGGCTGCACCTTATGGGGCAATGTTGAGCTACGAAAGTCCGCCAAGGTCACAGGACCGCCATCCGTCGATTCGGTTTCAAATAAATAGTTATCTGAAAACCAGGCGAAAGTGCGAATATCGCTAGCCAACACACTGTCCGGTGGTAAATGAGCCGTCCCTCTTTCGACTTCGAATTTTGGAGCGCTCTCTCCCGTCCAAACGTGGTGGCCTAAAAATGGAAATGTCCAAATCGCGTCCGCGTAAAATTTGCCATCGGTTGCTTCATACACAGAACGAAATAGCACTGCATTGAAAAAAGTAGGTGTCGCACGGCCCCTCACCCAAGTATGTCCTCGCGACTCTGCGAGCTCACGCTGAATGGACGCCGCCGAATGATGCTGAACGAAGCAAAAACCAAGATAGAGAAAACTTGCCGCGAAAAAAATCTGGGCCGGTCGAGCTTTTCGCATCAAAAACGCAACCCCGACTCCCGCTAGCAAAAGGCCCGTATAAAAAGGGTCGATAATGGAGATGAGATCCCAAGCCACACGATGATTGGAAAATGGCCACAGAAGTTGCGTTCCGTAGGCTGTGCAGGAATCCAAGAGGCCGTGCGTCGCAAATCCCACAAAGCAGGCTAGGTAGATCGACCGAAAATCTGAAGGCCGCTTTAAAACATACCGATACAAACCGTAAAAAACCGCGGCGCAAATTAGCGCACCCAAAGGCACGAAGGATAAACTGTGGGTGAAATGTCGGTGATATTCTAGGATCACCAACGGATTTGTTTCCGATTTAATGTAGATGTCTAAATCAGGGGACATCGCGGAGAGAGCTCCCGCCACGACGAGCGATCGAGAAGGTGCGAATTTAGGTTTGAGAGCCTGGACCGCTACTGCCCCCAACAACCCCTGAGTAATTGGATCCATACGTAGGATCTATTTTTTCCAGCGAATGATGCCTTCGTCTAGAAGGCGTTTAAGTATCTTCAACGTATCTAAATCGCCCAAAGGAGAGATCATAATGAGACTCTTCACGTCCCATTGTCCATTGATGCGGGACGCCAGGAAACCTTCGCGAGAACTGAAAATCTTTTCACTGAGGTCAGAGATGTCGATTTTGAGCTCTGGAATGGAATCCGGTGAACATACTCGGTACAACTCTTTGACATAGTTTTCGCGCACCATTTTATAGAGCGTCTGCCCCTCGGCGTGGTCGGGCTTTACTCCGATAAATTGCTCTAGAAGGACAAAGGCCTGATCCAACTGCTTTGCCTTGAACATCTCCGTCGCTTGTCGCAGTACAGAGCCCTCGTCAGGGGCTTCAAGCTTTGCGGTCTTCGCAGTTTTTTTAATGGGTTCGATGAACGCTCCCATGAAGAGCTTCGTAAATGCCTCGATGCCTCGATATTCTGGAAGCCGCGCCTCCAACAGGATTCGTCGCATGCTGCGACTGCCGTCGATCAGGCGATAAGTCGTCTCGATAAAAAAATCACCTTTGAGATCTCCAAGATCTCTTTGCCCCCCTTTGAGCGCAAAGACGACGTCGTCGGCGGGGAACTGTTGTCGAAACGCTCGCCACTCATCGAGCCTGCGTGCGCCTTCGAAAATGACTTGGTCAATCGTAATCGCCGTATCGAGTCGATCGTGCTCTTGGAGATCCATCAATCCGTCGGCGTAAATAAAACGTCCATCTTCCCAAATGAAAATGTCATACACCGTCTCTTCGATTTTAACTTTTAGTGCTTGAAGGATCTGCTTCTGCTCGAGATGAAAGTGATCGATCATGATCTTTCCGAGCAATTTGTGCGTCTTGGCTTGAAGCTCGAATGCGTCACTCAAGCCCTTCTCATCTATCCAGCCATAGCACATGAGAATTTGCCCCAAATACTCTTTGGGATCATTCGAACTGGCGGAAACGATCAAGCCGTCTTCGATATAAACTTTTTTGACGATACCTCGATGTTCGAAAATTACCGTGCCGGTTTTCTGTCCGAATTTAATCCATTGCAGGATCTCGGGCAGATTCATGGTCGCGAGCAAGCCGGAAATGGACATCGATACTAATATGCCGCAATGACTTCGATCTCCACAAGGACGTCCTTAGGAAGGCGCGCGACTTCTACCGTTGAGCGTGCCGGCTTGATGGCAGCAAAATACTTTTCGTAGACTTCATTGAAAGAAGCGAAATCTCCCATATTCTTGAGAAAACAGGTCGCTTTCACCACACGGGTTAAGTCCAATCCCGCCTCCTTGAGTAGAGACTGCACATTGAGAAGGACGCGGTCCGTCTGCACTTTGACGTCTCCAGCGACCACTTGCATGGTTCTGGGGTCCAAAGGGATTTGCCCGCTACAAAACAAAAGATCTCCCACTCGCTTCGCTTGAGAATAAGGTCCAATTGCGGCTGGCGCATCAGGGGTGTGTATTGCAGTAATTTCCTTCATAAATCGATTGAAACCTTTCCTTCTTCATAGATGGCTACGTCTGGAATTTCTCGAAACCGATTATTAAAATCCAATCCATAGCCGATCACAAATTTATCCTCGATCGTAAAGCCCAAAAAGTCCGGCTTGATCTGATTTACAGAGCGACTGGGTTTATAAAGTAAAGCCGCTACGGCGATGGAATGCGGCCGGTGAGATTTTCTCAAGTGCTCTAAAAGATAGTAGATGGTGCGTCCCGTATCGATGATGTCTTCGACCACTAAGACATCTTGTCCTTCCAGCGGCACGGCAATATCTCTCAAAAGCTGAATATCCCCTGAGGACATTGTTCCCGCTCCGTAGGAAGAAACTTCCACGAATTCAATCTCGCAAGGCACATTTAAAGATCGAACTAAATCTGCAAGAAAGACAAAACTGCCCTTCAATACTCCAATGACCACCAATTTTTTAGTCTTCCGATCTTGGTAGTATTTGGAAATTTCCGCGCCCATCTTTGAGACGCGCTCTTTCACCTTATCTTCAGCAATCAATACTTTAAACGGATGCATCTTCTCATTCCTCAAATGAATTATTTAATACTTCGCCGATGCCACCCGCACCAGGAACAATGTAGTCTCTTTCATTCAATCCTTTTTCATTTTTCCAGTCCTCGCCCGGCATTTTTTTCAAAACCTGAGGAGAACTTAGGCCTCGATCGAGTCGCAGCGCAAATACTTGCAGCTCCTTCGCATAGGGTTCAACGGCCTTTAGATATTCCGGAGTTACAATAAAGTGAAGGGCCACAAAGAGAGGAGCGACCCCAGCCGTCTTCTCGCGCCCCTTTAAAAGATCAATGACTCCCGTGAGGCTGGATCCGGTTGCACCCATGGGATCTGGAAGAAAGACCAAACTGTTTTGAAAGGTTCCGCCGATTTTATGGCCGCTCATTTTTACGCCCACAACCTGCCCTTTTTCATTCGTCGCGCGATTGAGAAGAATGTGATCCTGTCTAATATTTTCCGCCGGCAAAACATCGTGCAGCGTTTCGTAGCAAATCTGACTTGGCACAATGCCGGCCCTCATCAAATCGACGACCACAGCTTTACGAGACTCTCGAGGCAATGAAATTTCAAAGGCCCCTTCGGGATGCGAGGCCGCCATGCGAGTTTGAACTGTCTGAGTTGTACGCTTAAACAATTCGTTGATCGCCTGGACACATAAAAACCGCGAAAGAGATTTCGCTATCTCTCCAAGTTGAGGCTGTTGAGTCTGGGCCTCAGAAAATTTGGAGAGCAAAAGTTGATGATAGGGATCATCGAGTAAATGCACGTGTGAGCCATAGCCGTGCTTTCGCTCCGAAACGCGGTAGGTAGATTCCTGGTGTTGACTATCGATCAGCATTGGTTTCCTTAGTGATTTCAGCTCGTTGGAGCTACTCTACGGCGTCGCCCAAAATGTGCTAGTTTAGGCCCATGCAAGTCGAGATTCTTAGCCTCGGCCTGTTTGGGGGGATCGTCCTTAGCGCAGCTTTTATTGGGACGTATTATTACCGCAAGCTTCAAAAGCAAATCAAGAAACAGTCCTTCCAACTGGGCACCATTGAGCAACTCTACAACGAGGTTCAACTCGCGTCTCGAACCATTGACGGCAATGTCATGGCATCCATTCAGTCACTCATCCACGCTTTGGAGGCGCGCGATTCCTACACCCGGGGGCACTCGGAACGGGTTAATCGCTATTCCATGGTGATCGGTAAAAACCTGGGACTGACCTCTCGCGATCTACAGATTCTCCACGACGCCAGCCTTCTGCACGACATTGGAAAGATCGGCGTCTATGACAGAATTTTGCTAAAACCCATGAATCTAACGCCGGAAGAGTTTGCGCTCATGAAATCTCATCCTGAATTGGCAAAAGATATTTTGAAGCACTTGCCTTTTTTGGAGGAGCATTTGCCACTCATTGAACACCATCACGAACGCCAAGATGGCAGTGGTTACCCCCTTGGACTGAAAGGAGAAGAAATTCCCCTGGGCGCTCGAATCATTCAGGTGGCTGATTCTTGGGATGCAATGACTTCGGATCGGCCCTACCGACGCCGACTTTCTACGGAAGTGGCGGTTCAAGAACTCATTAAAGGCCGCGGCACTCAGCTGGATAAAAAGTGTGTGGATGCATTTATCGATTGGCTAAAGGCCAGTCACAAGATTCCCATTACGGCTGATACGTTCCTGAACTAAGTCGTATAATTTCTCGACGACATTCTTCCACAATCGGCACGCGCGAAGCAGGCACGCCGTCTCCCGAAGGAAGCGCGTTGGCGCGATCGCGCTGATTCGCAGCACGTCCATAAGGCACTGGAATCTGTCCTATGATCTCAGCCGGCGCGTCTGAATTCAGATTCACCCGCACCAAAGTGATAAATCGAGTCTCCACATGAAAGCCCAGTTCATTGACTTTCGCATTCCCCACTTCTTGAACAACGAATCGCGAGGGCTCACTTTCAATAGCATCGTAAAGATTGAGGCGTTGCCCTTCCCCCATCGTTCTCAAAATGGAAACACCACCGCCATTGCCAATCGACAAAACGTCTTTCACCACAAAATCTTGGGGCCTTCGTTTCACGATCTCAAACTGGGATCGATTTAAATTTCCCGTAGGATCGAGAAATGAGTAGGTCGGCTGAGTGCGAACGAGCTCAATGCGCTTCAAGTACCGATCTTGAAATTGCGGCATCCACGGCAGCAAGGCTTTACAGCAGGAGAAATCCACGCCGGGCTCGTTCATGACTTGAAGGTTCCCCTTTTTAATGACCTGGTGAAGTCCTGGAATTGCGTGACGCATTTTTTCCGCTAACTCGTGTTCGTCCACCGCTCCATTGAGATTCGGAGGTAAAGACTGCGGATCAATCAGATCGGGCTCAATGTGAAGAAAGAGCGTCGTCACTTGATGTTCTTTGTCTGAATCGTCGCGGTAGTAGAGCTTGTCGGAGCGCACTTGAAATCGAGTGATTTCATCAGCGGAAGCCAACTCCATCTGAAAATCTGCCTTAAATTCCGCTCGCATTTGCTCCCAAGGCGTTCCGTAGTTTCCCGCTTCTAATAAATAGACGCTGTAGGGCTTTTCTCCCCGATCCGTTCCTCGCAAATTCGCAAACCATCGGCGCATTTCGTTGATGACTTCCGGCATTCTCAAACGCCAGAGACGAAACATTCCACCCACATTGGTGGTGTTGTGCTCTACGACGACAGATTCGCCAGACTCCAGCTCCATGTAGTCTGCTCCTGACAGAAAAATGACGTCATAAGGAGAATTTCGATCTCGGAAATAATCATCGCGATAGTAAAAATTGCTCGCGTTCATAAGGTACGCCATCTCTGGGATATCCCGCACGATGTTCTGAGGTCGTCGAATGGTCTCGCGCAAAATTTCCGCTTCGGTAAGGGCTCGATTTCCCGCATCTGTTTGAATGCGATCCAAGGTTCCCTGCCGCACTTGATAGGGAATGGTCATTTGACGAATCCCAATATCGGCCAGAGGAGGAAGCACTTCGACATGAGAAATGGGAGCGGGCGTACCGATCGCTCCGGCTCCCCCACCCTTCATATTGACCTTCAATTTCCCTGGAGGTGCGAGACGCATGAGCACATGACGATTAGGCGTAAAAGTGAAAGTCGGACCTGATCCTGAAATCATCGAGATCATGCGAGAATCAAAAACTCGCTCTTGTCTTTCGAATCCATCCTGCTCGGCCTTCGGCCAGTCCAACGAAACTCTCCCGAGCTCCATGAAAGGTTGCGCTATCACTGACATGGGATTAGCGCGCGCCCATTCCTCAAATTGAACAAGGTAGGCACTCAGATCTGCATCCGACAATTCCTTCGCGATGGTCACCTGCGCGCCGCCATCTCCCAAAGCCAATTTGAAAACGAAATCGCGAGGATTCGAGCGAACCTTTCGAAGTGCCGCAGCATTGAAATTTCCTTCTTGGTCGAAAAACACCGTCGTGGGTATCGAGGGCAAAAGAGGTTCTGCATTCGTGGTTGCGCGAATATAGTCATCGATCATCACAGGTGCCAACTTCGTACGCGTAAATGCGGAGGTGGGATTACTGATCCATATAAAATGATCCGAAAGCCAAGAGGAAATGAGTCCCGGAATACCGAGCATCATTGCATTTTCATTGAGATCGGCTTTGTGCGCTTTGATATTTCGATCCCACTGCGGATGATGACTTGGATCGACACTTTCCAAATCCGCGAGAGTCCAAAGCACATCCACTTTTCTTTTTCCATCCCCCACGCGATCTCGAAGCCACAGCACCTTATGTTCGTCCACAAAAAGTCGTCCGCGCTCGTCCACCAGACTGACATATTCAATCCCAACCGCTGCAAATTTCTCTCGTACGAAATTGAGAAAGGGTGCGCCCACAGGAAAAGTGGGTTTAACGGAAATCACCGTTCCATCTGGCAAAGTAACAGAAACAGGCGAGTCACCTGCAGATGCTTCGTCGGCCACGACCGTTACTTTCGGCGAGGAGTGTGCGTAGTGAACACTGGCGAGCGTATGCATATGTTCTGCATATCGTTTAAAAAGATCATCGTTGAATGGAACTGCACCCCACTCGGGGTGTTGCTTAAATTGCTCAACCACTCCCGTCAAAAACTCGGCCCCGCCTACATTCGCGCCATTTTCTTCGACGACAACTAAAGCGTCCTTCATACGTCGACCTTCGGCATCGCGCTGCACCAGCCAAGCCATATCCGGTCCATGCAAACCCGCAGCGTAATTATCGGTCAGAATTTTTCGCCGAGAAGCGGAATCCCAGCCCACAAATTCAGGCCAAAATCCGGGATGATTCTCTAAAATTTTTCGCCAACTTGGAAACTTGTTGAGCAGATGTTGCTCGCCATAAATATCGGCGATGATCTCCTGTTTAGCACGAGCTCTTTGCATCAGTCCCGGGACCATGACATTCAGATAAATGTCCTGAGGAATTCCAATTAAGCCTGCATAGAAATCGAAGGGGCCAGATTGATAGACGCCCTTGGCGCCTCCAAAACCCCAGGCTTCCGCTGTCGAAAAAATACAGAATAATGTGAAAATCCAGGACTTCGCCCGAAATACCCTTAAAAATCCCACAGGGCATGAGGAGTACAGAAAAGTATTCAATCGATCAACCGCGATATGCTTACGCGCGCTTGTTCACGAACTTGGCCATCACCTTTTTCAGGCCCTTCCCCACGAATACAATGGAAAGACACTCTTCCTTGCCCATAAGTTCAGTACGCTGAACAATCCCATCGCCAAAGCTCGGATGAGAAACACGATCTCCCTTTTTGTAAGCAAAGGCTTCGTCAAAATCCGATCGCTGATCAAAATCCGAATCTCCTGAAGACACATCCCATTCGAAAATATCATCTCCACCCGCCGTCTTACGCACGCTCCAGGTCGGCTTGCCCGCGGTCCGCGGTCGAGAAGGCATTTGAGAATATCCCCAGCTATCCGCTCCGCCCTCTTCTCGAACGGTTTCCAATACATCCTTTGGCAGATCTTTCAAAAAACGGCTCGGCACCGAAAAGTTAATACTTCCAAACGTGCGCCTTCGATTTGTTCGCGTGAGATAAAGTTTCTCTCGAGCACGAGTAATTCCCACGTAGCAAAGACGCCGCTCTTCTTCGGTTTTCTGATAAGAATCAAATGAGCGAGAGCTGGGAAATAATCCCTCCTCCATCCCAGACATAAAGCAAACCCGATACTCCAGTCCCTTCGCGGCATGCAGACTCATGAAGGTGACTTGATCCTCCTTGGTTTCTCCGTAATCCAAGTCGGACATGAGAGAAACTCGTTCCAAAAAATCTCCCAGTTTTCGTTTCAATTTTGATTCCTTGGCAGGATCAAATCCTTCCGGAGGAACCCAAATTTCTTCGAAGTCCTGAGCCGCCGCGAGTAATTCGTCTAAGTTGGCTTCGCGCTCGGAATTTTCTTCATTCCTATTTTGTCGAAGCATTTCCCGATAGCCTGACTTTTGAATGGAATCGATAAAAAGATCCACGAGGCTTTCATCTCGTTCAACAAAATCCAGACCCCATCTTAAAAAATTTTGATAAGCAATGAAGCCATCCTTCGCACGCCCCGTGACCGGCACAGTGGTTGTCCGCGAAATAAATTCTGCTATGGAAAGCTGAGCTTGAGCAGCCGCGAGTTCAATTTTTCCTACCGATGTATCACCCATTCCTCGAAGAGGCGTATTGATCGTTCTCCTAAAGGCCATGATATCGAAAGGATTCAAGAGCAGTTTCAAATAACTGAGAACGTCTTTAACTTCCTTCCGTTCATAGAATCGGAAACCTCCGATGATCCGATAAGGAAGTCGCTGCTTCAGGCATTCCTCTTCAAATCCCCGAGAGAGCGAATTCACGCGATAAAAGACTGCAAACTCATTGGCAGAGATTTTAGACTCTTTCATTAAGCGCTTGATTTCGCTCACGACGAAGAAAGATTCTGCGCGATCGTCTTCTAAAATTGCCAAACGCACGCGCTCCCCCGCTCCAGCGTCCGTCCACAATTTCTTTTTATGACGCATCTCATTGCGATCGATAATGGAATCGGCCGCCGCTAGGATATTTCCGGTGGATCGATAATTTTGCTCAAGCTTCACCACCTTACAATTTGAAAATTCACGATCGAAATTTAAAATATTGTCGATCTTAGCGCCTCTCCAACCATAAATACTTTGGTCATCATCCCCAACGACGCAGATATTTTGCTTAGTGTTGAGTAGCGCTTTCAAAAGTTGATACTGAATGTCGTTCGTGTCCTGAAATTCATCAATCAGCACATATTGCCACTGACTTTGAAAATGCTCCTGAATATCGGGATTTTCTTTAAACAGTCGGCAGCCATAAAGAAGCAAATCGTCAAAATCCATGGCCTGGGCCTTTTGCAATTCTGCTTGGTAGGCCCGATAGAGCTGAACACAGAGGTCGTCGAACTTACTTTGAGCGAGATCAACGCAATTTTCAGGAAGGCGTCCCTCATTCTTCCACTCTCCGATTCGATAACGAGCGGTGTCTGGATCGATCGCTTTGTCATTAATTCCTAAAGTTTCAAAACAGGATTTAAAAAGCCCTTTTTGCTCGGTCTCATCATAAATGACGAAATTCGATTGAAATCCAAAACGGCCGCCGTAGAGCCGCATCAACCGCG
>ERZ761602.4026-NODE-4026-length-19650-cov-46.026486_pt1 | contig 19650 bp, 22 predicted proteins | sample MGYA00512165_ERZ761602 | MGnify/ENA primary metagenome ERZ761602 (study PRJEB28899, sample SAMN02445085) | bioreactor sludge metagenome | biome: EBPR sludge; isolation source: Thorneside wastewater treatment plant | place: Australia: Brisbane, Thorneside... | reverse complement strand
CGCCATTATGCTTGGATTGAATAATTTGTTCTCCTAAAGTTCAGAACAGGCTCTATCAGTGCCGTTGGCTTCGGAAAGTCGAAGGGGATATTCAAGGATTTTAGCTCTGCGGAACTATGGCGGCTCTCGAATTTATCGAGAATGTTGCCTGGTAGCTGGCCTTGTTCCAAGCGATCATTGAGCCAAATGCGGTAATAAACATTCCAAGAAGCCTTAGAGCCATCTGGTCGAACAAGTGATGTTCGATCACTTTTAATGAATTCTATGTTATCTTGCGCTTTTTCTTTGGAAAACCTCGCAAAAGTCCATCGCCAAACACCATCCCCGTCTTTAGGAGTGACTTGATTTCCCTCTTGGGCTTCTTCTGGAAAAGAATCTCCCGGTGGAATCACCAATTCACCATCGGGGCATTGAATGTAAAAGCGTTGATTTGCGCGCTTTTCCAGCATTGCCTGAAATAGGCCCATTGTTCTATATTTTTCCCCTTTGCGTGGCCCGCTTTCGGCTATTTTGGTGTAAACTTTATCAATTACATTTTGTCCGACCTCTGCTCGAAATCCATCGAGCGCGGCAATGTTTTTTGCAAATAAAAGGATGTAATCTACACACGGCGAAAAGTGAGCTCCCTTCTGGCCTCCTGTTTTCATAACTCGCGAACAAACTGTGATGCGATTCTCTTCGCCAAAAATCTCGCAACAGATTAGCATAAGATCCGCCAGTTCGTTTTCGCCGATCGATACAGCAATAACACCATCATCCCGCAGAAGGTTTCTAGCCAAAAAAAGCCGCGGATACATCATGTTCATCCACTTGGAATGAAAGCGGCCATCGGTTTCCGTGTTAGTGCTGAACTTACGGCCCTCCGTATCCACCTGACCGGTGTATTCCAGATAAGTATCAAGGCTCTCCGCGTAGTTATCAGGATAAATGAAATCGTTCCCGGTGTTGTAAGGAGGATCGATGTAGATCATCTTCACTTTTCCCAGGTAGCCCTTTTGCAGCAGCTTGAGCACTTCGAGATTGTCACCCTCGATGATAAGATTCTCTGTCGAGTCGAAGTTCACGGATTCTTCGCGGCAGGGGCGCAGCGTCGCACGGCTCGGCGTCTGGATGGTGCGAAAGCACTCCGCCTTACCCGGCCAATTCATGCCGTAACGTTCCTTTCCGCTGTCCACGATCTCGCCCAGCGTGGATTTCAGCCGGTCAAAATCCACTTTGCCGCCTTCGGTAATCACTTCCGGGAAAAGCTGCCGCAGCTTCTCTCGCTGCTCCGCCGCGATGTCCAGCGAGCGCAGATCAAGTTTTTCAGGTTGTGTCTGTTCACTCATTTTTTTGTTATCAAATATTTTCAATCCGGTTTCACTAGGGGATGAAGCCGAAGAGCACCTTTTTTTGATTCCCAATACGCGCCGCCACTTTTTGTTGGCAAATCGCCACCCACCGGACAAACGAGCGCTTCAGCCAGTGCCAGCGTTGCGGCTCCAAATTCAGCAATTTCGGCATTCGAGTAGAGCGCCCCAAACTCATTGTAATGGCATCCCACTTGATTTCGCAAAACCCAATTCTGTATCGCTTCGATTAACGGTAGCAGTTCGACCCGCTTGATTGCTTGATCTGTGGCTTGCGGCTTGGCTTTGCCAAAATGCTCAACGCTGACCTTCTTGAGAAAGTCCTTTTTCAGTCCGCCTGCCAGCTCTCCAAGGCTGTGACCCTCCCTTCCGCGTTTTGCCGGAAGTCGCCCCCCGTATGCTTCATTCAAAAAACGAAGCAGCCGTTCCAGAAGAATTCCAGCTTTCGACGCCACCGCCTGCCTGTCCATTGGCTTTGCATCCTTCTTTGCTCGAAGCTCCTCAATAGCAGTAAGCATTTTGAAGCACTGAATCCCGCTCGCCAATGACCAATCACTGAGGTCAAGAAGATGAACTTCCTCCTTCGGTGCAAAGTTGAACAGATATTTTTCTTTCCACGGACGGTAGTGGGTTGTGAGCAGCACATGAACAAAGTTTTCCGCCTCATCATGCAGGACATCAATCAAGCGCCCGAGGTGATCATGATCCACCGAGGCAACCACGTCGTCGAGAATCACAATCGAGTCTTCACCACCGTATTTCTTGGCGAGAGCGAAGTGAACGCAAAGCCCAAGCGTGTCCAAATGCGACTCGCTGAAAATGCCTTGAGGCGGCACGCCCTTTTCTGTGTAGAAGTCCCCGGCAAGCACCAGCGAGTTCTTGGCATTGTCCTTTAATAGGAATTTGATTCCTCCCAAGTCTTCTCCCGGATGGATCAACGCATAGAGTCTCACCGCTTCGTCTGAAATGGAAGCAAGCTCGCGTGTGACAAATTTTTTCCGTTCTGCGATGAGGGTTTCCTCAGCAACCTTGAGAAGTGCGCAAAGTTTGTCGAAAGTCTTAACCTCCTCCTCGTTTTTGCGTATGATGGCCAACGCATCTTTTATTTGCTTTTGAAGATCAAGCACTGCCTTCCATGTCGTCACCTGCGTTCTAAGTCCGGTAACTTGTGTCTCCCAGGTTGTTGCCGAATCCTTGAAGGACTTGATGCGCTCATCGGCTTTGGCTGCCTCATCGCTCCAGACAGTAAGAGCTTCATCGCTTGCTGGCTTTGGTTGCCCCTTCCATTCCTCACTGTTCAATAGTTTCCCAAGCGATAAAATGGCCTTGGCGTGCTTATCCAGTGCCGAATTGTAAACCGCAAGTCGTCCATCGAGCGCTTTCTTTGTCGCCTGCAATTTGGCCTGAGCATCGCGCACCGCCTTCATGCTTTGGATGCGCTTACCCAACTCCGCTCCGAGTGCCGTGGCATCGTTTGGCTTCTCACAAATCGGGCATTCTTCCAAGTCCGGCTTGCCATCCAGATAGCTTTTTGCCCTCTCCAGCAGATCCACGAGATCGCCGCTTTGCCCTGCCGCTGCCTGTTCCGCAGCCTTTAAGGCTTCCACGGCAGCGTCATAATCCGCCTGTGCCGTGGTGACTTTCCCCAACTCAAGGGAAACCTCATTTTCGCGCTCAACTATGGCGTCATGTGCCGTGATGAGCTTCCCGTATATCGCAGATAATTTTCCGATTGAAGCGGTGTCCTCGGCCTCTTTGGATGCAGCCCAAGAATGCTCTGACTCTCCAGGACTGTTCGCCTCCTTCCAGAGTCTTGAAATAATCTGCTGCGCACCACTCAAAACATCCCGCGCACTTTTGAACTCCTTCTCGGCCTGTTTCTTTGCATCGGTCAGAGCCTTTTCACTTTTTTCAATTCCCGGAAGTTCGATGTAGTCGCGTAGCGCCTTATAGCGATCCCCCGCTGTTGTATCAACAAGGTTGAGAATCTGCCTGCGCCTCAGAATGCGAACCGACGGAGGCGGTGGCACATTGTCAGGGGTGACTCGAATGATCTCTTTGCGAAGCTGCCCACTGCCGTCAATTCTGCCCTCCCAGGTGCGAGCTTCCGTTTCGAGTTGAACCCGTAGATCGGTGCGCTGGCGATTGATCGCGACAAGATGTTCTTTTTCTGGTTCGCTAACTTCATCCAACCATCCAAGAGATTTGTTACAGAGGAACACGAGAGCATCGACAATGGAAGATTTGCCGCAGCCGTTCTCTCCAAAAATTAACGTCAGTCTTTTGCTCCCCGAAAACTCGATGCTGACGGGCTGGGTTGCTCCCCGGAATGCGTCCAATGAGAGCTTTTTAAGTTTGCAGGCTGTCATGGCTTTGCGCCCTCCTTGCCTTTCAAAACGCCCCGAAAGAACACAGTCCATTCGCTTGCGTTGCTCGTTCCTTTTTCCAGCATCACTTGAAATGCTGCCGCTTGTTTCTCATCAAGCGTGCCTGCCGCAACCAGTGCGGCGGACGATGCCTTGCTCACTTGTGCGTCAGGAGTGCTAGGTTTTGCTGTTTCTTGTGTTTGGTTCATCTTACGCTCCATCGAATGGTGAAAAGTTCGGCTTCGCTCACCTGCTGTTGAAGGCGTTTTTCGACTTCGTCCATGAGCGCATCTTTTTTCGTCTCAATTTCGCGGGCGGCAAGTTCGTATTCTCGCCAGGCTTCGTCCCGTTTTGCATCCAACTGGCGCTTGTCCCGCTCCAACTTCAATTTTTCCGGAAGGTTTGCCGCAGACCGTGCCGAGCGTTTCACTTCCTTGATCCGGTCCTCAAGCTCCTTGAGTTCCAACTTCAACGTGGCGCGCTGGTCTTCCCCCCAGCGGTCGAGCTTGTCGAGTTCCGCCTCGAAGAAGACGGCATTCTTCGCACTGAGGTCTTCGAGGATATCTCTGCGCTGCGCGACAAGCGCGTTTTCCAGAATCTCCCGCCCACTCGTGGCGGCATCGTCCGGAATCTCCTCCGCCTCTCCGTCAAGGGTGAACAAGCGTTCGCACTGCTCCGGCAACAATGGTGCGCCATCATCCCGAAAGCCTGCGAGGAGGATGTGATCCTGCGTTTCGAAGGCAGTCACGGTCACCGCGCGAACGGTGAGCCATCCGCTTTGTCCCTTGAGTGTATCAAGCACGGCGATGTTCCGACCGGTGTTGATGTAGTCAAAGTGCAGTTCCGCCGATGGAAGCTCCATTTCCCGGCAATGGGTGACAATTCGCTGCGCCAACGGATGTCCAATGCGATACACATTAACGTCCTCCACATGCCTTCCCACCCGGTAAGGGCCGGGATGAATCGTCTCATCCGGGAAGGGATTCGAGACCAGCAGGAACGACTTGGCTTCGTCAGAAAACTCTGCGAACTCGCGCAAATAATAGCGGGTGAGTTCCCATAGCCATTGTTCGTAGCGCCCGAGTGTCTCGGTGCTTTCGCGCAGTTGAACGCGCAGCTTTTCCTGCACTTCTTCGTCGAAGTTCTCCAGCAGCTTGCGCCGCGTGTCGCGCATGCGCTCGTCAATCTGAGACCGCATTTCCTCCTGAAGGGTATCGAACGCGCTCTGGATTTCCTCCTTGTTTCTGGCGCTCTGATAAATAGCGGCGATGCGTTTCTCGAAATCGACGCCGGACTCAATGCTTCCCAGCACTTCGTCACTTGCTCCAAAGACGCCGTTGAAGAGTTGGAACTTGTCTTTCAGCAGCTCATACACCCGCTGGTCGGCAGCGTTGTTCTTGTTGAGGAAATTCACCACCACCACGTCATACTTTTGGCCGTAACGATGGCAGCGCCCGATGCGCTGCTCAATGCGCTGCGGATTCCACGGCAGATCGTAGTTTACGACCAGTGAGCAAAACTGGAGGTTGATACCCTCCGCCGCTGCTTCGGTGGCGACCATGATCGTGGCCTGCTCGCGAAAGTAATCTACCAAAGCGGCACGCATATCGGCGGTAGGGGAGCCTGTCACGCGATCCGTTCCCTGATGTTGCGCCAGCCAGGCTTTATAGATTTCGCGTGAACGTGGATCGTTGTTGCTTCCGTTGAAAAGGACGACTTTCCCCCCGTATGGAGATGCTTCAAGGATTTGCAGCAGGTATTGCTGAGTGCGCGTGGACTCGGTGAAAATGATGGCTTTCTCCGGGGCGTTGAGTTCCCTGGCTTTTTCAAAGCCGCTGCGCAGCGCCGCCATGAGAGCCTCTCCCTTGGAGTTTTTCACAATGGAATCCGCGAGTTTTTTGAACTCCAGCAGGGTTTGGCGTTCTTGCTCAAGTTCGGCAAGCTGCTCATCGGTCAACGGCTCGTCCGGACGAGTTTCGTCTGCTTCGTCGCTCCATTCCTCTTCGGTTTCGTCAATCGCTTCGTAGTCGGGCGAAACCTCCTCCGGCTCGACTTGTGGAGAAGCATGTTTGAGCGCTGCTTCCTCCAAACGGGAGGACAGCGCCCCCAAAGTTCCCGAAATGGCAAAAGTGGATGAAGCAAGCAGCTTACGCAGGATCAACGTCATCAGTTTGCGCTGGCCGGATGGCAGGGCATAAAGATTTTCCCGCTGGAGGTATTCGGACACCAGATCATAGAGCTTTTGTTCCTCGGCGGATGGAACAAACTCTTGCGTGATAGGGATTCGGTTGGTGTAGCGAATGTATTCCAGCACCTGTCGGCGAAGCGTGCGTTGGCAGACGCTTTTCAAGCGTTCGCGCAACGCTTGAAAATCTTCATTGGAACGGATGGTGCAGAATTGGGATTTGAAACTTTTCAGATCTCCGAAGACAAGATCATCCACAATGCTCACCAAGCCATAAAGCTCTTGGAGAGTGTTCTGCAATGGGGTGGCTGTCAGCAGCACTTTCGGCGCATGCGAAACCGCATTTTTGATGGCATTGGCGATGCGGTTCGTCGGTTTATAGACGTTACGCAGCCGGTGCGCTTCATCCACGATCACCAAATCCCAATGGACGGATTTCAGATACGCGTCTTTCGCTCGTGCGAAGTGATAGGAGCAAATGATGATGCCCGGCTGGTCAAAAGGGTTGAGGTTTCCCGATTTGATAAAAGCGTTGAATGACTTAGCTTCGAGAATGACGGAAGGCAGGAAAAATTTATCAGCCAATTCCTGGCTCCATTGTTTGCGGAGGTTCGCAGGAACGATAATCAGCAACTTGCGCCTTTGCTCCGCCCATTTCTGGGAGAGCAGGATGCCAGCCTCAATCGTCTTGCCGAGCCCTACTTCATCAGCTAAAATTGCCCCTTTGGAAAGGGGGGATCGAAAAGCGAAGAGGGCAGCATCAACTTGGTGAGGGTTGAGATCAACCTGAGCATCCGCCAGAGATGCCGCCAACTTAGCCACGCTGTCTGATGGACATCGTTTAGTGAGTTGATGGGCGAAATATTTAGCGTGGTAGGCGGAAGTCATATTGGCGAATTGTCCGGTATTTCAACAAGGCTGTAACTGGTGCTTCTACCTCCGCCTTCGTTTTGAATGAGGATGCTTCTTTTGACCAGCGCTTGGATGTCCCGGAGCGCGGTGTCTTCTGAACACTTGGCAAGCTTCGCGTATTTGGAAGTGGTGAGTTTTCCGTCGAAGCCGTCGATCAGACGGTTCAGCACCTTACGCTGCCTTTCATTGACCGGTTCATGGTTGACCCAATCCCAAAGCTTCGCTTTGCGGAGCACACCTGAGAGAGCACCCTCCGCCCGATCAAGGGATCGCCCGAGGCATTCAAGGAACCATTCGAGCCAGTTTGTGATGTCCAAACCGCCGCGCTGACCACGTTCGAGCCGCAGATAGTATTCTTTTCGCTCGGCTTCGATTTGTGCCGACATGCTGTAAAAGCGTTCCGTCGTGCCATCGGCACGTGCCAACATCAGGTCGGCAATGGCTCTGCCGATGCGTCCGTTCCCGTCTTCGAACGGGTGAATCGTCACGAACCAGAAATGAGCGATGCCTGCCTTCAAAACGGGGTCCACATTGCCGTCTGTGTTCAGCCATTTCAGAAAGGCACCCATTTCAGCGTCCAGTTTTTCCGCCGTTGGAGCTTCGAAATGGACGCTTTCCCTGCCAATCGGCCCTGAGACCACCTGCATGGCTCCGGCCTCGACAGGGCGCCAAGCTCCCACGGTAATGCGGCGCATCCCGCTTCTACCCGTGGGGAACAGCGCCGCATGCCAGCCGAAAAGCCGTTCGTCCGTAAGGGGATCCGCGTAACGCTGGGTGGCATCCAGCATCATTTCAACGATGCCTTCCACATCCCGGCTCGCAGGGCCGATACCAGCAACGTCCAAGCCGAGCTTGCGGGCGATGGACGAGCGAACCTGATCGACATCAAGAACCTCGCCCTCGATCGCGCTCGATTTGACGACGTCTGCCGTCAATGTGCTAAGACTGGCTTCGCTTCGCAGGGAAAAGCCCAGCCCCTCCATTCTGCCGATCAGTCGTCCTTGCCGATGGCGAACCTCCGCGAGCAAGGGGGCAAGCCTTGCCGCGTCCCAGGCCAGCTCAGGCCAGCCAGCCAGTTCGTGGATGTAATTCATGTTCACCGCTCGTTTTGCGGTGATTAAGGCTGATATTTCCCGCAATGCAAGGTATTCCCCGCAAGCCAGCGGTGAATTTCGACACGAATCCCCGCAAACAAGGTTTATCAACGGAGTCCGTCCCGAACGACATCGGCCAACTGCTTCGCCGTCGGCAGCTTCCCTTTGAACTCCGGTGGAAGATCGCCCTGAAGGCGGTATTCGGCCACCCCAATGGGGTTTCCCTTCGTTTTCAGCGCGAACTCGACTTCCACATCGTCCTTCTCCGCGCAGAGGATGATGCCGATGGAGGGCAGATCATCCGGGGCGCGTTCCTTTTCGTTCAGGAGGTTCAGGTAGAAATCCATCTTCCCGGCGTGTTCCGGCTCGAAAGCCCCGACTTTCAGGTCGAAGGCCACCAGCATTTTGAGAAATGCGGTGGTAGAAAAGCAGGTCCACGAAATACTCCTTTTTCCCCAGCGCGAGCCGGTATTGCCGCCCGACGAAGCAGAAGCCGTAGCCAAGTTCCAGAATGAACTGTTGCAGCCGCGAAGCCAGCCGGTCCTCCAATTCGCGCTCCTTCATCCCTCGCTTCAGCCCGAGGAACTCCAGATGGTAGCGGCTTTTCAGCATCTCGTCGGCCTGTTCGGCCAGATGCTCCGGCAGGGAGGTGCCGAAATTGTGGCTTTTCTTCTCCGTCAGCGTCCGCCCGTAGGCCCCGGTTTTGACCTGGCTAACGAGAATGTTCCGGGTCCAGCCGAATTGAGCGGTGGCGCGGAGGTAAAAGACCAGCTCGCGGGAGTCCTTGATTTTGCCAAGAAGGTAGATGTGATGCCCCCACGGGACCATCCCGGCCATTTCTCGCGCAGCTTGCGCGAGAATTTCCCTTTCCTCGGGGGATTGTCCGTCTTTTTCCAATTCTCGCGCAAGCTGCGCGAGAAATTCAGGAGCCGAGCAGGTCTCGAAAAGCTGGCGCATCCGCCAGATGTTGGCGGTGGAAAACCCGTTCATGTCGGGGAACGCGGCACGAAGATCGGCGGCGAAGCGTTCGACCACGCTGTTTCCCCAGCCGGATTCCCGCTGTTTCTCGACGATACCGCGCCCGATGTCCCAATACAACAGGACCAGCTCGCGGTTGATCGCCCGCCCGGCTTGAATCCGGGCATCCAGAACCCGGTTCTTCACCCCGGCAAGGAACTCTCGATAATCGGAAAGGGACGGTTTCATGGCAGGACGGAGAGTTGATCTTGGGAAACGCGGAGAACGCCCTCGCACCGGCCATCCTCCAGCAAGCGCACGGCTACGGCGTCGCCGATGAGCTTTTCGAGGCAGTCCCGCAGCGGCCTCGCGCCGAGCTTCGGGTGAAAGCCCTTTCGCACGAGAAACGGCAGGACTTCCGGCGTGAGCGTCAGCCGATGCCCCTTCGCCGCCAGATCGGAAAGCTGCCTCTCCAGCATCAGCCGGGCGATTTCCATTTGGGTGTCGTAGTCCAGCCGCTGGAACACGAGTTTTTCCGTGATGCGGGCAAACAATTCGGGCCGCAGCCACTGGCGGGCGCTGGCGAGCACATGGCGCTCCATCGTGGCGAAGGAGGAATGCTGCCAGTCCATCAATTCCGCCGAGCCGATGTTGGACGTGAAGACGACATAGTAGCCGCTCAGGTCCAGCGTCGTGCCGTCGGCGACGGTGACGCGGGCGGCATCAAGGATTTGCAGGAACACATCCATGATGCGCGGGTGCGCCTTTTCGATTTCGTCGAACAGCAGCGTGCCGTGCGCGGATCGTTCGACGACGCGCCCGAGCATTCCGGTTTCGTTCGACGACGCGCCGAGCAGCAGGCCAAGGGTTTCCTGCGTCTGGTATTCGGACATGTCGAAGCGGAACAGCCGGTCATCGCCCGCCAGATAGCGGGTGAAGACCACGACGGATTCCGTTTTTCCGACGCCGGTAGGCCCGAGCAACAGGAAGCTGCCTTTCGGACGGGCATCGGTGCTCAGGCCAAGCTCGCCGCGACGGAGAACGGACGCGATGCGCGACAGCGCGGAGTCCTGTCCGCGAATCGACGCTTGCAGATGGCTTTCGAGATTGAGGAGGCGGGTGCGGCGGTCCCCGGAAGCGGCCGCGGATGGAGATGAGGCATTCATCATTCGATGAGCCGTCATCTTTTCACATTCGCCGCCGAATCTTGCACCCGAACGGGAACGGGAAACTACTACGCCGCTGGTAGAACAGGGACGCTATGAATGCAAACTACCTGACTCTACTCTCCCGGCACTTTGGGCGGTGATGGAGAGAAAGGTCCGATGAAATCAAGAGAGACCCCGAAGTTTGGCGGCGGCGGCGGTCCGGTTCTCGGCACCGAGCTTCCGCAGGATATTCTCCACATGATTCTTCACGGTGGCTCGGCTGATGCCTAAAATAATGGAAATTTCCGGGTTGGTCTTGCCGTCCGCCATCCACCCGGCCACCTCTTTTTCCCGCTTGCTGAGCCCGGACACCATGCTCCCGAATATCTGGAACACGAGGCGATGCTGCCCGGTGGAAGGATTGCGAAGACAGTGGCAGACCAGAGAGCCACCGGACGTGGCGAGGATGAGCGGTTCGGGCGGGGAGCAGGCATCCACGCCCCGGAGCTGGCGTCGGAGCCAGATTTCCCAATCATTCGGAATCCGTCCGGCGTGTTTCACTCCGCAGTTGCGAAGCAACGCGAGGGAGGTTTCCCCGATGGACAGGATGCGGCCGCGGTCGTCACAGACGAGGGTGGAGGGCATCGGCGGAAGGGAGGACGGATCGCCGTGGAAGAGGGGATGGTCCGGGTGTGCGGCGGCCAGTTGACGGAAGCATTGGGCGAAATGAGGTTGCAGGAGCGTCAGCATCAGGCGTTCCTCCGCATCATAGGGGCGGCCGCTGCGGCTGGTGCTGATCGTGTAGAAAAGATCGCGGGTCCGGTGGAAATTAACGCTCATGTCCCATTGGAGATCCAGAGGTTTGCAGAACAGTTCCCAGAGAACCGTGCGTTCCAAGGTGGATTTCTCCATGAAATCGTGGAATGAGACGGGGCCCCGGTCGGCGGCGAGATAGAACGAGCCATCGCCTACACCCGGGATTTGCATAAGTTCATCGCGATGGCCCGCCAGTTCCATGAGTTCCTTGTGGGCGGGGCGATCAAGGAAGGCGTCCACGGCTCCGATGCCCGGCTTCGTGAGGCTGATGTGAACCAGATTCCCGGGCAGGACACGGGACAGGGTTTCCATGAATCTGACGGGGAGGTCGGCGGGGGCAAAACCTTGATAGAGATGGAGAATGGCCTGGTTGAGATCGTCAAGCCGACGGTGGGAAAGTCGCGCGCTCATGGGAAAAACGATCCAAAAGCCTAACCGCGATCCAGTCAGGGGCCAATCCGAAACAGAGGCAAAAAATGGGCCGGTTGGCCTATTGCGTGATGTTGTTTGGAGCGATTGGCTTCAAAGAAGTTGTGAATGCGCTAACTGAATGAGTCTCTGAAGACTCGTGCCACCACACCAACACCAATATGACAAACAAACACATGACCATTACCAAGGGCCTGCTTTTCGCGGGCGTCGCCACTCTGGGGCGTCGCCACTCTGGCAATCGAACCTCCTCCGACTCCGGCCCGAGGCTCCGAGTGAGCGAAGGGGCTGAAAAGGAAATTCCTAGCAGCCATGACGTTTGATACCCGACAGCGCTCCTCGACCGCTGCCCGCCAACTCGTGGTATGCTGTGTGCTCCTGTCGCTCTGTGTGGCCTGCGTCAGCCTCCCTGACCCGATGCCACTGGAGTCCACCTCGCGCGCAGCGCCTGAACCTCACCCCCTGGAGCCCCCGATGAAGATCGTCGAGACAGACCATGTAAAATTAGACAAGGGCGACGCCGTGATCCTTCACATGAGGCGCCGCAGCGATCCCAACCCCTTCACCCCAGGCGGCCCTTTCACGGCGCAGCACACCATCAAGGCAGGCGAGGGAGGGGCGGTGGACGGCGCGCAGCTCGTCCGCGCCGCGAGGGCGATCCTCAAGGAGGAGAGCTTTGAGGAGCTCCGTCTGCTCGCCCCCCGAGAGGGTGAAGATCCTCAGGCCTACGCAAGCGCGATCACGGTCAGTGAGGATGAGAGCGAGCGCTTCAACGCCTACGTTGCTCGCGATGATCAAGGGGCGATGCACCTCTTTATGGAGGCGCAGGTCCAGCCCTGAGCGGAGCGGAGGGGCTGAAAAGGGAATTCTAGCAGCAATATGACAAACAAACACATGACCATTACCAAGGGCCTGCTTTTCGCGGGCGTCGCCACTCTGGCAATCGTTGCCGTTTCCTGTGACAAAGCGGACAAGCCTGCGGCGGCCCCCACGGCGGCGGAAAAACCCGCCGCCCTCACCCCGCTTGATGAAGCCAAAACCCTGCTCGGCACCCTCTCCAAGAGTCTGGAAAAAGTCGTGACCACCTTGGAAGGCGTGACCGACAAGGCTTCGGCCGAAACGGCGGCGGCAACCATCAAAAGCGTCAGCGCTGAATTGAAATCCCTCACCCCGAAAGCCCAGGCCATCAAGGAAACCCTGCCCGACGCAGACAAACAGGCGATGGAAACCGAGGCGATGACCGCCATGAAACCGTGGATGGGCCGCATGAGCGAGGTGATGCAGAAAGTCATGGCTGATCCTGAAGTCGCCTCCGTGCTCGGCCCGGTGATGAACGAGTTTTCCCAGGCGATGGCTCCGCCCAAATCCACGCCGCCCTCCTCCAAAGAATGATCCTCCGTTCGCTTTTCCTCAGTCTGTTCTCCGTCCTTCTCGCCCCGTGCGGGAGGGCCGGTGCGGACGACCTCGCCGCCGCGCGCGATATTTTTCGCCGCGAGGTGGCGAAGGCGTTCGCGGTCGATGCGGGGAAAATCACCGTGCAGCCGCAACACCCCGGCCTGCCGGACAATCCCTATGATGCGCTCAAAACCGGATCGCTTTTTGCCTTCCGCGCGGATTGGAAGGGAAGCGATCCCGGCCCCGCGGGCTTCGCGGCAGCGGATGGGCGCGTGGCCTTCGCCCGGCATCCCGGGAACGTGAAGGCGCTGTTGCTGGAATGCGGCGTTTTCACGGAAAATCCGCTGCAGCTGCCGGAAATCGTGAAGCGTCTCGCTTGGGTCCATCGCGGAGCGGGCACCCTGCTGGAAGGCCCCCGGCACAAAGCCTCCCTCACTCGCGAGGGTGACGCCGTAGAAATCCTCTGGTTCGCCCGCAAAGCCGGAAATACCGGCTCGTTCACCTGGTTCCGCGTCACCACGCGCCTCAGAAAAGACGGTGAATGCAAAACCACCATCGGAAAATCCGAACCTTTCCAGCCATGAAAATCGCCATGAAAACACCAACCCGCCTCGCCGTCGCGCTCGCCTGCGCCGCCTTTGTCCTGCCTCTCCCGCTGTCCGCCGCCGCGCCGTTTCTCGACGACATCATCAAACCGGAACACCAAAAGGCTCTCCAGAGCGCGGAACGGGAATTGGATCAATATGCCCGTTCCTTCGAAAAGGACGCCAACCAGACCACCGCAGCCACCGCCAGGGAATTGCTCGCCCTGCTCAATCTCCCGCGCGGCAAAGCGCCCGAGCCCAAGTCCCTCATCGGCAAATGGAAAGTCCGCAGCCTCCAGGCCAACGAAAACAGCGTCCGCTCCTATCCCTTCTTTGATTGTGAATTCCTCGCCGAAGGGCCGGAAGGAGTGGTGTTCAAGAAAGACACAGGTTCCCAACGTCGCAGCGGACTGGTCGGCAAAGGTGAAAACGGGCGCACGCTCTTCGCTGGCGGCAGCTATTACAGTGACAGTTCCCCCGCCGGTTACAGTGGTCTGCAAGAATCGAGCGTGAAAACCGACATCGCCCACCGCGACAGCGTGGGCTACGTTTTCCAAATCGACGAGAATCACCTCCTCATCGTCTTCGCCCCGACTCAATACGGCAGCGAGGTTTACGAACTGAAACGCGCAAAAAAATAGCATGTCCACCTACACGGAAGCGGCAACAAGCTGGAAGAGCCTCATCGGCTGTTTCGGCACGGGTCTTCTCGCCCTCGCTCTCATCGGCGGCGGTGTCTGGTTTTTTCTCCAAAAAAGCCGGAGCATGGAAGCCCGCATCGAGCGTGAATTCCTTCAGCCGTGGTTCACCGCCGCGCGGGATGGAAAAACCGACGCGGCCTGGGAGACCCTGACCACCGGAAGCTACCGCGCCAAAAACGCGAAAGACGCCGTCGCCGCCACCTATCGCCAGGCGGAGGAAAAACTCGGTCCGCCCCAATCCGCCGTCATCAACAAGGCCACGGGTGCCAAGGAACTCCTCTCAGACCGCCCCGGCTACCAGCTCGTCGGCACCAAATGGCTCTTCGACGGCAAGGAAGTGTTCCTTGTTTTTGAACTCATCGACGTGCCCGGCCAAGGCTTCCGCGTCGATCACGCCCGCCTTGGCTTCACCCGCAAAACCGGACTCAGCGGCGGCTACACCCCGCCCAAAGGCACGCCGGAGGGACCGTGGTGAATTTTCCCATGAACCCAAACACGCACATGAAACAACCGCTCCTTCTCCTCACCGGTCTTCTCCTCGCTTCGTGTGCGCATCAACCCGCCCCGGTTGCCGAACGATTCGGCAGACCCGCCGCAGGTATCACGGCAGGCATTCTCACGGAAAAACAAAGCACCTCCAGCTCCTGGCGATACCGGGTCAACACGCCAGACGGCCCCTGGATCGTGGTCATCGGATACGGTGGACGTCCGGGCGGCGATGCGGATGACTTCCGCGCCACCGTCACCTTCCCGGATAAAACCACGCGCACTCTCCCCGCCAAAGCCGTCAGCCTCGCGTGCCGCGCCATTTCGGAAGCTCCCGAAGTCGCCGTCTGGTCCGAGCCGGACGGAACGCACATTCTTTCCATCGGCGGCAGTATCACCGCCACGCGCTCGGAAGGGCATTTCAAATTCAAAGCCCGTGAATTCCTCGGTGCCACCGTGCGGGAGCACACCTTGGGATTTGGCGGTCAGCCCGACCGGCAGAGCACCCGCACCTTCCTCGCCGATGGAGCGGAGGCGAACTCTTAGCCTGCTAAAACTCCTCGTATCATCCACCTCTGAAAAATCGAGCCGAACTCCATGAATCAAGACGATCCAAAACCGTTCCTGAACATCGAGTTCCTCGACTCGGAATCCTCCTCTGTCACGGAGGAATCCCCGCCTCCGGCACCCAAGCCCAAAAGCAGCGGAGTGTTTTATCTCCTCGCCGCCGCCCTGCTCGTCGCCATCGTCGGCGCCCCCTTCGCCGCGAAATTCTTTCGTCAGGAACATCAGGAAAAACGGGGGCGCATCGAGCGGGATTTCCTCCACCCCTGGACCCAAGGCATCACCTCGGGCGACCTCCGGCACGCCTGGCAAACCGTCACCACCGAAGACTACCGCCATCGCAACCCGTCGGCAGCCGTCAGCGCCACCTACGCCCAATGCCTCCGGCAATGGGGACGCCCGGAGGCGATCGAAATCGTCCGCGCCCGGAGATTCCAGCAACCCGGCGACCCCGAATCCGAGGAGGTCACCGTCTTCTTCCAATGGCCCGAAGCGCACAGCCATCTCTACATCGACTATCTCCTCGTGAACAGCCCCGCGCACGGCTACCGCCTCAACGCCGTCCAGCGCGTCAGCAACGAAATCAACCGCCTCCGCAAATACGCCGACACCCCCGAAGGCCCCTGGTGACCCCGCCGCCATGCACCTTTCCACCCACCACATAACATGACCACCCTGTTTTCCATGTCTAAAACCCTTCTTCTCACCAGCCTCCTCCTGGCCTCCTGCACTTCTCCCCGGCAACCCAAGCCTTCCTTCTTCCTCGGTGAATGGACCCGCAGCGATCCCTTTGGAGAAAATCAAATCTCCACGACCTCATGGACCTTCCGGGAAAACGGCACGCTGACCCGCGATGGCTACCCTCCCTTTTTCGCCGAAGCCCGTTACAAAATCCTCGCCGCGGAGACTTCCAAAGCGACGCTTTCCCTTCACGGCAAAGAGGGGCCGCAATCCGACGCGCTGCCGGATGAGCTGGAACTCACCCTCGATCCGCAAACCGGCGCGCTCTCCGTCAATGGCAGCGCGCCTTTGACCCGGCAATCCAAACCATGAAGGCACTCAAAGTCCCGGGCATTCCAGGACTGCATCGAACAGGCGGATTTTGCATCGCCCCAACCACCTGTCACCGGGGAAGCACCCGGGCAACCTGTTGAAAAGACCCTGCCATAACATCAGCCATCGCTTCATCCATGTCTCCTGTCTCTATCATCTTCGCCCTCATCGCCGGTCTTCTCCTCATGCAGCCGCTCCACGCACAACAGGCCGGAGCCAAAACCACGCAAGCCATCCACCGCGAAATCTTTGCGCGCCAGGTGGCGGCCTGCTTCGGAATGAAGCTGGATCGCATCGAAATCCACGATACGCCCTTGGTCACGGAAGGTTTGAGCGCCTTTTCCGCCACGGACAAACAATCCGGCAAAACCATCGTGAAAGGCTTTGCGGGGCGGGATCAAGGCGCGGCCTTTATCGGTTGGTCAGCGGATAAGGTCGGCCTCATCGGCGGCCGCGCGGAATTGGAACCGCTCCTGAAAGCCTGTCATGCGCTGGAGCCGCGCAAGCGATTCAATGCCTCCGGCATGGCCGCCCGCCTGCTGTGGTGCCTGGGAGAATCCAGGCACGGCGTCACCGGGCAGCTCTATGACGCCAAGCTCGTGAAAGCCACCGGCTGGGCGGCGCTGAAAGATGCGGAGCCGCGCTGGCTCCACCCGAAAGCCGGGGCCGCGCTTCTGTTTCACACCATGACGCAGGGCCGCACCGGTTCCTGGGACTATCATCGGGTCACCGTCTCCATCTTGCCGGACTATCAAATCCAGGTGAACCGTGAGGAGGTGCGGCCATGAGCCATTTTCCATTGATTCTCGCCGCCATCGACCGCCTCACCTGGACCATCGGGTTTTACGGCGTCATCGCCGTTGCCTTCCTCCTGCCCGTCCTCTGGCAGGCGTGGAAGCAGCGCAGCTTCCTGCTCCTCTTCGTCGCCCTGTTCTTCGGCGGAGCGATGTGGTTCACCGGCCCCTACGCCACCGACCCGCAACGCACCTGGGCCTGCGCCGCGCTCATGGCGGGAGGTCTCGCCGCCCTCGTTTTCTTCTGGAGGCGGCAACGCCAGCGCGGCGTCTGGATTTTCCTCGGCTCCCTGCTCATCCTGCCCGTCCTCTTCCTCAACTCGCCGAACATCAACCATCTGTTCTTCGAGCGGTTTGTCGGACGCATGTTCACCTTCCTGCTGGCCTCCGCCTTCGCCGCAGTCGTCACTTTTTATGTGCTGCCGCGCCTGACCCGGAAGTGGAACGCCTGGACCGCGCCGCTGCTTTCCTGCCTCGGCGCCTTCGGCATGGCTGCCGCCGCCCTCTCCTGGTGGTTCACCGCCGTGGAGATGAACGCCTATCCGAAAAACCCCGTCATCCGCACTTTCAAGGAACTTGAAGCCGAATACGAACGCACGAAAACCTGGCCCACCACCCGCGGCATCTTTCTCATCGGCCGGGCCGCCCACTCGAGAAAAGATGTTTCCGGGGAAAACCCGCCCGGCAACTTTCACAGCGACTTGATCGCCTGGTATGAATACCATGCCGGCCCCGGCATCAGCTCCCGAAAGCTGAGCCACTGGTATCCGCTCGCGTTCCCCATCGTTCTGGAGGACGGGCGAAGCGTGGACGTGCGCGGACTCGATTCCCGCCTCCAGACCTTCAACTGGAAAGAATCCCAACGCTACGTCTGGACCCGCGCCCTGCACGACGGCGACCCCGTCATCATCTGGGGCCGTCCCCACCGCACCCAGAACGCGGCCACCGGCGAGGAAGGATTCGACATCCGGGTGGTCCCCGAGCGCATCGTCGCCCAGGGCAGCCTCGATGAATTCCTACGCGGCTTCATCGTGCCCGGCCAGGTCACCGCCCGCATCTACGGCTGGGTCGGCCTCGGCGCCCTGCTTTTCAGCCTCCTCATCGTCCCTCTGCCCGGATTCTTCCGCTGGCGCTGGCTGAAAAAACACGGCGGCGACGACCCGCCTCCCCCCGGATACAAAGGCATCAAACTGCAATGAACGGCGATGCGGAGGAAGGGATGAAGCCTTCCCTTCACCACCGCAGCTCCTGCCGCCCTTGAGCCTGTTTGCCCAAGCGCCCGCTCCGGCGTCCCCCGAGGCTTCCTTGAGCGCGGATTACGCGCACTTCGGACGGCTCATTTCCTGCCAGCTCATCATCACTGTCGATTCCTCCAGCCTCAACACGCCGATTGTCGGCCTCGTCACGGAAGACGTATGGCACGACGGGCGCCTGATCGTTCCCGCAGGCACCGAGGTTCACGGCAACGCCCAAGCCGACCGGATGCGCGAGCGCATCGCCAGCCGGGGAGAATGGACCTTCGTATGGCAGGATGGCCGGGAGCTTCGCGTTTCCGGCATCGCCCTCGACCGTGAAAAGAAAGCCGATGGCTCCGGCTGGGGGATCACCGACGGCAGCGCGGGATTGCGCGGTCAGATCCTCAAAAGCGACGACTTCGCCGAAGTGAAATTGTTTGCCGCCACCTTCCTCAGCGGCGCGGCGGGCGCATTCACCGAGCGGGAGCGAACCTTGTTAGGCTCCCAGGTCGAAGCCTCCGCGCAAAACGCCGCGCTGTCCGGCACCCGGCAAGTGCTGAACACCTACGCCAAGCAGATCATGGACACCATCGAGCGCGAAGGCTTCTTCGTCCGCGTTCCGGCAGGCAAGCAATTCTACCTCTACGTCACTCAAACCGTGGATGCCGCCAAAGCCACCGTCGGCGGCACCGCCTTCCTTCCCTCGAAACCGGCTCCGTCGTCGCCATGAAAACCACACTTCCATTTCTTCTCATGAAACCACTTCCGATACTCCTCGCCCTCTTCGCCGTGTCTTGCGCGAGCAAGACGCCTCCCGTCGTCAAAGTCGAACCCTCGCCCGGTCGCCACCTCAGCCGTGCCGAATCGGATCGCGTCCGGCTCCCCGAAACCATCAAAGCGTATCCGCTGGGCCGCTACGCGGACCCCAACCGTCGCGGCGTCATGCACGAGGCGCACACCATCTACCGCGTGGAGACCACGCCGAAATGGAACCTCGCCGGACGGGGGAGAACCACCGCCCCCGTCACGCCCACGGCAGCGCGGGGAGACCTTTCCGCCAACGAATTGCTGGTGGAACTCAACCGCCAGCGGGAAGCCACCCGCTCCGTCATGCAGAGCGGTCAGACGGTTTCCTCCAAACTGACCGACCTCGCCACCCTGTTTCAGCAGAACCAGCAGACGCTTGCCGAACAGAATGCGGGCATCCGTAGGGAACTTCAGGCCACCCGCGAACGCCTCGAAACGCTGGAGAAGAAAGTGGACGAGCCGCCCGCACCCGCGCCCCAAGCCGCTCCCTTGTCCGATGATGACCCGTGGTGAACGGGCACATCCTTTCCGTGTAACCCCACACACCCAAAACAACAAACCGTTCCAGATGGAACCACCACCATGATTAAAAAATCGAAACCACAAAGTGAAGCTCCCGCGCAGGGAGAAGGCCAGCCCACCACCTACCGGGACAACGCCGAAATCAATGCCAAGATCGACGACTACATCGCCAATAATCCCAAACGCAATCGTTCCTCTCTAGAGCCTGTTCTGAACTTTAGGAGAACAAATTATTCAATCCAAGCATAATGGC
>ERZ761602.4025-NODE-4025-length-19660-cov-6.690946_pt1 | contig 19660 bp, 12 predicted proteins | sample MGYA00512165_ERZ761602 | MGnify/ENA primary metagenome ERZ761602 (study PRJEB28899, sample SAMN02445085) | bioreactor sludge metagenome | biome: EBPR sludge; isolation source: Thorneside wastewater treatment plant | place: Australia: Brisbane, Thorneside... | reverse complement strand
TCCGCGGCCTTCGCCGCCTCCGCGGCCTTCGCCGCCTCCGCGGCCTTCGCCGCCTTCGCAGCTTCGGCAGCCTTCGCGGCTTCGGCAGCCTTGGCGGCAGCGCGCGCTGCGGCTTCGGCCGCTTCTTCCGCCGCTCTGGCGGCCGCGAGCTCGGCGTCTTCGGCCTCTGCGCCATCGAGGCTGTCGCGGAGCTCTTCGCCCGCAGCGGAGTCTCCGGCCGGGATGGAGCTACGCGACGGCCGCTCCGAGGACCGAGGCCGGAGGAGCCGCCCTTTGTGCGCTGCCTTGAGTCGTTTCGTCATACCGAGCTCCGCGAACCGCCTTCATGAGAACCGGACCGGGTCCTCTCGTGTAGCAAAATTCCACCAGGACGCTGCTCGAAGGGCCGACCCCGCCCTCAGCTGCGCTGCGGCGGCTTGCGCCCGAGCTGCGCGAGCACCTGCTTGAGGTCGTTCCACACCAGACCCTTCACCTCCTTCGTGCCCATGCGCAGCACGTAGGAGGGGTGGAAGGTCGGCATCACCGGGATCGAGCCCCGATAGAGCTTCCACCGGCCCCGCGCCTTGGTGATGCCTTCGCCGGGCCCGAGCAGGCCACGCAGCGCGGTCGCGCCGAGCGCCACGATCACTTTGGGCTGCACCAACTCGAGCTGCTCGGTGATGTACGGCATGCACGCCGCCATCTCCGCGTCGGTCGGCGTGCGGTTGTTCTCGGGCCGACACTTCACGATGTTGCAGACGTAGACCTCGTCACGCCCGAAGCCCATCGCGCCGATCATCGTATCGAGCAGCTGCCCTGCCGCGCCGACGAAGGGCTCGCCCTGCAGGTCTTCGTTCTGCCCCGGCCCCTCGCCGACGAAGCAGAGCTCCGCCATCGGATCACCCCGCGAGAACACCGTCTGCGTGCGGTGCTCGGCGAGCGGGCACTTCGTGCAGGTCGAGACGGCCTCGGCGAGCGCGACGAGCCTCGCCTCGCGCTCCGGGCGGGCGAGCGAGACCGAGCTGAGCAGGCCTCGCGCGTGCGGCGAGGCGGGTGCCTCGGCGCGGGGCTCGGGCCGCGGCTCGGGTGCGCGAGCAGCGTGCAGCGCGACCTGCGCGGTGCTCGCCCCGGGTGCGCGGTGCGCCCTCTCGTCGATCCCGGTGTCGATGCCAGCATCTGCCCGAGCGCGCTCGGCCTCGATGGCGGAGGCCCGCTGCGCCGCGATGGCCGCGCGCAGATCGCGCTCGACGACGAGCCCTTGCGCGCCCGTCGAGGCCTGCCACTCGACCCAGCTGCGCACGTCGCGCACCAGGTCGTGGAGCTCGGCCTCGAGATCGTTCACGCTCAGTGGTCGCCCTGAGCCGACAGCCAGCGCTCCGCCTCGAGCGCGGCCATGCAGCCGGTGCCCGCGGCCGTGATCGCCTGGCGGTACACGTAGTCCTGCACGTCGCCGGCCGCGAAGACACCGGGCACGCTCGTCGCCGTCGTGCCGGGCACCGTCTTCATGTAGCCGTTCTCGTGCAGATCGACCTGGCCCTTGAAGATGTCGACGAGCGGCGTGTGGCCGATCGCGACGAACATCGCGGCGACGGTGATGTCGCGTTTCTCGCCGGTCTTCAGGTCCTTCACGCGCACGCCCGTCACGCGATCTTCCTCGACGCCGAGGACCTCGTCGACGACGTGGCTGTAGAGGATCTTGATCTTCGCGTGCGCCTTGACGCGATCCTGCATCGCCTGGCTCGCGCGGAACTCGTCGCGGCGGTGCACCAGCGTGACCGACTTGCAGAGCCCGGCGAGGTAGTGCGCCTCTTCCATCGCGGTGTCGCCACCGCCGACGACGAGCACGTCCTCGTTGCGGAAGAGCGCGCCGTCGCAGACCGCGCAGGCGCTGACGCCCTTGTTCTTGAGCTTCTCTTCGCTCTCGAGGCCGACGTAGTTCGCGCGCGCGCCCGTCGCTGCGATGACCGTCTTGGCGAGGTATTTCTTGCCGTCGGCCCACATCTCGAAGGGTCGCTTCGAGAGATCGATCTTGTCGACGTCGGCGGTGATGATCTCGCAGCCCTGACGCACGGCCTGCTCACGGAAGCGCTCCATGAGCTCCTGCCCGGTGACCTTCTCGGGGAAGCCCGGGTAGTTCTCGACGTCGCTCGTGAACATGAGCTGACCACCAGGGATGAGCCCGCCGGCGTTGAAGCCCTCGATGCAGAGCGGCTTCAGGTTGGCGCGCGCGGCGTAGATGGCGGCCGTGAGCCCCGCGGGGCCAGAGCCGATGATGATCACGTTGCGGACTTCGGCGTCGGACATGGCCGAAGGATCTAGCATAAGGACCCCGGCAGCGGGGCTCGGATGCCGCAACGATCGTGGAGCGCGAGCGCTTCGACCGGCGAGCGCTTCGGCTGCTCGGCCGGATGACCGATCGCCCGCTCAGTAACGGAGCGTGGCGCCCAGCGCGACCTCGTTGTTCGCCTGGCTGAAGGAGCCGCCGTTCACCGCCTGCTGGCTGCGGAAGCCCGTGCTCGCGTCGCCGGAGAGCGCGCGGATCTGCCCGGCACCGCCGTTGTCCAGCGTGCCGAAGAAGACGTGCTGGTAGGCCGCGCTGATGTCGACCGGGCCGACGCGCACCGTCGCACCGCCGGAGAGGCCGAGCTTCCACCCGCCGTGGAAATCGAGGTTGAGGTAGGCGTCGTCCTGCATCTTCGACTCGAAGAAGCCGCCCGCGCGCAGCGCGAGCATGCCGGGCAGGATCGTCACGTCGCTGCCGACTCGCACACCGAGCACGTCGCGCCACTGGTGCGGGATGTCGCCGTTGGTCGGCACGAAGCCGGGCGTGCCCCTCACGGCGATGCCCTCCTCGAAGCGCAGCTCGACCTGATCGACGGCGCTGTTGTGGGCCCAGGTGAGATCCACCTCGACGTCGAACCAGTCCTGGCTGAGGCCGTCGCGCACGAAGCCCTTCTGCTTCGCCCAGTCGGGCCGCGCGTCGATCGCCTTGGCCATCGGGTGGTGGTAGCGGAGACCGAGCTTGGCCTCCATCGGGATGGCGAGCTTGAAGCTGCCTGCGTCTTCGCGGCGCGTGACGTTGCACTCGGCGTCGTTCGCCGGGCAGGGGTCCTCGTTGCGCGTGCCACCCGCGAGCCAGTACTGGCTCTGGAGCTCGAGATCGGTGCGTGCGCGGATGGAGTCGCTGAAACGATACCAGGCGCCGAGGTCGAAGCGCTTCGACGCGCGCCAGTTCGCGCCGAGCACGAAGCCGGGCACGAAGAGGTCCGAGGCGCTCACGCGCGCGCGCACGTCGCGGGTGAAGTCGTCGACGGCGCGCGGCGAGGTCGACTCGGTGAAGCTCGAGAACTCGCTCGAGGCGATGCCCCACACGAAGCCCGCGCCGAAGGACAGCTCCTCGGTGACGGCGTAGCTCACGCTGAGCGTGGGGAAGAGCAGGACCGAGTCCTGCGAGAGCAGGAGGTAGCGGTTCGGAGAGGGCTGCGTGCGCGTCGAGCCGTCGGGGCGCGTGTACTCGACCTCCTCGGGCCACTCGACGCCGCCCACCTGGTGCGGGCCGAGCACGGCGACGCCGAGCGCGAGGCGATCGGTGAGGCGGAAGACCGCCGCGAGCTGCGGGTTGGGGAAGACGGCGTTCGTGCAGGTGTCGGCCGTGGGCCCGCCCTCGGCGCCGGGCCCGGGGATCGCGCTGCCGGGCGAGACCGGCTGGCCCGCGGCGTCGACGCGGTTGAAGCACTGGCTCGTGAACATCAGGTGCGCGCCGAGGTGCACGCCGCTCGCCTGGAAGCTCATCGCCGCGGGGTTCATGTAGGCGGCGAGCGGATCGTCGGCCTTGGCGACCCAGGCGCCACCTCGCCCCACCTGCACGGTGCCGATATCGGGCGTCTCGAGGCCGCTCGAAGCGGCCGCCGTGGCCGCGACGAACGAGACGCCGACACCGATCGAGCCTCCGACGAGCCGCCTTACCTGCGACGAGTGCTTCACGCGTTCCTCACTTCACCGGAGAGGCCTTGAGCGCGGCCTTGCCGTCCTTCTCATAGACCGAGAACTTCACGAAGGAGCAGATGTGGCGCGCGACGAGCGCGGCCTTGTTGCGCTCGAGCGTGCCCTTGAACTTCTCGAACGTCAGGCCCTCGGTCGACTCGCCGCACTTGCGCTTCATCTGCACGAAGTCCTCGTAGACCTTCTTCCACTCGGCGAGCTCGTCGGCCGGAGAGAGCACGGCGCCCGAGACGGGCGCGCCCGACGAGGCAGGTGCGCTCGGCGGCTCCGGCTCGACCTCGGCAGCCTTCGACGGCGGCTTCGGTGGCGCAGGCGGCGGGCGCTTGGCACCAGCCGACGGGGCCTCGCCCTCCGACGAAGGCGCCGGCGCGGGCGCCCCGGCCGCGCTCGCGCGGGGCGGAGGCGCCGGCACGCGCTTCTCGGGCGGCTTCGGCAGGGTCTTCTCGGCGGCCGGCGCGGCGCTCGCGTCGGGCACCGCGAAGGCGCTCATCTGGGGCTGCGCGGGCAGCGGGCCGATCACCTGCTCGAGGTCGGCGGCACGCCGCGGCACACCACCCTTGGCGGCGGCCTTCTCCACGCCGTCGTTCACGTCGGCGGCGATCTTCTTGAAGAGGCCACGGAAGCGGCTCGGCGCGAGCTGATCCGTCTCGCCCTTCGCGAAGCGCACGGCCTCGCGGCGGAAGGTGCGCAGCGGCATCGTGTGCTCGAAGACGCTGAAGAGGATGCCGAGCAAGCCGAGGCCGAAGGCGACGATCGCGAGGATGACGCGCGGCGCGGCGTCGGTGTCCTGCTGCTCGGCCTTCTCGACGAAACCGTAGGGGTTCGAGAAGGTCGTGATGGTGCGGCCGACGGCGTAGCCCGAGGCGAGATCCCAGGCCTCGCCGCGCATGCGGGCGTAGACGAGCCCGATGTCCTCGCGCGGCTTGCGCACCTTGCTGCGCCCCTTCTGGCCGTAGTCCTCGTCGGTCGCGAGCTCCTTGAGATCGGTCTGGATGAGATCGAGCTGGCTCTTGGGGAAGTCGGCCGGGGCGCCGGTCGCGATGCGCGTGCCGAGCGCGTAGAAGGCGACGGCGGCGCCGGTGCGCTTCGACACCGCGTCGGCGAAGGCGTCGTCGACGGCGACGAGCGCGACGACCGCGCCGACCGGCTCGCCGCCGCCATCGCGCTCCACCGGGCGCGCGACGACGCGGTAGAGCTTCTCTTTCAGCACCCAGGCGTCGTCGCGGATCCAGCCAGCGAGCGCGTCGGCCACGACGGCGAAGCCGCCGATGTTCCAGTCGGCCTTGTGCTCCCAGCCGTAGTCACCGATGACGCGGCCGTCGGCGTCGATCGCCCAGACCGCGGTGAACTTGAGCTCGGCCGGCACCTCGTCGAGCGACTTGCGCAGCGCTCCGCGCACCTTCGCGCGCAGCTCGTTGGACACCTCGTCGGCCTCGCTCGCCTTCGCGAGCCCCTCGCGCAGCTCGGGTGCGAGCGCGACCGGCAGGAGCGCGACGGCGCGGTTGCGCGCGTCGTCCTTGAGGTACCAACCGACGGCGCTCGAGTCGGCCGCGAGCGCCTCGTTCATCCAGCGCTGCGTGTTGCGGTTGTGGAAGCTCTGCGCGACGAAGAGCACGCCGACGGCGGCCGCGAGCGCGAAGCTCAGGATCACGTACCAGAATCGTGAGAGGAGCATCGGTCAGCCGCCCGCCTTCTGGTCTTTCTTGTCGTCCTTCTTCTTGTCGGCGCCGGCCTTCAGCGGCGCCGTGAGCAGCTGCTCCTGCGGCGCGACCTTCACCTCCACCGGCAGCTCCTCCCCGACGGGCTCGCCGTTGTGGAAGGCGCGCAGCGTGTAGGCGCCCGGCTCGAGCTCCATCGCGAACTCGCCCTTCTTGTTCGGATACACCGAGCGCACCGCGCGCGGCTCCACCACGACCCAGGCGCGCAGGCTGGGCGTCACCTCGTCGCGGAACTCGTACTTGCCGGGCTTGGTGGGCGCCGTCCACGGGGTGGCGGCGCCGGGCGCGAGCACGCCCTTCGACATGCCGGCGGTGCCCGTCGTCTCGTAGAGCACGTGCGGGAAGGGATCGTGGTTCTCGAAGCGGATCTCCTGCCCGGGCGGCACGACGATCGTGGTCTGCATCATGCGACCGCCGGAGACGATGACCCTGAGCGGCGTCTTCATGGGCGCGGCGCCGTCGGCGAGCGCGACGAGCGCGAGCTCGCGCGGCAGATGACCTCGCAGCACACGCGCGTCCGGCGGCACCGAGGGCGCGGGCTCGCGGAAGTTGTAGCGGTTGTTCGCCGGGTCCTTGGCCTCGTTCCACACCGGGTTGAGCAGGTCGTGGGTGTTCACGACCTTTCCCTTGAGGGTGGCGGCGAAGGCCGCGGAGACGGGGACCAAGCTGAGCACGGTCGCGAGCGCGACGCGCCGGAGGGTCGTCTTCATCGACCGGCGAAGTTATCGGGATCGAGCGCGGAGCACAAACCGTGCAAAGCTCCGCTGCCATCGGAGTCGCCACAAAACTCGGAAGGTCGAGCGCGGGGCTCGACCCATCCAAGTGTTCCTGACCGCTGCCGCGTCGCGTTCCGGCCTGAACCCCTAGCAAGTTGCTAGGTGGGGGCTGGCGGACCGCTTCAGGCTTCCCAGTGAAAGAGTCTGGGCTTGCTCACCACGGTCGAGGTGCTGGCCCCCGGGTTCGTGCTTACTCGGGATTCTTATGCCGAAGGCTCACGTCGGCAGCAGAGGGAACGAGTAGAGGATAGGACCGAGCGCGCGCACGTCAACCCGCTCGCGCCGCGAGCGCCGCACGCAGCTTGTCGTAGATGCCGCCGAAGGCGCCGTTCGAGAGCAGCGCGACGACGTCGCCCTCGCGCGCCTCGCGCGCCACGAGCTCGACGATCGCGTCGACCGAGGCCGCGGCGCGCGCCGACTGCCCCTGCTTCGTCAGCGCACCGACGAGTCGATCGAGATCGAGCCGCTCGGCCTCGGGGATGTCGGGCCGGCCGAGCGGAGGGAAGACGACCTCGTCGGCGGCGCCGAAGGCGCCCTCGTACTCGACCTGGTGCATCGCGCGGCAGGCCGTGGCGCTGCGCGGCTCGAAGATCGCCCAGAGCCTGCCCGTGGCGTGGCGCGCGCGCAGCGCGGCGAGCGTCTCGCGCACGGCCGTCGGGTGGTGCGCGAAGTCGTCGTACACGCTCACGCCGCGCTCCACGTAGAGGAGGTCCTGCCTGCGTTTGACGCCCGTGAAGGACTCGAGCGAGGCGATCGCGCGCCGCACGTCGACGCCGTAGCCCTGGCACGCGGCCGCGATCGCCGCGAGCGCGTTGCGCACGTTGTGCCTGCCCGGCACACGCAGCGCCGCGCGGCCCGCGAGCGAGCCGCCGACGTAGACGTCGAAGGTCTGCAGCGTGGGCGTGACCTCGGCGAGCGCCGCGACCCAGTGCGGCGGCGCGTCGCCGACCTCGTCGGTGTCGAGTCCGTAGTAGGCGACCTCGCAGCGCGCGCGCTTCGCGAGCTCGACCACGCGCGCGTCGTCGAGCGCGGCGACGAGCAAACCCTGCTCGGGGATGCGATCGACGAAGCCGGCGAAGGCCGCGAGGTACGAGGCCTCGTCGGGGTAGATGTCGACGTGGTCGTGCTCGATCGAGGTGAGGATCGCGACCTCGGGGCGGTAGTGCCAGAATTTCGGCGTCTTCTCGAAGAAGGCCGTGTCGTACTCGTCGCCCTCGACCACGAAGGGCGTCTTGCGCTGGTTGCGCGCGCCGGTGACCTCACGCGCGGCGCCCGAGATCGGCAGCTTGCGTGCGCCCGGCAGGCGGAAGCTCTGGTCGAAGTTCTTCGGGATGCCACCCACGAGAAAGCCCGGCTCGAGGCCGGCTTCGTGCAGCAAGTGGGCCGAGAGCGCGCTCGTCGTCGTCTTGCCGTGCGTGCCACCGACCACGAGCGGCGAGCGCCCTTCGAGCAGCTGCTCGGCGAGCGCGTGCGCCATCGACGCGTAGCGCAGGCCGCCGTCGATCGCCGCGCGCGCCTCGGGGTTGGTCGAGCGGCAGACGTTGCCGATGATCACCAGATCCGGCGCGGGCTCGAGGTGCTTCGGATCGAAGCCTTCGACGAGGCGGATGCCCCAGCGCTCGAGCGCCGGACCCATCGGTGGATAGAAGGCGGTGTCGGAGCCCGAGACCTCGTGCCCGGCGGCCTTGAACAGGCCAGCGAGCGCTCCCATGCCGGTGCCGGCGACCGCGACGAAGTGAACGCGCATGATCGGGGGCGCAGTCTAGTCCATCGGGGCGATCCGCCCTCGCGCGAAGCGCGCGACTTCGTCGACGCTCAGGCGCCGCCCATGTCGGGCTGGCAGACCTCGACCTGCATGCCGCAGGCGTCGCACAGCGAGTTCCAGCAGGGGTCAGCCGTGACGAGCTGGCAGGAGCTGTCCTCGGGGCAGGCTTCGTCGACGCAGGCGGCGATCGGGAAGCAGCCGGCCATCGCGAGCGGCACCTCGCCGCAGCCGGGCTCGAGCCACTGGCAGGCCGGGTTCGCCGAGCAGCTCGCTGGGTTGGCGAGCGCGTCGCAGCTGCCACAGGCCCCAGGCGCTTCGACCTTCCACTGGCCCTCGCTGCACGCGGCCGTGAGCTGCACGTCTCCGCAGGCCCAGGTCTCGGTGTAGAAGCAGCCCTGCACCTCGCCCCAGTTCGTGCAGTCGCTGCCGTCGATCGGGAGCTCTTCGGGGCAGCCGATCGAGCACCACGTGCTCTCGTAGGAGATCGCCCAGCCGTCGCCGGTGCAGGTCGCGACCTGCCACTCCTCGCCGCAGCTGCCGTAGAACTCCTCGTACTCGCAGCGCTGGCCGAGCTCGTCGCAGGGCGCGCCTGCGTTCGGCGCGACGACCGGGCACTCGAACGGAGGCGGCTCCGAGCAGCGAGGCGCGGCCGTCTGCCAGCCCTCGGTGGTGCAGCGCGCGGTGCTCGAGGCGTCGCCGCACTCGCCCGTTGCGCCGTAGCTGCACACGAGGCCGACCTCGCCGCAGTCCGCGCCGAAGCTCGGCAACGCGCCTGGGCAGCCTTCGTCGTCGGGCGTGACCGTGACGGTGCTCAGGCAGCCTGCCGTGAGCGAGAGCAGGGAGGCGGCGACGGCGAAGCTGAAGGCGCGCATGGGAGCCCGGTTTGCACGTCGCGTGCCCGGGCGCTGCCGAGCACGAGCGCCGCGCGATCGGCTCGAATTCCGGGCGCATCTCGAGTGGCGCGGGGCGCGGTGCGCGCGGCCTCGCGCGCGGTGCGCCGAGCTGTGCCACGGCTCGCGACGCCGATCCGGCCCAGACGCGCCCGTGGTAGATCGCCGGCCGACCATGAGCGAGAACGACGAGCAGAAGAGCGACGAGCGAGGCCAGAACCGCTACGACCACGCCGAGGTCGAGCCTCGCTGGCAGCAGCGCTGGGCCGAGGAGCAGCTGTTCGTGGCGCGCCGCCGCCCCGGCAAGAAGAAGCGCTACCTGCTCGACATGTTCCCCTACCCCTCCGGCGCGGGCCTGCACGTCGGGCACCCCGAGGGCTACACGGCGACGGATATCCTCGCCCGCTTCGCGCGCATGAACGACGAGGACGTGCTGCACCCGATGGGCTGGGACGCCTTCGGCCTGCCCGCCGAGCAGTACGCGATCGAGACCGGCACGCACCCGGCCGCGACCACCGCGAAGAACATCGACACCTTCCGCCGGCAGCTGCAGCGCCTCGGCTTCTCCTACGACTGGAGCCGCGAGCTCTCGACGACCGACGTCGAGTACGTGCGGTGGACGCAGTGGATCTTCCTGCAGCTCTTCAAGCGTGGGCTCGCCTACCAGGACGAGATCCCCGTCAACTGGTGCGCCGCGCTCGGCACGGTGCTCGCCAATGAGGAGGTCGTCGACGGCAAGAGCGAGCGTGGCGGCCACCCGGTCGTGCGCACCCCCCTGCGCCAGTGGATGCTGCGCATCACCGCCTACGCCGATCGCCTCGCGGAGGATCTCGCCCAGGTCGACTGGCCCGAGGGCACGCTCACGATGCAGAAGGAGTGGATCGGCCGCAGCGAAGGCGCGGAGATCGACTTCGCGGTGGAGGGCCACGAGGGTGCGACGATCAGCGTCTTCACGACGCGCCCCGATACGCTCATGGGCGTGACCTACGTGGTGCTCGCGCCCGAGCACCCGCTGGTGGCGAAGATCACGACCGACGCGCACCGCGCCGAGGTCGAGGCCTACGTGGCCGCGTCGGCGAAGAAGAGCGATCGCGATCGTGTCGCCGCGGTGAAGACCAAGACGGGCGCACCCACGGGCGCCTTCGCGGTGCACCCCATCAGCGGGGCCAGCGTGCCCGTGTGGGTCGCCGACTACGTGCTCGGCCACTACGGTACCGGCGCGGTCATGGCCGTGCCCGGCCACGACGAGCGCGACTACGAGTTCGCCAAGGCCTTCGGGCTCGCGATCGTCGAGGTCGTGAGCCCCGACGGCATGCTGCACGGCGCGCTCGAGGCGGCTTACGTCGACGACGGCGTCGCCGTGCAGAGCGGCGCCTTCGACGGGCTGCGCACCCCCGAGTGCAAGAAGGCCGTGATCGCCGAGCTCGAGAAGCTCGGGCGCGGCAAGAAGCGCGTGACCTACAAGCTGCGCGACTGGGTCTTCTCGCGTCAGCGCTACTGGGGTGAGCCGATCCCGATCTACTTCCCCGTCGAGCTCGAGGCCGGCGGCGATCCGCGCAAGGGCGCGAAATGCACGATCCGCTTCGACCAGCCGATCGCCGTCGACGAAGCCGAGCTGCCGCTGCGCCTGCCCGAGCTCGACGACTTCCGCCCGGGCGACGACCCCGCCGGCCCGCTCGCGCGCGCGCTCGACTGGCGCTTCTTCGAGAAGGACGGCAAGTGGTACGCGCGCGAGACGAACACGATGCCGCAATGGGCGGGCTCGTGCTGGTACTACCTGCGCTTCCTCGATCCGAAGAACGGCGAGCTCGGCTGGAGCGAGGAGGCCTACGACGCGTGGATGCCCGTCGACCTCTACGTCGGCGGCGCGGAGCACGCGGTGCTCCACCTGCTCTACGCGCGCTTCTGGCACAAGGTGCTCTTCGACACCGGGCACGTGAAGCACGCCGAGCCCTTCGCCAAGTTGATCCACCAAGGGATGATCCTCGGTGAAGACGGCGAGAAGATGAGCAAGTCGCGGGGCAACGTCGTCAACCCCGACGACATCGTGAAGGCCCACGGCGCCGACTGTCTGCGCCTCTACGAGATGTTCATGGGCCCGCTCGACGCCGTGAAGCCCTGGCAGTCGGGGCAGATCCAGGGCGTCGTGCGCTTCCGGGATCGTGTCTACGCGCTGTGCACGCGCCCCGTGGTCGACGCGATGGGCGACGAGACACGCCGCCTCATGCACAAGACCATCCAGAAGGTGGGCCGCGACATCGAGGCGCTCGCCTTCAACACGGCCATCAGCGCGATGATGGTCTACACGAACCACCTCTCGAGCCTGCCCGAGCTGCCGCGCGAGGCGGCCGAGGCGCTCGTGCTGTTGGTCTCGCCCTTCGCGCCGCACCTCGCCGAGGAGCTGTGGAGCAAGCTGGGCCACACCGAGTCGCTCGCGCTGCACCCCTGGCCGAGGTTCGACGAAGCGCTCACGATCGACGACGAGATCGAGCTGCCGGTGCAGGTGAACGGCAAGGTCCGCGACAAGCTGCGCATGCACCGCGAGGCGAGCGAGGCCCAGGTGCGCGAGGCCGCGCTCGCGGCCGACGGCGTCGTGGCCTTCGTCGGCGACAAGCCGCTGAAGAAGTTCGTCTACGTGCCGGGGCGGATCGTCAACATCGTGGTCTGACGGCGCATTCCCGAGCGTAGACGCTGCGAAGCGCGCCTCGACACGCGAGGCGCGCAAGGCTTGCATCTACGTTCCGAGGACGCATCTTCCGGAACAACGATGTTCTTCGATCCGCTCTACCTCGTGATCATGATCGTCAGCGCGGCGATCTCCCTCGGCGCGCAGACGTGGGTGATGACCGCCGTGAAGTCGAAGTCGAAGGTGGCGCTGCGCTCCGGCCTCACCGGGGCCGACGTGGCCGCGACGATCCTGAAGCAGAGCCGGCTGCCGGGCGTGCGCATCGAGATGGCCGACGGCTTCCTCAGCGACCACTACGACCCGTCGACGCGCACGCTGCGCCTCTCCCACGACAACTTCTACGGGCGCTCGGTCGCGGCGGCGGGCATCGCGGCGCACGAGGCCGGGCACGCGGTGCAGCACGCCGAGGGCTACTGGCCGATGCAGATCCGCCAGCGCCTCGTGCCCGTGGCGAACCTCGGCACCCAGCTCGGCGTCATCCTCGTGATGATCGGCTTCGCGCTCGGCTTCCTCGGCCTCGCGAAGATCGGCGTGCTCGTGTTCGCAGGCTTCGTGGCCTTCACGCTCATCACCTTGCCGGTGGAGTTCAACGCATCGACGCGCGCCAAGGCGGCGCTCGCGCGGAGCGGCCTGCTCGCCGGCGAAGAGCTGCGCGGCGTCTCGAGCGTGCTCACGGCGGCGGCGGCCACCTACGTCGCGGCGGCCGTGACGGCGATCCTGCAGCTGCTGTACTTCGTGCTGAGGCTGCAGGGCTCGGATCGGGATCGCTGAGCGCGTCACTGGCCGCGGTGCGGCGCTCGTCGCGTCCGCGGCGCTCGGCGTCGTGGCGCTCAGCTGAACGCAGACGCCACGAGCCGCTCGCAGAGCGAGAAGCGATCTGGCTCCGGCACGGCGAATACGACCAGCTCGAGGCCAGCCTCGGGGTGCTCCGCACGTCGGTGCAAGCGCGGCAGTCTCCAGCATCGCCTCGGGGATCGCCGCTCGCGCAGCTCCGCGCCGCAGGTGTGCTGCGCTTCGAGCTTGTCGGTGGAAGCTCGCCCTTCCTTCCAACGCCACGCGGTGCGCGTCGTCAGGGCGCTCGAGGTCGGGACGCGTCGAGCATCACGAGGTCGGCGAGATCCTTCGGGCCCCGACGCCAGCTTGTTCCGGATGAGCGCGGCGCGCCCGATCACCGGGATCGTCAGTCCGCCCAGCTCGAGCTCGAGGTGTCCGGTCCAGGCCTCGCGGAAGCTGACGCCATCGATCTTGGTGAGCAGATCGATCCGGTAGGGTTGTCTCCCGAGCATGAACACCTTCGACGGCGTGCTGAGCAGCTCGATCGACGGTGCGACGTCGCCGAAGCCGAAGTCATCGAGGGCTGCGCGAACGCGCCGTGCGTTCGCCTTCGAGGCGTCGATCAGCACGTCCAGGTCCTCGGTGTGCCTGGGCCGGGCGTGGATCGACACCGCGTGCCCCCCGATGAGCAGGAACCTCACGCGATGGCGCGTCAGCAACCTCAAGAACTCGCTCCAGTCCTCGAACAGCGGGTCGATGGAGCGCGAAGGTCGCGCGGCGGATGGCTTCGACGGCGGCGAGTCGCTCGAGAGGCGTCGTGTGCTCCCAGATCCTCGCGGCTTCGGCATCGGCGTCCTCGAGATCGACGACGAGCAAGGTTCGCTCGATCATGGGCGCAGCATAGACCAGCCTGCGCCCGGACTGCTGCCGCCCATCGCGAGGCCGAGATCGGCTCTCCTCGTCGAAGCCTCGCACGAGGGCGCGCTCGACCCCGGCGTGGTGCGCGCGCGCAGTCGTCACCTGCTCAGCGCTTCTCGAGCACGACGATCAAGACGACGACGAAGGCGGCGAGCACGAGCACCAGCGCGACGAGCAGGATCGTCACGAGCTTGAGCAGGCGCGCGATGCGCGCCTCGGCGTTCGATGGGCTGTCGCTGGGCTGAGGCGCTGCCACGGGCTGTGGCGCGAGCGCGGGCAGCTGCGCCTGCGCGAAGGGCGGCGGCGGCGCGGGCGGCGCGAGCGAGGGTGGGCGCGCTTGGCTCGGGGGGCTGGGCAGATCGCTCGGGCGCTCGAGCTTCTGGGTCGAAGCGACGGCACGCAGGTCGGGCTTCGCGGCAGCGGAGGACCCGACGGGGACCGCGGATGTGGCCGGAACCGCGGGTGCAGCGGGTGCTGCGGGTGCTGCCGGAGCCGCCGGCGCCGTAGCTGCCACGGCGGCGCCGGCGGGCGCGGTGGTCTGCGGTGCCTGCCCGCGGCCGGTGTGGCGCAGCCAGCGGTCGCTCGCGGCGCCCGAGCCCGTGAGCTCGGCGGCCCGGCGACCCACGCGCTCGAGCGCGCCGATGAGCTCCTCGGCGGACTGGAAGCGCTGCGCCGGATCCTTCGCGAGCGCGCGCAGCATGAGGGCCTCGAGCTCGGGCGAGACCTCCGCGAGCGAGCTCGGCTTGGGCGGTGGCTCGCGCACGTGACGCATGACGATCTGCAACGGCGTCTCGCCCTCGAAGGGAGGCCTGCCGCAGACGAGCTCGAAGAGCAGCACACCCACCGAGTAGAGATCCGAGCGGTGGTCGACCTTCTCGGCCCGCCCCTGCTCCGGCGACATGTAGGCCGGCGTGCCGACGAGCGCGCCGACACGCGTGAGCACGCTGCGCACCTGGGTCGGTGATTCGGTCGGAAGGGCGACGTCGCTGCGCTCGTCGAGCGTCTTCGCGATGCCGAAGTCGAGCACCTTCACGAGCTCGTGCTCGGGCGCGTCGGGGCTGCGACAGAGCATGATGTTCTCGGGTTTGATGTCGCGGTGAACGACGCCCTGCGCGTGGGCGTGCGCGAGCGCGCGACAGACCTCGATGGTGATCTGGATCGCGCGCTCCTGCGTGAAGGAGCCGCGCTGCTTGATGCGTGCGGAGAGGTCGTCGCCGAAGAGCAGCTCCATGACGAGGAAGAGCAGATCGCCGTCTTCACCGACGTCGAGCACACGCACGATGTTCGGGTGCGCGAGGCGCGACGCGACCTGACCCTCGCGCAAGAAGCGCGAGACGATCTCGCGATCGCCGGCGAGCTCGGGGTGCACGACCTTGATGGCCACGTGCTTCGGCTCCTCGTCGCTCAGGCCGCAGAAGATCTGCGCCATGCTGCCCTCGCGGATGAACGAAGCGACCTGGTAGCGCTCGGCGAGCAGTCGACCGACCAGCGGGTGGCTCGTGGCGCTCGCGCTCGCGGCGCGCTTGGGCGCGCCCTTCGCGCCGAGGGCGCGCATGTCGGCGTCGCTCAGCTCGATCGTCACCGTCTGCTGGAGCTCACGCAGCGACGAGGCGCCCGAGCTCGAGGCCTCGACGGGCCGCGACCCCTGCGCGCCGCGCGCAGCCTGACCACTCGAGGGCAAGGTCGCCTCGCGTGTGGGCCCCAGGGCGGGCGAGCCCGCCCGTGGCAGGGCGCGCGCCGCCGTCGGCGCTTCGTCGACCGCGGTGAACGAGCCGCGTTCCTGCATGCGCGCCGAGGCGAGCGTCGGCTGGCTGTGGACCTTGCCCGAGAGCGTCGCCTGGCTCCAGCGCTGGCTCGAGGCCATGTCGAGATCAGGCAGCACGGCGGCGAGCGCCTCGCCGAAGGCACGCGCGGTGGGCGGGCGATCTTCGGGGCGTTTGGCGAGCGCGCGGAGCACGATGCGCTCGAGCTCGGGGTGGATGCTGCCGAAACGACTCGGCGCTGGGGGGGTCTCTTGCACGTGGCGCGCGATGATCTGCAGCGGCGTCTGGCCCTCGAAAGGAGGCCGGCCAGAGAGCAGCTCGTAGAGCAGCACTCCCGCCGAGTAGATGTCGGAGCGGTGGTCGATGGGCTCGGCGCGCCCCTGCTCGGGCGACATGTACGCCGGCGTGCCGACCCAGGTGCCGACGCGCGTGAGCACCGAACGCACGCCGGTCGGGGCCTCCTCGGCGAGGGCGACGTCGGGGCGCGCGTCGAGGATCTTCGCGATGCCGAAGTCGAGCACACGCACGCTCTCCTCCGTCGGTGCGTGTGGCTGACGACAGAGCATGACGTTCTCGGGTTTGATGTCGCGGTGCACGACGCCCTGCAGGTGCGCGTGCTCGAGCGCGGCACAGACGTCGACCATGATCTCCACCGCGCGCGACTCGGTGAAGGAGCCCTTGGTCTTCACGCGCGCCGAGAGGTCGTCGCCGAAGAGCAGCTCCATCGCCATGTAGGTGAGCTCGCGATCCTTGCCCGCGTGCAGCACGCGCACGATGTTCGGGTGCTGGAGACGCTGGGCGATGCGCGCCTCGCGCAGGAAGCGCGAGACGAGCTCGGCGTCGTCGGCGAGCTCGGGGTGCATGACCTTGATGGCCACGTGCCTGGGCTCGGCCGACTGCACGCCGCAGAAGACCTGCGCCATGCCGCCCTCGCAGATGAACGTGGCGACCTGGAAGCGGTTCTCGAGGACACGCCCGATCAACGGGTGCCCCGGGCTCCACACAGGTCCGCTCATCGTGGCGGAGCATAGGCGAAGTCGAGCGAGCTTCGCAGGGGGTGCGCTGCGCGAAGTTTGCGTGCCGCGCGTGGGTCACGCGCAGCGCGTGGGTGAGCGGCGACGCGCAGGAGCGGGAGAGCGTCGACGCACGTCGCGGCGAGCCGCTAGGCTGCGTGGCGCATGGGGGAAGCACGGAGCAAACTCCGCCGGTCGTCGACGAGCGCACCGCGGCCCGAGCGCACGAAGCGCGCGCCGAGCGCCCGGGCGAAGGCGCAGTCGGAGCCGGAGGCGCCGGAGCAGCCCACGAGCCGCTTCGGCACGCACGGCGAGCTCATCCGCTTCCTCCGCAGCCTCGCCGTCAGCGACGCCTTCGCGCAGCTGATGTGCGCAGGCAGCGACGTCGTCGCCAAGGGCACGCTCTCTTCGGGAGCGCTGTTGCTCGCCGACGGCCAAGGCGATCATCTCGTCGCGCACTGGGACCCGACGGGCATCGTCGTGCTCGGCTTCGACCACATCGGCGCCGGCAGCGAGTGGGAGCTGCCGCTCGACCAACGCAACCCCGGGCAGCACCTGGTCGGTGTGCCGCCCGCGCTCGCGCCGCTGGCCGAGCGCGCCACCGACGACGGCGAGCGCCTCGCGACCGAGGGCCTGTGGATCGCCGCCGGCGAGCAAGGCGCGAGCGGCGAGTCGATGTCGCTCGACGTGATCCCGCGCCTCACGGGCCTCGGTCAAGGACGCACGGCGCGCGAGGCGCTCGAAGGCATGCTCGCCCGGGATCCCCAGACCGCGCTCGCCGCGCGCGCCGCGAGCGTGGACGGCTACACGATCACGGCCGAGGACGCGGAGCTGTTGCTCGCGAACGCCAGCGCCCAAGGCGCGCATCTGCCACCGAGCGACGTGAAACGCGCCGTCGCGGCGCTCGCGAGGCTCGGCGTGACCTGGAAGCACGCGCTCACCCAGGCGCGCCCCTTCGCCGCAGCCAGCAGGGCCGCGCGCGAGGCCGCCTCGGCGCTGCCCGAACCCGAGCTCAGGCTGCTGCGCGCAGCGAGCACCGGCGATCTCGAGGCACTGAAGGCGGCGCTCGCGGAGGGCGCGAACATCGACGTCGCGCTGCCGGACTTCGTGCTGCCCTACTACCCCAGCGGCGCGACGCCTCTGCTCGTCGCGATCCGCAGCGATCAGCCTGAGGTGGCCGAGCACCTGCTCGCGGCCGGCGCGAACGTGGAGGTGCACATCGACGGCGGCAGCGGCCCGGAGTCGCCGCTGCGTCGTGCCGCCGCGCAGGGCGACGCGGCGATGGTGCGTCGCCTGCTCGAGCTCGGCGCGAGCGTGAAGACCGACACGCCGTACCGGGTCGTGCTCGAGAGCGTCTGTTGCCCGCTCGAGCACCTGCGCCAGGGCACGGCCGCCGATTACGTCGAGGTGATGCGCCTCCTGCTCGACTCGGGTGCGCCGCTGCCCAACCACGGCGCATGCGGTGCGCTCATGCGCATCGCCGAGCGTGGTGGCGCAGTGGAGCTCTGGCCGCGCCTTCACGCGGCCTACGTTCCCGACGCGCTGCCCGGCCCTGCGCGAGCCGTCGACCCGGCGGACGCGCCACGCGTATCGACGCTGCTCGCCGAGGCCGCGCGGCTCCTCCGCGGCGACACGACCGCCGCGCGACGCCTGCTCAGCGAGGCGTGGAGCCTCAACCCACAGCCTCGCCTCGCCGAAGCGGCCGAGACGCTCGCGCGTTGGACGCGAGGCCCGAGCCCGGGCCACATCGTCGCCGGGCGCGACCGCATCGACGGTGAGGCCACCTTGGCGTCGCTCTCGGCCGCGCTCGAGGCCCCGCCGGACCCACGCGCTGCACGCGAGCTGCTCGGCTGGCTGTGGACGAGCGACATCTACACGAGCAAGACGTGGATCGCGAAATGCGAAGACGCGGCCGCGGCGCTGCTCGTGCACCTGCGCGATCTGCGCTTCGTCGAGAGCCTCGCGCAGCACTGCGCGCTCGGGCGACCGAACGCGCCCTACCCCATGCGCGCCTCGCTCCGCGCCGCGCTCTCCGAGCTCCGACAGACCGAGCCGCTGCCGCTCGGCGAGGCCGATCTGGAGCAACTCTCGGCGATCGAAGACGCCCTCGCGGAGCGCAGGCACGTGCCCAAGCGCCCGGGCGTGCACGAGCTCTACGAGGCCGTCTACGAGAACCCCGACGACGACGCCCCTCGCCACGCGCTCGCCGAGCGCCTGCTCGAGGCCGGCGATCCACGCGGCGAGTTCATCGCGCTCCAGCTCGCACGGCACACGAGCGGCGGCGTTCCCACCGAGCGCGAGCGCGCCCTGCTCGAGGAGCACGGCCGGCGCTGGCTCGGTGAGATCGACTCCATCTTGGGGCCGGAGCTCGAGTTCGAGCGAGGCTTCCTCGTGCACGCCGCGACCGCCCAGAAGTTCAACGAGCACGCTGCGGAACGCCATCCATTGCTCGCCTCCGGGCAGGGCACACAGCGCGAGTGGTCCACCGTGAGGCGCCTCTCACTCTGGCGTCACGCATCGATCGGCGCACCGAGCCTCCTGCGTGGCTCGCGTCTTCGCGGCGTGCGCGAGCTGGTCGACGTCGGGCACGGCTCGCTCGGCGATCTCGCCGCCAGTGGGCCGAGGCCGCTCGCGAGGCTCGAGCTCGCGAAGGCACGCGCGCTCGGTTGGTGGACTTTCTTCGCGCGCGAGCTCAACGCAATCCCAGACTTCGCGCCATCGCTCGAGAGCCTGCGTATGCCAGCGGAGAACGGCAAGCTGGCGTGGGTGCGCCGCTTCCTCGAGCGCCTACCCGCGTTGCGCTCCCTGTCGGTCGCGGTCGACGCCTCGCTCGGCGAGCTCGCCGCGCTCGGGCTCGAGCGTGGGCTCGCCGAAGTGCGCTGGCTGGGCAAGGTGGACGTGGGTGTCGACCTCGCGACCGGCACGATCGAGGTGAGCTTCCCGGGCACGCTCGCGCCTTCCTTCGCCGATCTGGCGAACGAGCAGGTGAGGAGCGCACGCAAGCTCGGCCTCGAGCGCCTCGTGGTGCGCACGCCGCCGCGCGCGAAGGCCGAAGCGCGACCGAAGCGCGGCGCGCCGGTGCTCACGCGGCGCTCCGAGCGCGTCGACCTCGAGCCGCTCGTCGAGTGCGCCGACGATCTGGGCCTCGAGCTCGCGCTCGAGCCGCACCGAGACGACTGCTTCGCGCCGAACCCGACGCGCGCCGAGTGATCCGCCCCGACGGACACGCACACTGCCTCGCACAAACCGACCCACAGCCTCGCGCCGCGCGCGACAGCCCTCCGGACCCCCAGGTCGAGCCGCCCGGACCTGAACGGATGGCTCCCGCCGGGGTACGGACGACCCGCCGAGGGGGTCCGGACGACCCGCCGAGGGG
>ERZ761602.4024-NODE-4024-length-19662-cov-7.071811_pt1 | contig 19662 bp, 15 predicted proteins | sample MGYA00512165_ERZ761602 | MGnify/ENA primary metagenome ERZ761602 (study PRJEB28899, sample SAMN02445085) | bioreactor sludge metagenome | biome: EBPR sludge; isolation source: Thorneside wastewater treatment plant | place: Australia: Brisbane, Thorneside... | reverse complement strand
CTATTATGCGTCTAAGGGAATACCTATCGGCTTATATATTAACCGCGATCTTGATCCTAAGGGAGACAGCCTGGAATTAATAGAATACGACAGGTTCAGTAAAAACTATCTTCAGCAACAAGACAACAAATGGCGTTTGGTACTGACTGCTAATGGTGCTAAAGGACAATGGCTAAGCGGCGATGGTAAAAAGGTTTACGATATCAACCTGAAGGAAAACTACCCGGCAGGATCGCACCTTTTTAACGTAGTGGGAACCACCGACTCTTTGCCAATAGCCTTGAAAAGCGACACGGTAATGGCCACATCTTGCATGATGCTTATGGAACCCTCCGATGCGGCTGCAAGCGGTTGGTATAAAAATGCATTGCTTAAATCCCTTAGCGGAGAAGGAAATGGGTATTCTGGTACGATTAAGCAGTATCTTGAAGAAGACACAAAACAGTATCTAAAGGAATATAAGGCTGAACTTGACACAATGTTTAAGAATATTGAAATTTCGGACAATGACAGGTTTTCATCTCTGAACTATGTGAACGAACTCAATTCAAATGCGCTGTATAACGATCATGAATTCCTGGTTTTAGATGTGGGTAGCTACGTGTATTCAGGCGGCGCCCACGGGCTTGAGGGGAAAAGTATCATCTGCTATGATATGAATCAAAAAAGAGAGATGCAGCTTAACGATGTCATTTCAATAGATTCTGTTTCTCTGAAAAAAATAGTTGAAAAAAAATTCAGAACAACAAGCGGGATGAAGCCCGGGCAACCTTTAACTGAAATTTTGTTTGAAAACAATTTGCCCGCCAACGACAATTTCTATTTCACCAATAAGGGCTTGGGATTTATTTACCAGCCGTACGAGGTTGCAGCTTACGCCGTGGGAATCATTTATGTTTTTATTCCATACACCGAGGTGAAACCATATCTGAATCCACAATTTGCAAGTAGAATGGGTATTTTGTAAAATTTGTTTTGCTTTAACAAATTCAGCACATTAAAAGATTGAAATGAAACTATCTTAGCGGTAATGATCAGGCTGCTATCCATTTGTACTATTCTTTTTTTTACGCGCACACTTACCATTGCCCAGGTACCCGATTTTATTTCTGTAAAGAAACGCAGCAGCATCACTATTAGAAATTATTACGCTGGCGGATGGCCGATTACATTCAAGTCAAAAGACGGTCGAATTTATGAAGGACCTATTCAAAAAATAGCCAACGATAGCCTCTGGGTTACTTTCTACAATGTTAACAGGATGAAGACGATTTGGGACACGTATTTTTACGACACGGTGGATGTGTACTCAGTTCCTTTTCATTACAAAGAAATAGATCACATCATTATGCCAAACGTGCGCAAAAGAAAAGGGTACCTGTCCACTCTGGGTAATATGATGCAAATCGGAGGTTTTGGATATGATGTATTAAATGTGGCGAACAGCCTCATTTATTTTGGAGGACTTACCGAAGAAAAAAATTTACGCAACCTGGGGATAGCCACCGCAGTAGGATTGGCGGGTACCCTTATCAAAGGCAGGTACGCCAACCCTTATCGAAAATCAAAACGATACCGGATTGTGTATAATCATATGCAGTAGTTTATCTCGTTTCCAGTTTTCCAAACAAATCAGCGAGCCTCACCCGCAAACCTGCATTATATGGAATGATATCAAACCCACGCCTGTACATATTTTTAAAAGCATAAGAACCGTACAATGTTATTACCCCAAGATTGGCTTCGGCAATATAAGAAAGTTTCCAGGGCCTCAGGTCAAAATCACCTCTCTCCTTTTTTTTGCCTTCGTCGGATGTGACAGTTTTATTTCTTGATGAATAAAGATAGCCCACGCTCACGCCGCCGCTTAGCTCAAACGAATAAAGACTGTAGGGTGTGAAATTAAAATTTAGCAATAAGGGTACGGTTATATAGTCGGCTGCAAGTTTATTTTTACGATAGCTGCGGCCGGTGGTTTGATCTAATTTTATCACCTGCGGTTTTGAAACAGGCTCTGTAATAGCCATATACCTGATTGGCTGATTATAATGGTAGTTGTTTAACTCCACCCCTATTCCGTATTTGAGATTAGCAACGTGCCGTACTAAATTCACCTGCTGCATCACAAACCACAGGTTCACGTTTCGGGATTTGAAGGGCTTTATGTGCAACCACTCCTCGTTCACTCCGGATCCTGCATAAGCAATAGCATCAGCCCCCGAATATGCTGTATTGTCTACAAAATTTGATATGCCAAGATCAAGAACCATCCACTCAGTTTTAACAGCTCTTGGCCGCACTTTACTGTCGAGCTTTTTAAACAGGCGCTTTTTTTCTTCGTACACAATCGTATCCGACGCATCCCTGATGACAGTTATGCCATCTATGTCAAGTGTGTCTAACTGGGCATTTAACTGAGGAGCGCCAGACAAAGCAAAAACTAATATTAGTACTGATCTTATTTTCATCCGCTTACTTTTATCATTTACTGCCAAACTGATATTTGCCAGCAAACAGGATATTCCACATGAATGTTTTTTCTATGCGCCAATTCATACATTTTCTTAAACTATCTTAAAACCATCTGCCTGTCGGCATCAAGCCTGATCAAAATAAACAAAAGTATGGAGAACGTTAGCAGAGACGTGCCTCCATAGCTAATCAAAGGTAAGGGTATGCCAATAACCGGGGCTAACCCGATTGCCATACAAATGTTAATTGCAATATGAAAAAAGAATACTGCCGCAACCCCGTAAGCATAACACCTGCTAAATGTGCTTCGTTGTCGTTCGGCTATTCTCACAATCCTGAAGAGTAATAGAGCGTAAAGGCTGAGCAGAATTACACACCCAATAAACCCAAATCCTTCGGCGATGGTGACAAAAATAAAATCCGTTCGCTGCTCGGGAACAAAGCCATAACGGGTTTGCGTTCCACTTAGTAGCCCTTTACCGATAATTTCACCACTACCGATTGCAATCTTTGCCTGCTTTACGTTATAATCGGCTGTGTTATCCTTTCTGCCGGTTTTAGTATTCACTTCCCTTTGCTCGCCCTTTAAATATTCATTGGGGATGTCCTTGCCAATGGTACTATATATGCGTTCTACCTGGTGCTTGCCCATCACATTTGCGAACAAAAAGGGCACGCCAAACCTTTGAATCCCCACACAAAGCAACCAAACTAAAATTATTTTTATCAGAACGCCGTTGTCGCGCTTGATTTTTCTCCAACTCAAAAAAACAACCACCCCGGCGATAACTGTAAGAACAATTGCCAGCAAGTTTTTGTCTAAGAGTAGCGTTGCTACAACGAGCGCTGCAATTGCAAAACCGATAACGATATAAATGGCTGGCAACCCCTCGCGATACATAACTAAAAAAAATGCAAAGAACACCAGGGCCAGCCCAGTTTCCTTTTGAAGGATGGTTAACAGTGCTGGAACCAAAGCTATGGCTGCCGCAATTAACTGAGCACGGGGTTTGGTAAAATCAGTATCAGGAGAAGAAAGATATTTAGCCAACGCGAGTGCCACGGTTATTTTACAAAATTCCGCCGGTTGAAACTGGAATCCCCCAATACGGATAATTGACTCGGTGCCTTTAACCGCAGAATGAAACGGGAAAACCAATAACAATAAGAAAATTCCTGCGGCATACCACAAATTGGCCGTGGCCGGAAAAAATTTACTATCGGTTAATAATATAAAAAGACCGAGTACAAGCGCAATGCAGGCGAAATAAAACTGCCTGCTATAATCAGTATTAAAGCCAAAAAAACTCTGCAGCACCGAATCGCCTTCTTTATAAGTTACCCCAAAAATGGCCATCAGACCGATGGAAACCAATACAAAATACAGGATAACCAGTATCCAATCCGTCCCTTTTGAAATTTGCACATTATTCCTGGTCATACTTCTTCCTCCATGTTATCAAAGGGTTTACGAAAATATTTTCTTTCATCAAGCAGCACAACATTCTGATCGGTGTTAGCGGGCTTTTTGTTTTTATCAGTCTTGTTGTCAGTATTTTTTTTAACTGATGAATCTGCCTCCACTTTTCTAACCCCTCTTAAGTATCTTTTAAGCCTTGTGCTATCGCCATAAGCCTTTGCCCATTCTTCAGCCCGCAAAGAATCTGTTTTGTATTGTAGCCTGTTAAAGTACGAAGGCAAAAGGTTTGCATTAGATATTCTTTCTAAATCTGCTTTGCTTCTATTTGTAAGCGAATCCAACAAATACTTTTCCATGAGAATACGAGCTATCGGGCCACCCCATGTGGCACCATACCCGGCATTTTGTACGGCAACCGCAATCGCAATTTTTGGGTTCTCTTTTGGCGCAAAGCACACAAACATGGAGTTGTCTTTTAGCTTAATACGCCTGCCATCGAGAATGGTGAAGTTTTCAGCCGTTCCGGTTTTAGCGCAAACATTGATGCCTTCTATTCGGGCAACCCTTGCCGTTCCATGAGTCACCACATCATGCATTCCGTTAATGATTGCATTGTAAGCTGTGTCAGAAATATGTGTCAGTACTTCATGTTTTTCTCGATACTTCGCAAGAACCGGAGCGTCTTCGGGCTTTTCGTCTTCGAGACTATCTACAAAGTGTGGAGTATAATAATACCCTTTGTTCGCAATAATACACATCGCATTTGCAAGTTGCAAGGGCGTTGTCGTCATTTTATCCTGGCCAATGCCAAGGGTTAGATTGGTGCACGAACTCCAGGATCCTTTATATTCCTTATCGTAGTCTTGCACGGTAGGAATGTTCCCCTTGTCTTCGCTGGGAAGGTCAATTCCAAGTTTCACACCCAAACCAAATTTGTGCATATAATCAGCCCAGGTTTCGAAACCCTTACGCATATTGCCGATTTTTGGATTATCAACCGCCATGCGGTAAACATGCACAAAATAGGAATTGCAGGAATTAGCAATCGCCAACCTCAAATTAGCGGCGTGGCCGCCACCTGCGTGTGTGCAACCTACCCGCCTGCCGCAATAGTAATATCCTCCGCCGCAACCCAATCCAAAAGCGGGCGTAATCATTCCTTCATCCAATGCCACCAATCCGCCAAGCGGTTTAAAGGTTGAACCCGGAGGATACTGCCCTTTGATTGCCCGGTTCAGCAATGGGGCTTTCACATCCAAAGCCATTCTGCCGTAATTGGCGTTTTTCCCCGAGCCGGAAAGATCGTTTGGGTTAAACAATGGTCCCGATGCCATTGCAAGTATTCCTCCGGTTTGTGGATCAATCGCCACTACGGCACCAACTTTATTAGTCATTAGCTTTTCGGCAAGTATTTGCAATTCAACATCAAGGTGCGTTTTTAAGCCGCGACCGGCAACCGCCGTTGTATCAAAATCTCCGTTCCTGTATTTGCCTACAATTCGGTTTTTGTTATCCTTAATCATATATTGTACGCCTCTTTGCCCCATCAGCACACGCTCATAGCTGTATTCCAACCCATTTTTACCAATATAATCACCCATTCTGTAAAATCCCCCCGACCGTTCAATGTCTTTCGGGCTTACTTCATTAATATACCCCAACAAGTGAGCGCCAACATTATAAGGATAGATTCGCACGGGCCGTTCAATCAACGCAAATCCGGGAAAACGCCAACTGTTTTCTTCAAATCTGGCCTGCATCTCGGGTGACAATAAAGCCAAAAACACCGAGGGCCGCACTCTTGAATTTTTTAAAATTGCATCCGTAATTCTCCGTTTGAACTCGACGGTATCAATTTGCATCAATCGGCAAAAAGCAAGTGTATCAATATTGCGAACTTCGAAGGGAGTTACCATCAGATCAAACATGATCGTGTTATTCAAAACAGGCTTCCCGTTTCGGTCGAAAATGATGCCCCTTTCGGGATACACTATTTTTTCAAACACAGCATTGTCCAAAGCAAGTTGATGGTACTTGCTTCCAAATATCTGCAGGTTAACTAATTGTAATAGGATAATTACAAATACCGCTAAGAATATGATGCGAATGATATAGCTTCTTGACTGATTGAACACCGACATAGGATACTCTCCGAAATGAATGAATGGGGAAATGGTTACAAATGTACAATTACGCATTTGATATTTAAATTGTGAAAATTAAAAACTTTAAAAATTCTTCAATATTAGGGGGGGCTTTAAGTTTGCACAGTAATGTATTGACGAAATTCTGCGTTATCTTCGCGACAATGTCAGGCATCAAGTCGAAAATAGGGTTGGCATTATCAGGCGGCGGAACCAAAGGTATTGCCCATGCGGGCGTATTAAAGTTTCTTGAAGAAAAAAATATAAGGCCTTCGATAATAAGCGCAGCCAGCGCAGGCGCCATTGTTGCCTCATTGTACGGCATCGGCAAAACCCCCGTAGAAATTTTGGAATTCTTCAAATCCGTTTACTTCTTTAATTGGAAGCATTTCGTATTCAACCGACCCGGATTCATTAATTCCGAGGCGTTTAAAACATACTTTAAACCGGTGTTTAAAGACACAAGAATTAAAGATCTTTCAACTGAAACAATGATTGTTTCTACAGATCTCGTATCCGGTGAAACAAAGGTATTTGATAAAAACACCCGAGTGATTGATGCTGTTATCGCCTCCTCGGCTTTCCCCGGCATCACAACGCCGTACCCGGTTGATGAAATTTTATACAGCGATGGCGGCATCCTGAATAATTTTCCTGCCGACCTCATACACCATAAATGCGAAAAGTTGATCGGTGTGTATGTTTCTCCGCAAGAGGTGTTCACACGCGAACAATTGAACTCAATTAAATCCATTACCATCCGTGCATTTGACCTGCTCTCTTACAAGATTGAAGAGCCCAAGTTCGCTTTTTGCGACTGGTTCATTTGCCCTCAAAAACTATGCTCTTATGGCACATTCGAAAACAAGCGCTCGCGTATGGATGAAATTTTTGAGATAGGTTTTAGCGAAGCCAAAAAATCGTTTCGGGAAGGCGTTATTTAATCAGGCAGTATTTGTTCTGTATTTTAATTGCCGCGGGAAAATCAGTTCGGCGATTAAAATCATTAACATGCTAATGGCAGTGGTGATGATAACCTTCATTAAGAAATGAATGAATGAACCAAAAGACAACCACTCCAAAAAGAGCAGGTAGGAGTTGTGTGCAAACGCCAATATCAATGCATACAAAGCATAAGCCCTAAATCCAAAAGCCTTGGGCGATGGCTCACGGTAGTTAAGTTCTGAAATATCTTTTGAAGCAAAGATATTGATGATAAAAGGCCGCAGATAAGCCACCAGCGTAGCCGCCGCAGCGTGCAAGCCCGGCGTCATTGAAAAATAATCCACGGTTAACCCCAGTAAAAAACCCAGCAACAATACCCATCCGCGTTTGATATAAAACGGTAGCCAGAGAATGAAAAGAAAATAAATATACGGCGTTATCAGTTGATGCAAATGAGGCATCACATCAAGCACATACACCTGTATGAACACAAACAGAATAAAACGTAAAATATTTTTTACTAAATCACTCACTTAGGGGATTGGCTTTTATCAATAATTTTGCGCGTTTCGTTATCTAACGCTTTTTGCTCATTTAAATTTAGATTTTCAACAACAAAAACATGCTGAAGGCTGCCAAAGCTGGCCGTTGGTTTTATTTTGAGAATCAAAAAATTTGTCGCTCCATCTTTCAAAACCCTTACCACGGTTCCTACCAATTGTTCCGAAGGATAACTAAGAGAATAATTGCCGGTTAAAACGGTGTCGCCGCGTTTGATAGAATCTGTTTTCGGAATGCCGTTCAGTGTTAACTCAGTAGGTGTTTTACCATCCCATGAAAGCATACCAGAGGTCCCTGTTCTTTTCATTTGAACACTCAGTTTATTAATCACGTTCAACAAAGTCATCACCTGGCTGAAGTTGGTACCAACGTTCACCACTTTTCCCACTATTCCTCCATTTGAACTAAGCACGCCCATATCTTCCTTTATGCCAGAGGCGCTACCCTTGTTAATTTGCAGATAGTTTTTATCGCTGCTAACAGTAGCGTAAAGCACCTGTGCGTTCCGCCAAAAAAAATGACGGGTTTTTCCTGCGGTATCTATCCTTGCGCTATCTGTTCTTACGATGCCTGTTGAATCAACCGAAATAAAATTCCGGTTTAGTAAATTCATCAGCGAGTCATTCATGGCGTGTATGCGTTTGTTTTCCTCCTTCATTTTAAAGAAATCATTCACTAATTTGTACTTGCCATTAAAATAGCTCGTGATTTCGCCAGCCATCCCCAGCCCCCGCGCACGATGGTATTTGTTGTAAGAAAATAAAAAGTACAGGGAAATAATTTGCAAAATAAAGAATGCAATTAATACAGAAAATCTCCGGAGGAATAGAAATACGTTGTGCATAAGCCCCTTTCATCCCCCGAAGGGGGGAAAATTGGAAAAGGTTATTCTGAGTTAAAACTTTTCATTAATAAAACTTTGCTAAGCCTCACATTCGGGAAAGAGTGAAGAAGTTTACCGCATTACAAACGGATATCTATCGTAGTTTTTCAAAGCGATGCCTGTTCCGCGCACCACACTTTTCAATGGATCATCTGCGATGTGAACAGGTAATTTAATTTTCTGGCTGATTCTTTTATCAAGACCACGCAACAAAGCACCACCCCCCGTTAGATATAAACCGCGACGGTAGATATCACTCGCCAACTCAGGCGGCGTTTGCTCTAAAGCCTTTAAAATAGCTTCTTCAATTTTGAAAATGCTTTTATCCAACGATTCGGCCACTTCCTGGTAACTTACCATAATTTGTTTTGGAATGCCAGTTACAAGGTCGCGCCCGTTTACGGGAATATCGTCCGGCGGATTGTCAAGTTCCTTCATCGCCGAACCGATTTGTATTTTAATCTGCTCCGCAGTGCGTTCACCTATTAAAAGGCTATGGTAGCGCCTAAGTGCTTCCATAATATCTGCGGTAAATTCATCGCCTGCTATTCTGATGCTTTGATCGCAAACAATACCGGCCAATGCAATAACAGTAATCCCTGTTGTACCACCACCAATATCAATAATCATATTACCAACAGGCTCTTCCACATCAATGCCTATCCCTAAGGCTGCTGCCATAGGCTCGTGAATGAGGTAAACCTCTTTCGCGCCAGCCTGTTCTGCACTATCGCGCACCGCTCTTTTTTCAACCTCAGTGATGGATGATGGAATACAAATCATCATTCGCCAGCTCGGCGGGAAAAGCGGCTTTTTTGGATAAACCAGTTTGATCAGTTCGCGAATCATCAGTTCTGCAGCGTTAAAATCAGCTATTACGCCATCTTTCAACGGGCGAACGGTTCGAATGCTTTCGTGTGTTTTTTCGTGCATCATTAGCGCACGCTTACCTACCGCTAAAACTTCTTTAGGATTGTTGCGGTTCAGCGCCACTATACTTGGCTCATTTACAGCCACTTCTTCGTTATGTATGATTAAGGTATTAGCCGTACCCAAGTCCATTGCTATTTCTTGTGTAAACCAGTTAAAAAGTCCCATTTAGCTTTCTTCTAATGTGTTCAAAATATGTGTTCGCAAAGGTGGTGGAAAATCTTCAAATTAACAAAGTAAAAACACCCCGCGCGGCGCCAATTTTAAGCTTAAAGTTTTATTAACATTTAAAATTACCCGATGCCCGACGCTTACGCAAACGATTTAGCGAAAAATTCTTCGCTAATTATCTCGTTGCCTTAACTTTACACCTTATTTAATACCAAACTCAATAAAATGGCACTTAAAGACATCCAATCATCAGGTAATAAAGATACACGCAGCGGATTTGGAGATGGCATTGTTGAAGCAGCCCGTAAAAACGAAAATGTGGTAGCTCTTACGGCAGATTTGCTCGGTTCGATGAAGTTAAACCAGTTTGTGAAAGAATTCCCCGAAAGATTTATCCAGTGTGGTATCGGCGAAGCCAATATGATAGGCATGGGAGCAGGATTAACCATCGGTGGCAAAATACCTTTCACAACCACCTTTGCTAATTTTAGTACAGGGCGCGTGTACGACCAAATTCGCCAGTCGGTGGCGTATAGCCATAAGAATGTAAAAATTTGTGCCTCACACGCCGGGGTAACTTTGGGAGAGGATGGTGCCACGCACCAAATTCTTGAAGATATTGGCATGATGAAAATGTTGCCTGGGATGAGTGTAATAGTACCCTGCGATTATACCCAAACGAAAGCCGCTACCCAATACGTTGCCGAACACATTGGCCCCGTGTACCTGAGATTTGGCCGCCCAAGCTGGCCTATTTTTACAAAGGAAGAAGATTTTGTTTTCGGTAAAGCACAATATTTCTCTGAAGGGACTGATGTAACCATTTTTGCCTGCGGCCACCTGGTTTGGAACGCCATTCAGGCTGGCGCCGAACTTGAAGCGAAAGGCGTAAGCGTGGAAGTAATTAACCTTCACACCATCAAACCGCTGGATGAAGAAGCGATTATTAATTCCATAAAAAAAACAAAATGTGCGGTAACTGCTGAGGAACATAATATTTACGGTGGAATGGGCGAAGCAGTAGCGCATGTTGCATCAAAAAACTTTCCTATCCCAATTGAATTTGTTGGAACAAAAGACACGTTTGGCGAAAGCGGCACTCCTAAAGAATTGCTGAAAAAATATGGCATGGATGTGAGCGATATTGTGGCGGCTGCCGAAGCAGTGATGAAAAGGAAGAGCTAAGCTACAAGGAAATAGCATGGGTTGTAATCATGCCTATCAGTTCTTGTGGATGATTGATTTGCTGTACCCTGTCTTTCGCGCCCCGGCGTAAGTATTTTACTTTCAACGAGTTTGAGTCTGCATAGATGAAGTACACCTTATTTCGTTTAAAAGCACAAAACCTTCTTTTGCATCCTTAACCATCCCTCGCCCCAGTTGCAAACAAAATTCCCGGTTGGAGATAGAAATCTGGTACCACCCGAATATCGAAACTAAGCCCCGCGTAAACACCCGGCAGTCTTTGGACCCCGGCCATCAGCATCTTCTGGATGAATTGGTGACAGGTTAGTAACTAAATCAATCAAATGCATATGGAACAACATTTATACTACAAACAACTATTAAACCAAACGTTCCGTTGAAAATTACCGAAAAGCGGCGGCACAACCAACTCTGATTGCAAAACCCTACCTTAGCAACATGGAGAAAAAATTGTTTTTGTTAGACGCTTATGCGCTGGTGTTCAGGGCTTATTATGCGCTCATTCGCAGCCCGCGCATCACCAGTAAAAATAAAAATACCAACGCCCAATTTGGGTTTACAAATACTCTTATTGAACTCATCACTAAGCAAAAGCCCTCACACATGGCTGTGTGCTTTGATACGCACGACCCCACAGAACGCCACACCGATTATGCAGATTACAAAGCCAATCGCCAGGAAACACCCGAAGATATTTTGATTGCCGTTCCGGATATTAAAAGGATCATACAAGGATTTAATATCCCTGTAATTGAAGCGCCGGGCTACGAAGCCGATGACGTGATTGGAACTTTAAGTAAAAAAGCAGAGGCAGAGGGATACGAAGTTTTTATGGTAACCTCCGACAAAGACTACGGCCAGTTAGTAACCAGCAAGGTAAAAATTTACAAGCCCGGTTACCAAGGCGGCGAAGTTGAAATTATGGGGCCCGAGCAGGTTTGTTCCAAATGGAATATTAACGATGTGAGCCAGGTGATTGATGTGCTGGGATTAATGGGTGACGCCGTTGACAATATCCCCGGAATAGCAGGAGTAGGCGAAAAAACAGCGGCAAAACTTTTAGCCGAATACGGCACATTAGAAAACGTGATTGGAAACGCCCACAATATCAAAGGCGCCCTGGGCAAAAAAGTTCAGGAGGGAAAAGAACTGGCAGTGCTTTCTAAAAAACTTGCCACGATCATAACAGACGCACCGGTTGAATTTCATGAAGAAGATTTTAACCTTGGCGAATGGAACAAAGAAGCATTGAAAGAAATTTTTGATGAGCTTGAGTTCCGTACGCTGGCAAAAAGGTTATTAGGCGACGAGGCCGTGCGACAAGTTCTGAATGACAATGCTCCGGATAGTAAAAAGCCTTTTGGAACAGCCGTGCAAATTGATCTGTTCGGAAACCTGATTGGCACCAACGAAGACGAACACGAAAAAGCTGCTGCCGCAGATCTCTCGAATGAGGAAGTCAGCAACACAACTTCTTTCTCAAACATCAAAAAAATTACCGATGTTGAACATGACTATCACGCGGTTACAACTGAAACCGAAATAGATGAACTTATCGGTCATTTAAAAAATCATGACGAAATTAGTTTCGATACAGAAACAACAAATATTGATGCAAACCTGGCAGAACTTGTAGGCCTGAGTTTTTGCGTGCGGCCTGGCGAAGCCTGGTTCGTTCCATGCCCCGAAAGTCGCGAAGAAACGAGTAAAATTTTAGCGCAGTTTAAACCACTGTTTGATGACGAAAGCAAAATGTGGATCGGGCAAAATTTAAAGTACGACCTGCTTGTTTTAAAATGGTACGGCATAGAATTGAAGGGAAAGATTTTTGACACAATGCTTGCGCACTATGTAATTGACCCAGATGGCAAACACGGGATGGACGAGCTTAGTATGAAATACCTGGGTTATGAACCCATTCACATTGATGAACTGATAGGTAAAAAATCGAGGGCGACCGCAAAAGAAAAAATCGTCGGTGTGAAGCAGGCTACCATGCGCGATGTGGAGCTGGACAAAATAACTGACTACGCTGCGGAAGATGCCGATATCACCATTCAACTAAAAAATGCTTTCAACCCACTACTCCCGAAGAAAGAAGTGGAAAAAGTTTTTTACGAAGTGGAAAACCCCCTGGTGAAAGTGCTGACCGAGATGGAGTTTGAAGGCGTAAAAATAGATAAAGAGTTTTTGCGCAGCTATTCCCGGAATCTTGAAAAAGATGCCTCCCTGGCGGAAAAGAAAGTTTTTGACCTTGCGGGCGTGCGCTTCAACCTCGCCTCGCCAAAACAATTGGGTGAAGTACTTTTTGATAAACTGAAATTAGATTCATCTGCCAAAAAAACCAAAACCGGCCAGTATAAAACCGGCGAAGATGTGCTATTGAAGTTGGAAGCGCAAGGGCACGAAATAGCTAAAGAAATCATCAACTTTCGTGAACTTACCAAACTAAAGAATACCTATGTTGATGCGTTACCGCAGCTTGTAAATTCCAAAACAGGACGCGTGCATACCTCTTACGGCCAGGCTGTTGCTGTAACCGGTCGGCTTGCAAGCAACAATCCTAACCTGCAAAACATTCCCGTTCGTACTGCGCGGGGAAAGGAAATTCGCAAAGCGTTTATTCCGCGAGATGCAGGCCACATTTTGCTCTCAGCCGATTACTCACAAATTGAATTGCGTATTGTTGCAGCAATCAGCGGAGATGAAAATATGTGCAATGCTTTTACATCGGGGGCTGACATTCACACGGCTACGGCGGCAAAAGTATTTGGAGTAGATGCTTCTGAAGTGACAAAAGAAATGCGCTATAAGAGCAAGAGCGTGAACTTTGGGATCATTTACGGTCAGGGTGCATTTGGGCTGGCTGATAGCTTGGGTATTTCAAGAACCGAAGCCAAAACCATTATTGACAGTTATAAAAAAGAGTTTTCGGGCATCCAGAAATACATGGATGACACCATTAACTTTGCGCGCGAACATGGCTACGTGCAAACACTGATGGGTCGCAAACGCTGGTTGAAAGATATTAATAGCAGCAATTTTACGGTTCGGGGTTTTGCCGAGCGCAACGCTATCAATTCGCCCGTTCAGGGTACGGCAGCCGATATGATAAAACTTGCTATGCAAAAAGTGCACGCAGCAATGAAAAAAGAGGGGATGAAAAGCAAAATGATTTTACAGGTGCATGATGAGTTGGTGTTTGATGCATTGAGGGAAGAAGTGAATGAATTAAAGCCCTTAATTCTTGAAAATATGGAGTCGGCAATGGTATTACCAAATGAGGTTCCCATCATTGCAGAATGTGGCAAAGGCGAAAACTGGCTTGAGGCGCATTGATTTTTTCAGATCAATTGCCTGGAGATGTTGCACTCAATTGCAGTATTGCGTCTTTTTAATCAGAGGTAACCGTGTAATAATCATCAGACGTTGTCGAAAATCGCCCGGCCATGAAGCCATTAATACTTTTTCTTACAGTTTCAGTAATCCTTTCCTGCACGCGTTCAGGGCCGCCCGCTGTAAACGGTAACGGGAATTGCGAAAGTGTCGTTACCATAAATGAGAAACAATACAATCAGGCATCGCCCAACACATTTAACATCATAAAATGTGAAATTAAGGATGATTGCCTTGAAGTGACGATTACCGCGAGCGGTTGCAGTGGTAGCACATGGATTTCGAAAATAGTGAGTAATGGAATCATTGCAGAATCTTATCCTCCTCAAAGATATTTAAAGATAATGTTTACCAACAAGGAAGTGTGTGACGCGATTGCTTCAAGAAAATTTACCTATAACCTTAAACCCATGAGGGTTACCGGAACAAATGAAGTTGCTTTAAACCTTAAGGACTGGACTCAGGGATTGTTTTACCAGTATCAATTTTCAAACTGAAAGGTCATTTTGCCGGCACCGTAAGACTCGGTCAGGATGGGAACATCTTTAAAAACTCTTCTTCCGAAATAATTTTTACCGTATTCAGTTTTTTAGCCTTTTCGAGTTTACTGCCCGCATCATCGCCAACGACAAGATAGTTGAGTTTTGCGCTCACCCCGTTTAATATTTTTCCGCCCTGAGCCTCTGCCATTGCTTCGGCATCGCTGCGCTTGAGCGTAGCCAACGTGCCTGTAAACAAAAATGTCTGCCCGATCAGGCCACCGCCGGTTGAAAGTTCTTTGTTGCGATTGTGCATTTGAACGCCTAATCCTTCCAGTTCCTTCAGCATTTGGATATTTGCTTCATTGCTGAAGAAATGCACAATGCTTCCGGCCACTTTCGGACCAATGTCTTCCAATGCCTGTAATTGTTCTTCATTAAAATCCTTCAACTCCAAAAGATGATTCACCTTTTGAGCAAGTACTTTTGCAGTAGTTTCACCAACGAAACGAATGCCTAAACCGAATATCAAACGATGTAACGGTTGTTGCCTGCTTTGTTCGATAGCCTGCTTTAAATTATCAATTGATTTTTTACCAAAGCCCTCCAGCGAACCGAGCTTTTCAAAATCGAGTTTAAAAATCCCCGGAATATCTTTTAGCCAGCCCAGTTCATAAAATTTTCTCACGTTTGCCTCACCAAACCCGCGAATATCCATCGCATCTTTGCTAACAAAATGAATCATACGCTCCACCACCTGCGCCTCACATTCAATGTTGATGCACCGCCACACCGCTTCGCCTTCCTCTTTAAAAAGCCTGCTGCTACAAACCGGGCAGATTTCTGGAAATTCAATTTCTGTTTCGGAACCTGTTCTTAATTCAGATTGTGATTTTACGATATAGGGAATGACATCTCCAGCGCGCTCCACCAAAACGGTATCGCCAAGTTTTAAGTCTTTTTCTTTAATGACATCTTCATTGAAGAGCGAAATAGAACTAACCGTAACGCCGCCGATAAATACCGGTTCAATTTTGGCAACAGGAGTAATTGAACCTGTTCGGCCAACCTGAAATTCTACGTTTAATAATTTGCTCGTTGCCTGCCGGGCTTTAAACTTATAAGCAATTGCCCAGCGAGGGTGATGGCTTGTCATTCCTAACTTTTCCTGCAATTCAATACTATTCACCTTTATTACCATACCATCAATCTCATAGGGGAGATCGTCACGCTTTTCTTCAAACTCGCCGCAGTATTCAATCACACCATCAATATTATTAAACACGCGTTTTTCTTTCTGCGGGCTGCGAAAACCCAAATTCCACAACAATTTTAGCGAACCGGCGTGAGTTGTTAATTCTTCGGGAGCCGGCGCCCCGGGCAACAAGGTATAGTCGCTGATGTGATACACAAAGGCTTCCAGGTTTCTTCTTTTCACCTCTTCAGCATCTTTTATTCGCAATGTACCCGCTGCGGCATTGCGCGGATTGGCCAAAGGTGCAAAACCCTTTTCAACCATTTCTTCGTTATACTTTTTGAAGTTGTTTTTGTTGATGAGTACCTCACCTCTAATTTCAACCTGCTGCAAACCGTGTTTGCTAAAAGCAGCCGAAAGCGGCAGGGTGCGAATTTGCTTTACGTTATTAGTAATGTCATCACCGGCAACTCCATTACCACGGGTTGCCCCGCGAGCTAAGAAATCATTTTCATAGATGAGCGAAATACTACCACCGTCAAATTTCGGCTCCACACAGTAAGTAATACTATCAAGCCCGGCAACCTGTTTAGCTTTCCGGTCAAAATCTTTTAAATCACCGCTGTTATACGAATTATCAAGCGACAGCATCGGAACCAAATGCTGCACCGTCATAAAATTGCCGGTAATATTTTTGCCCACGCGCTGGGTGGGCGAATCCTTTGTAACCCATTCAGGATACGATGTTTCAGTTCTTTCTAATAATTTATAAAGCCTATCGTATTCTCCATCGGCAAGTAAAGGGTCGTTTTGAACGTAATAGCGATACTCGTGAAACCTTAGTACATCGCGTAAGCCTTCTGTATCCTTTGGCGAATACAGAATTTCTGCATCTGATTGTAAAAACTCCTGCGACCGGCTTTGTAGCTGAATAGTTTGCTCCCTGCTGTACATTGCTGAATTTTAATCTCGCACAATATAAAGCAATATAAAAAAAGCGCCTCAAATATTTGAAGCGCCTTAACTATTCTGTGGTTGGCTGCGTTAAAGCCAACAAAATTATTATCCTAAAGCCACCCTTTTAAATTCGGTAACTGTTACTCCGCCATTTTCTTTCAGGTAATCTGCTACCGATTTGCTACCATCTTTTACGTAAGCCTGTGCGGTTAAGGTTTGCTCTTTAAAGAACGCGCCTAATTTGCCTTCTGCTATTTTCGAAAGCATTTCATCGGGCTTTCCCGCCATTTTCGGGTCTTCTTTCATCACATCTATAATCACCGCTTTTTCACGAGCCACGATGTCGGCCGGAACACTATCCGCGTCAACAGCTACGGGGCTTAAAGCTGCTACCTGCATCGCCACGTTCTTTCCTACTTCTTCAGCTTCTTTGTCAAGGCCGGCCAATACACCAATTCTGTTTGCTCCGTGAATGTAGGCTGCCACATAGGGTGCATCTACTCTTTCGAACTTGGTCAGGTCAATTTTTTCACCAATCGAAGCCAGTTTGTCGTTGATCAAATCGCTCACTTTCGAGCCATCTACTTCTGCATTCTTCAGTTCATCGGCTGATTTTACGTCATTTTTAATTGCCGCATCGGCAATGCTTTGAACAAAGGAAACGAAATCCTGATTTTTTGACACAAAGTCTGTTTCGCAACTTACACAAACTATAATCCCTGATTTGTGGTCAGCGGTTGTTTGAGCAATTACTACACCTTCTTTTGCTTCGCGGTCGCTACGTTTTGCGGCCACCTTTTGGCCCTGCTTGCGCAACCAGTCAATTGCGGCTTCAAAATCTCCGTTTGTTTCGGTTAATGCTTTACGGCAATCCATCATGCCAGCGCCTGTTGCCTGGCGCAATTTATTAATATCCTGTGCTGTTATAGTTACTGTTGACATGTACTTAAATTTGAGCCTTTCAAACTCTCTCGAAAGAAAAGAGTGTGGAATTGGTAATTCCAATCAAGGCTGTTAATAATTTCTTGTTTCTAATATCCCGTCCCTTTGATAGGAAAGGAAATTTGTTTTGGGCAAAGGCTGTTATCTCCTCGGCGCTCCACCCCTGTTACCACCACCGGTGGTAGTTCTACGGCGCTGTCCGCCACCACCCGAACCGGCACCACGCGAACGTCCGCCACGGCCACCTTCTGATTCGGCCTCGGCCTGCATTTTAGCTGCCTGCTTTTCTTTCTCGTCGGCAAAGTTGTCTTCTACTTCTTCATCTTTTGCAGCCTGTCTTTCAGCCAAACCTTCAGCAATTGCAGCGGTAATATAGTTTACCACAATAGCGATTGACTTGGTAGCATCATCGTTTGCCGGAATGGCAAAATCAACTTTGTTAGGGTCACAGTTGGTATCAACTATGCCGAAAGTAGAAATATTCAGCTTTTTTGCCTCAGCTAATGCAATGTGCTCATGGCCTATATCCACAATGAATAAAGCAGCAGGTACGCGGCCTAACTGAGCGATACCACCTAACACCTTCTCCATTTTATCTTTATCGCGACTTAATGTAAGGCGTTCTTTTTTAGTGATGTTGTCGAAAGAGCCATCATTCAGCATTTTTTCAATGCTCTGCATTTTCTTTACTGACTTACGAACCGTGTTAAAATTTGTAAGCATCCCGCCTAACCAGCGCTCAGTAACGAAAGGCATTCCCACTTTTTGTGCAGATTCTGTAACAATATCTTTCGCCTGCTTTTTTGTGCCTACAAAAAGAATTTTTTTACCGCTGCGGGCAATCTGCTTCATGGCAGCAGCAGTTTCCTGCATGCACTCCACGGTTTTGTTCAGGTCAATGATGTGGATGCCTTTTTTCTCAGCAAAAATGTAAGGCAACATTTTGGGGTTCCATTTCTTTTTCAAGTGGCCGAAATGCACACCCGCTTCTAAAAGCTGCTGCTGTAATGATGTATTGTTATTTTCCATCGTAATAAAAGCTCCTCTAAATTTCCCCGAAGGGAAAACTTTCGGTGCCGAATTTTTATTGTGATTAAATCTTTTTTTAAGAACTTCAAAAGCCAACCCCTCTCTTTTCGAGAGGGTGGGCAGGGTTTAACGTTTAGAGAATTGGAAGCTCTTTCTTGCTTTCTTTTTACCAAATTTCTTGCGTTCTACCACGCGCGGATCTCTTTTTAGCAACCCGGCTGCCTTTAAAGCGGGGCGATATTCGGCATTCACATCCAGTAATGCTCTTGCTATCCCCAGCATGGCTGCCTCGGCCTGGCCTTTTACACCGCCGCCTGTTGCATTTATTTTAATATCAAATTTATCAGTGGCTTCAATCGCTTTTAAAGGGCGATCAACCTGGTTTTGTAAATACACCAGTGAAAAATACTGTTTGTAGTCTTTATCGTTAATGGTAATGGTACCAGTGCCTTTTGAAATAAATACACGGGTAACCGCTTCTTTACGACGTCCTACTGCATTTTTTTGTTTTTCCATTTTTTATATACTTAATGCTTAACGCAGTGAATTAAAATTTGAATTCTTTAGGTTGTTGTGCAGTGTGCGGGTGGGTATCACCTGCATATACAAATAATTTTTTGTACATCTTGCGGCCTAGCCTGTTTTTAGGCAACATGCCTTTTACTGCACGCTCAATAACTACTTCGGGGCGGCGTTTGATAAGGTCAGAAGCCAGTTCTTCCTTACGGCCACCGGGGTAACCACTGTAAGTATCATAAACCTTTTGGTCCATTTTACTTCCTGACAGTTTAACTTTTTCGCAGTTGATAACGATAATGTAGTCGCCAGTATCTACGTGTGGCGTGTAAGATGCTTTGTGCTTGCCGCGTAAAACAGCGGCAATTTTAGCACACATGCGGCCTACGGTTTGATTAGTACCATCTACAACGTAC
>ERZ761602.4023-NODE-4023-length-19665-cov-5.144110_pt1 | contig 19665 bp, 17 predicted proteins | sample MGYA00512165_ERZ761602 | MGnify/ENA primary metagenome ERZ761602 (study PRJEB28899, sample SAMN02445085) | bioreactor sludge metagenome | biome: EBPR sludge; isolation source: Thorneside wastewater treatment plant | place: Australia: Brisbane, Thorneside... | reverse complement strand
CCGCCCTTCTGGTTGGCAACGCAGAATATCTTGGCCATGGGTCCTCTCGGGTGAAAGAGAAAAAGGGCTTGTGCCGGCTATTTGGACCAGACCAGCCTGATGCCAAAGCCGATCAGGAACACGCCGGCGATTTTTTCGAGCACTCGGCCGATGACCGGACTGGCGCGCAGTCGCTCGGCCAGGAAATGCGTGAGCAACACGACGACCAGCCCGTAGAGGAAGGCCAGGACCGCAATGGTGGCGGCCAGGACACCGAAGGTCAGCAGACCCTGGTGACGCGCCGGATCGATGAACAGCGGAAAGAACGCCATGTAAAAGACGATGGCCTTGGGGTTCAGCAAGGTGATGGCAAAGGCCTGCTGGAAATAGTGGCTGGGCCTGATATGCAGCACGGGTGCACTGCCGGGTTTGGCAACCAGCATCTTGAACCCCAGCCAGGCCAGGTAGGCTGCGCCCAGCCACTGCACTGCGGCAAAGGCCGCGGGATAGGCGGCCAGCAAGGCTGCGACGCCCGCCACCGCCATCCACATCAGGACCTGGTCACCGGCGATCACCCCCAGGGTGGCGCCCATGCCACCGGCCACACCGCCTTTGCTGGTGGAGGTGATGAGCGCCAGATTGCCCGGGCCGGGGATCAGCAGAAACACAATCATGGCGGCAACGAATGCGCCGTAGTCCGAGATGCCGAACATCACAAATCCTGGATTGGTGGGAGCGAGGAGTTTACGTTACCGGCTAACCGGACACTGGCGCTTTGCGCATCCAGATCACACAGCGCTCGGCATGAAGGTCTGGCACCTGTAGCGGTTCCACGTGAAACACCTCAATACCCGCGGGCAGTGCCGCGATTTCTTCTCCGGGGTGTCGCCCCTTCATGGCCAACCAGCAACCCCCTTCGGCGAGTGCCGCCTCGGAGCCGCTCACAAAATCGGCGAGTGTGGCAAAGGCCCGTGAGGAGATGACATCAAACGGTGCGATGCCGCGCGCACCCAAGGTTTCGACCCGCGCATGCAGACCCCGCAAATTCGGCAGAGTCAGGCTGGCCGCAACCTGCTGTACGAACGCCGCTTTCTTTGCGACCGCGTCGACACAGGTGACCGCGACTTCCGGACAACCGATTGCGATGACCACCCCTGGCAGACCAGCCCCGGCACCCACGTCAAGCAAACGGGCTGCCCGTGTTCCGGTGTGTCGACGCAAAGGCTGCACTACCGCCAGGCTGTCGAGCAGATGATGGGTCAGCATAGCGTGCGGCTCGCGGACCGCGGTGAGGTTGTAGACCTGGTTCCATTTGCGCATCAGTTCCAGATAGTCCAGCAACTGGTCGACCTGGCGGCTGGTCAGTTGCACGCCCAGCGCCGCCGCGCCGGCTTCCAGCTCGGGTCGCAACGCCGCTGTCATGCCACACCACCCCGCTCGTCACCCCGGGTTGCGGAAAATCCTCTGAAACCTCCTTTTTTCAGGTGAATCAGGAGCAAGGAAATACTGGCCGGCGTGATGCCCGAGATCCGCGAGGCCTGGCCCAGCGTTTCCGGCCGGTGTTTCTGCAGCTTCTGGCGCGCCTCGATCGACAGCGCCGTCACCTGCAGGTAGTCCATGTCGGCTGGCAGCTTCAGGCCTTCGTAGTTGGCGGCGCGCTGCACCTCGTCGCGCTGGCGATCAATATAGCCGGCGTACTTGGCGGCAATCTCCACCTGTTCCACCACCGGCGCCACCAGATCGCCCAGTGTTTCACGTGAAACCACCGCGCCGCGGTAGCGGCCTTCGTCCAGGCTCATCAGACCCGGGTAACTCACGTCCGGGCGGCGCAGCAGGTCAAACAGGTTGTATTCGTGTTCGATGGCCTTGCCCAGCACCCGCTCGGACTCGGCGGCCGGAAGGCTTCGCGGGTTCACCCAGGTGGATTTCAGCCGTTCGGTTTCACGTGAAACCGCGTCGCGCTTGCGGCTGAAGGCGTCCCAGCGCGCATCGTCGACCAAGCCCAGGCGCCGGCCGGTCTCGGTCAGGCGCATGTCGGCGTTGTCTTCGCGCAGCTGCAGCCGGAACTCGGCCCGGCTGGTGAACATGCGATAGGGCTCCGTGACCCCCTGGGTAACCAGGTCGTCCACCAGCACGCCCAGATAGGCCTCGTCCCGCGCGGGCAGCCACGGCCCCTCACCGCGGCACTGCAGCGCCGCGTTGATGCCGGCAAACAGGCCCTGCGCCGCCGCCTCTTCATACCCGGTGGTGCCGTTGATCTGGCCCGCAAAGAACAGGCCGCCGATCTGTTTCGTCTCGAAGCTGGATTTCAGCGAGCGCGGGTCGAAATAGTCGTACTCGATGGCATAGCCCGGCCGCAGGATGTGGGCATTTTCCAGCCCCTTCATGCTGCGCACCAGGTCGTACTGGATGTCGAACGGCAGGCTGGTGGAGATGCCGTTGGGGTAGAACTCGTTGGTCGTCAGGCCCTCGGGCTCCAGAAAGATCTGGTGGCTGTCCTTGTCGGCAAAGCGGTTGATCTTGTCTTCCACACTCGGGCAGTAGCGCGGCCCCACCCCTTCGATCTTGCCGGTGAACATCGGGCTGCGGTCAAAACCACTGCGGATGATCTCGTGCGTACGCGCATTGGTGTGCGTGATCCAGCACGGCACCTGCTGCGGGTGCATGGCCACACGGCCCATGAAGCTGAACACCGGCACCGCGCCCTCGTTCACGCCACCGGGCATGCCGTCGCCGGGCTGCTCGGTGCACTGGCTGAAATCGATGCTGCGCCCGTCGATGCGCGGCGGGGTGCCGGTCTTGAGGCGCCCCTGCGGCAGCTTCAGTTCCTTGAGCCGGGCCGAGAGCGACACGGCGGGCGGATCACCCGCGCGGCCGGCCGCGTAGTTGTTGAGACCCACGTGGATCTTGCCGTCCAGGAAGGTGCCCGCCGTCAGCACCACCGTGCGGCCACGAAAGCGGATGCCCACCTGCGTCACCGCACCCACCACCCGCGCCCCGTCGCCATCACCCTCCACCATCAGGTCGTCCACCGCCTGCTGGAACAACGTGAGGTTCGGCTGGTTCTCCAGCCGGCGACGGATCGCCGCCTTGTACAGGATGCGGTCCGCCTGCGCGCGCGTGGCACGCACCGCCGGGCCCTTGCTGGCATTGAGGATGCGGAACTGGATCCCCGCCTCGTCGGTGGCGATCGCCATCGCGCCGCCCAGCGCATCGACCTCCTTCACCAGGTGACCCTTGCCGATGCCACCGATGGAGGGGTTGCAGCTCATCTGCCCCAGCGTCTCGATGTTGTGGGTGAGCAGCAGCGTCTTGCAGCCCATGCGGGCCGCGGCCAGCGCGGCTTCCGTGCCGGCATGGCCGCCGCCGACGACGATGACATCAAATTCCTGTGGGTACAACATTCGCTACAACTCCCGCCCTGATCCAGCGCCCCGCCATGCCAAGCAGTCACGGTTCCACGTGGAACCGCATGTCAGATCTCTTCCGACACCCCGCAAAGTCGGCATTGTCCCATCAAGGACCGACTCCCCCGTCCCGGCAGCAGCATGCGCGCCTTCGATCACCGTGGTGATCCGGGCGACCACTGCCAACTTGTCAGGGCCTTGTCCCGACCGCCCCCCGGCTACCGGGGCAAACGCCCATTCAGGTTGACCCAGATCAAAAGGATGCAATCTCCGGCGCGAAGACACGCCGGCCCATACACAGAATAACCATATCACCAAAAGGATTAAGACATGTTCCGACTACCGGCCACCCGGGCATCCATCGCAGCCGTCCTGCTGGGGTCCACGGTGGCGTTCGCAGCGCCCGGGTTCGTTGCCGGACTGGTTCCGGACCAACGCCCGGCTGGCGCACCGGTCAAGGCCGACTCGCCACCCACCAGCGAACAGATGGCACGGTATCTGAAAGGTGTCGAAGGCACTCCACCCGGCAACGTGACCCACATCGTCGGAACCGGCAACTGGTGGGTGCCGATGCGTCACCCCGGCATGACCCCACCCTATGACCCGCGTGGATGGCACAGCAGCGCACCCGCTGCAGCCACACCAGCCACCCGATGACACACCTTATCCCATTCGGCCCAAGGCGGAAAACATCGCCGCCCGGCCCCACCGCGTCGAACCACCAGCGCACAACGCTGGTGGTACGAACTGCTGACGAGCAGGGGGCATTTGCCCCATTACTTTTGCAAACCAAACTTGATCAAGGAAAAGCTATGAAATCCATTCGCAAAGCACTCGGCCTCACCATCATTGCTGCCGCTCTGGCCGCAACCGCACACGCCCAGCAAGCGGGCATGAGCGGTATGTCCGGTATGTCCGGCGACCAGAAGGGCATGTCTGGCATGAGCGGCATGTCCGGCATGCAAGGCCAGAAAGGCATGAGCGGCATGTCCGGCATGTCCGGTGACCAGAAAGGCATGTCTGGCATGAGCGGCATGTCCGGCATGCAAGGCCAGAAAGGCATGAGTGGTATGTCCGGCATGTCCGGTGACCAGAAAGGCATGTCTGGCATGAGCGGCATGTCCGGTATGCAAGGCCAGAAGGGCATGTCCGGCATGAGCGGCATGGAAGGCAAGAAAGAGAAGGCCAAAAAAGAGAAGAAGGCCAAGCAAGAAGGCATGAGCGGCATGTCCGGTGACCAGAAGGGCATGTCCGGCATGTCCGGTATGTCCGGCATGCAGGGCCAGAAGGGCATGAGCGGCATGTCCGGTGACCAGAAGGGTATGTCCGGCATGTCCGGTATGTCTGGCATGCAAGGCCAGAAAGGCATGTCCGGCATGGAAGGCAAGAAGTAATTTCTCGCAGCCCGAAGGGCCGACCTCCGGTCGGCCCTTTTTCTTCGCGGTCCTCCACCGCGCCCCTGAAACTCCACGTCCACTCACCGGGAGATCGGTCATGCAGACCCGCTGGCAATCATGGTTGAAAACCATCCCCATGGCCTTGCTGATATGCGCAGCAGCCTTTGGACTCATTGCCTGTGACTCCGGGAAAGAACCCGATCAGGCCGCTGCCGCCTCAGGCCAGAAAACACCCGACTACCAGGCGGCCCGCTACGACCCGATTCACTTCAAACCGGCGATTGACAAGGCCACCGACGCCCAGTGCCTGGCTTGCCATCAGGAGGTTCTGAAACCGTCCGTCGCCAAACAGTCACCCGCCGGCGTGCCTTCGGCCGAAGCCAAGGCCTGGTACCAGCAGACCAGCACCTATCAAGGCGAGCAGGACACCTTGCACCGGCGGCACCTGGACACGGCAATGGCCAGGCAGCTCATGACCATGCGCTGCACCACCTGCCACCAGGGCAATGACCCCCGCGATGAAGCCCCCGGGACCTCGGCGACCAACCAGAAAGACAAGCTGACGCTGCGCAAGATGGTCGACCCCGAGGCGGTCTGCCTGAGCTGCCATGGCAAGCTGAACTGGCAGGTCATGGGCCTGCCCGAGCCGTGGGAGAAATCCAGGACCGTTTTTCAGAACAACTGCCTGACCTGCCACGCCGCCATCCGGACCACGCGGCATGAAGTCAACTACCTGAACGCCCGCGCGATCGAAGAGGCCGGCGCAAAAAACGGTGACATCTGTTTCGGCTGCCACGGTGGACGCGCGTGGTATCGCACCCATTTCCCCTATCCGCGTCACGCCTGGCAGGGCATGCCCGCAGAAATTCCGGACTGGGCCAAGGGGCGCCCGACAGCCTCGGATGTCCGCTTTATCGCCGACACCATGAGCAAAGGATCCAAGCCATGAACCGCGATCTTCCCCTCATCGACCCCGCCACCGACCCGCGCTTTCCCGGCGTCAACGACACGGCTTCACCCCACGGTGCGGCCTACCGGCGCCGCGATTTCCTGAAGATTGTGGGGGCCACCGCCGGCGCGGCCGGACTGGTGACGGCCGGCGTATCGGTTCCGGTCCGCGAAGCCACGGCCTTTGCCTACGAACCCTACTACACCGACGACCAATTGACCACGGTCGTCACGTCCTGCGCCCACAACTGCGGTTCGCGCCATGTGCTGGTGGCCCACAAGAAAGGTGACGTGATCGTTCGCCTGTCCACCGACAACGGCGAGTACCAGGCCGCTGGCGCGTATGGCAAGGACACCTTCGAGGAACCACAGTTGCGCGCCTGCCTGCGCGGACGCTCCTACCGCGCACGCCTGTATTCGCCCGAGCGGCTGCTGTACCCGATGGTGCGCGTGGGCAAACGGGGCGAAGGCAAATTCAAGCGCGTTTCCTGGGACGAGGCCTTGGACACCGTCGCGAAGAAGATGGTCGAACTCAAGAAGCAATACGGCCCGACCGCCCTGCTCGACCAGAGCTACGCCGGCGCCTCCTACGGCGTGCTGCACAAGTCCGACCAGATCGAGGGCCTGCAGGGCCGTTTCCTCGGCATGTTCGGTTGCCGCACCAATTCCTGGTCAGTGCCCAGCTACCAGGCCACGACCTTCTCCAGCCGCATGACCTTCGGCACCATCCAGGACGGCAACGAGGACGACACCTTCGCCCACAGCAAGCTGATCATCATGTGGGGCTGGAACCCCGCCTACACCTTCCACGGCGGCAACACCTTCTACTACATGCGGATGGCCAAGCAGCGGGGCTGCAAGTTCGTGCTGGTCGATCCGCAGTACACCGACTCGGCGGCGGTCTACGACGCCTGGTGGATTCCGATCAAGCCCAATACCGACGCGGCCATGATGGCCGCGATGGCGCACCACATCTTCTCCAACAACCTGCAGGACCAGAAGTTCATCGACAAGTTCTGCCTCGGCATGGACAAGGGCACGATGCCCCAGGAACTGGCCGACAAGGAGAACTTCAAGGACTACATCCTGGGCACCTACGACAAGACGCCCAAGACGCCCGAGTGGGCCGAGCCGATCTGTGGCGTCAAGGCCGCGGACATCCGCAAGCTGGCCGACCAATACGCCCGAACCAAGCCGGCCGCACTGAAGGCGTCCTGGGCGCCCGGTCGGGCCTCCTACGGCGAGCAGTACAACCGCATGGCGGCCGCCTTGCAAGCCATGACCGGCAACATCGGCGTGCTCGGTGGCTGTGCCGAGGGCGTGGGGAAAGCCTGGCATGCCGAAAGTGTGGCCTACCCCTACGACGAAAACGCCAACCTCTGGTGGGGCTCGATCAAGTCCGACCGCTGGGCGCACTGTGTTCTGAACTACCCCAACGTCAAGCGCGAGGAAATCGGCCTGTGGCCGCGCAATGACGCCCTCGACGGCACCATCCCCAACATCAAGGGCATCTTCTGGCAGGGTTCGGACTGGTTCAACCAGCTCACGAACATCAACAAGGAAATCAAGGCCATCGAAAAGCTGGAGCTGGTGGTGTGCATGGATTCCACCATCACGCCCTCGGGCATCTGGGCCGACGTGCTGCTGCCGATCGCCACCCATTTCGAGCGGCACGATGTCGCCCTGCCCTGGTACAAGGGCCACTATTACATTCACCGTCCCAAGGTGATCGAACCCCTGGGCGAATCCAAGACCGATTTCCAGGTCTTCACCGAGTTGTGCTACCGCCTGGAAGCGCTGGATCCGACCCTGAAGGATCTGGGCAAGCGCTACAACCCGCGCGCCGACCGCAGCTACTTCCAGAATCCGGATGCCGTCGATGAGGCCTACCTCTCCCACTGGTGGAACAACAGCGTCAAAAAGCACCAGCACGTCACGATGTCATGGGAGGCATTCAAGAAGCACGGCACCTACAAGTTCGTCCTGAAAGAGCCCCATGTCGCCTTCCGCGAACAGGTGACCCAAGGTGTGCCGTTCGAAACCGCATCGGGCAAGATCGAAATCCTCTCGACCTACCTCGCCAACATCAAAGACTGGACAAAAACCCAGTTCGGCTACGCAATACCCTACCTGCCGAAATGGATCGAACCGTTCGAATCGCTGAATCACCCGATTGCGAAAAAGTATCCGTTCCACCTGATCAGCCCGCATCCCCGCTGGCGCACCCATTCGATCTTCAACAATATTCCGTGGCTGCGCGAGACCTACGAACAAGAGGTCACCATCAATGCCTCTGACGCCGCCAAACTGGGCATCAAGACCGGCGACACGGTGGAGGTCTGGAACGACCGCGGCAAATGTGTGATCCCGGCCTATGTCACCGAGCGGCTGATGCCCGGCGTACTCGTTCTGCACGAAGGCGCCTGGATGGATCTGGACAAGGACGGCGTTGACCGGGGCGGCAACCCCGACTTCCTGACCCTGGACGAACCCAGTCCGGCCGGCGCCTTTGCGTACAACAACGCGATGGTCCAGATGGCCAAGAGCACCCTGACCCATCGGCCCGGCTGGGATCAGCTGGCAATTGCACGCTCCCACGTCTTCCGGCGTGACATGTAAGGACAGAGGCTTGCCATGACCGAAAAAATCGTGATCAGGAAGCTCGGCAATGCCGAGAAAGTCCGTGTCCGCGACGCCCAGAAGGTGCGCGATGCCACGACCTACGAACCCGTGGTGCCGGAGAAACAGCTCGGTTTCATCCACAACAACATGGATTGCATCGGCTGCCGGGCCTGCGAAATCGCCTGCAAGGACAAAAACGGGCTCGGCCCCGGTCCACGCTTTCGCCGCGTGATGTACGTCGAAGGCGGCAGCTACCCCGATGTGTTCGCCTACAAGGTGAACATGTCGTGCAACCATTGCGCGGAACCGGCCTGCCTGCCGGCCTGTCCGACCGGCGCGATCTGGAAACGCACCGACAACGGCGTCGTGGATATCGACTCGACGCTGTGCATTGGTTGCCGTCGCTGTGAGGGCACCTGCCCGTACGGCGCACCCCAGTACGATCCGGTCGACAACACGGTCAAGAAATGCAACCTGTGCATCGACGAGCTGGAAGCCGGTCGCAAGCCCTACTGCGTGTCGGCCTGCATGATGCGCGTGCTCGACATCGGCCCGATCGACCAGTTGCGCAAAGGCACGTACCCGACCAAGGCCATGGTCAAAGGAGACCAGCCGGTGCGCCAGGTCCAGCATATGGCCAACCCCGAACTGACCAATCCGTCCATCGTGTTCATTGCCCATCCGAAAGGCAAGGTCCAGTCATGAGCGCCGGGGTCCTGTCCGACGCCCCGGACGAGCCGACGCACGGCAACTCCGGCGCCCCCCCCGAAGGCTGGACCGCGCTGGCGGCCGAAGACCTGCGGGCCCTGGCCTGGCTGCACGAAGCCGAACGCAGCCCGGCCATGCTGGTGGCCTTGTACGAGCATGGCTTCCCCGACACCCTGTGCCTTTCGCCGCCAGAGCAGCCGGCGCGCCAGGCCATGGATGCCGCTCTCGCGGCGCTGGCCGGGCGCGGCGACGGCAGCTTGCCAGCGTCCAGCGGTGATGAACTGGCCGCCGACTTCGCCGCAATCTACCTCACCCATGGCCTGCGGGCCGCGCCGTTCGAGTCCGTCTGGCTCGACGAAGACCACCTGGTCATGCAAGGGCCTACCTTTGCAGTGCGCGAGTTCTACCGGCGCCACGGCATGCAGGTACTCGACTGGCGCAAGCTCGCCGACGACCATATCTCGCACGAGCTCCAGTTTGTCGCCTTGTTGCTCGAACGCGGCGAACAACGCGAAGCCGCCCGTTTCCTTGCCCAGCACCTGATGGCCTGGTTGCCGGACTTTGCGCAGCGTGTCGGCCAGCGTGCCGCCACCCCCTTCTACGCCGCGCTGGCGATGCTCACACTCGCTTGCTGCGAGCAATGCCGCCAGTGGCTGCCGAGGGTGGCCCCGATGCCGGGCGTCACGACCGAGCCGGCCGCCAGCAGCACGCCCGGTTGCGGGCGCTGACCCTCCTTCGGACCGGGCGGCACCCTCGACCGCCGTGCCCGCGCCGGCTACGATCCGTGAGCCCGTATTTCCTGCGTGAGCGCTGAAAAATCCATGCCGCAATTGACCGTTGACGCCGAACGATGCGCCCACCAGCGTATCGCCGACTCGCGTTGCCGCGCCTGCGTCGATGCCTGCCCGCACAACGCCTGGCAGCTGCACCCGGACGGCCTGGGCTTCGACACCGACGCCTGTGACGACTGTGGCCAATGTGTCGCCGCCTGCCCGTTGGAAGCCCTTGCCCTGCCCGCCCCTTTGCCGGCCGTGGCGGACACCCGCCCGCGCGCCCTGCTCCTGGCCTGTGAGCACGCAGGCCTGCCTGACCGTGCACCCGGCGCATCGCAGACTGCCGGCCGGGTCCGCTGCGTGCACGGCCTCAGCCCCGACCTGCTGATGGAATGGAGCACCCACCACCGCGCCGAGGTCCTGCGCGTCGCCACCGGCGACTGCACCCGATGCGAACGTGGTCCGCGCGACACGCAGGCCGACCTCGCGCATCGCTGGCAGCAGCTGTCCGGGCACGCCGCCTTGCACGGGCAACAGCTCCCCCGCTGGCAGGCCACCACCGCCACCCAGTGGCAGGCTCTGGCCCGCCAGACCGACCAGCCGGACCCCGGGCGCCGCCGCTTCTTCGGCGCTGTGGTGCCATCCTCCTCCCCTGGCGGTCCAAGCCTCGTCGCCGGCCCGACCCCACACACCAGCGGCCGCACCCGGCTGGTGCGCCAGTTGCAGCCCGCGGAATCGACGCAAGCGCCAGCCCCCCTGTGGTGGGTCGCCGTCGACCCGAACCGCTGTACCGCCTGCATGGCATGCCAGGCCATCTGCCCCGCCGAGGCTTTTTGCCTGCACCCCCCGCAGCACACCGACGGAACGACGAACAGCGCAGACCAGGACTGGACAATGGAAATGAACCGCTGCACCGGTTGCGGCCTGTGCATCGACCTGTGCGACAGCCACGCCCTGACGCTGCACGGCCCGGGCACCCCCCGGCCGGGCCCGCCCCAGCGCGTGCGGCTGCACAGTCGCGACTGCCCGTCGTGCCGCGTCCGCTTCCTGACACCCCATCGAACCACGCCGCACTCCCCCACTGAAGTCGCGGGGCGTTGCCCCGCCTGTCAGCGCGGCAGGCTGCCCCGGGCTGACCGCGTGGTGCAAACCCGGCCCTACCCATGAACCGCCCGGGACCAACCGCCCCTAACCCGCCCGGGCCCGGACCGGGCCTGGCCTGGCTGCTTGGCAGCACCCGCAACCGCCTGCTGGCCGGCCTGCTGGTCGCTCTGCTGGTGTCGGGCGCGCTCCTGACCCTGACGGCGGTGAGCATCGGCCGGCAGTCGGTGCGCCACGCCCAGGAAAACGACGCGCGCCGTCTGGCCACCCTGTTTGAAGCCAGCCTGCACAACGCCATGCTGCAGCGCGACCTTGCCGGTCTGGGCCACCTGCTGCAAACGCTGGGGGACGCTCCCGGAGTCGCCCGGGCCGGCCTGCTCGACATCCGTGGCGAGGTCCGGTTTGCGTCCGATCCGGCCTGGCTCGCCACCACCCACACCGATCGACTGGCCGGCCTGTGCCTTTCCGCAGCCTGTCCTGGCCAGGCCACGGCCCAGATTCAGTGGCGGCCCGGCACGAGCGGCCCGGCATTGCAACTGGCCTACCCGATCGCCAATCAGGCGCGGTGTGCCGCATGCCACGGCCCGGCCAGTGCGCAGCCCTTCAACGGGGTGCTGCTCATCGAATTCCAGCCCGAGCACACCCTGAGCCCACCACAGGGTCAGACGCCCGCCCTGCTGCTGGTCGGGCTCGGCGCCCTGACGCTTTTCGGTCTGCTGATGGCCTGGACCCTGACGCGCCTGATCACCCGGCCCCTGGCCGCGCTGACCGGGGCCGCCGACCGCCTTGCTGCCGGCGACACCCAGGCCCGCGCCGCCCTGAGCGGGCAGGACGAATTTGCCCGGGTCGGCCGCCATTTCGATACGATGGCCGAACGGCTGGACCACAGCATGGGCCGTCTGCGGTCCCAGCAGGCTTTCCTGCAACAACTGATCGATGCCCTGCCCGATCCGGTGCTGGTCATCGGGGCCGATCACCGAATCCGCCTGGCCAACCACGCCTACCGCCAGATCATCGGGCAGCCGCGTGATCGGGTTGCCGGCGCTTGCTGCCATCGGATCGGCCGGGCGCTGGACCAGCCCTGCCCCGCCACGCTGGTGCACTGCCCCCTGGCCGAACTCACCGGCGCCAACCCGCCCCGGTCCCTGCGCACGGTCATGACCTTGCGCCACGCCGACGGCACCGACATCCCCGTTGAAATCGAGGCGGCGCCCCTGCCGGTGGATGGCCTGCCCGGCGTCGTCGAAGTCATGCGTCCCCTGGACCGCTCGATCCGTTTCTCGCAGGAACAGCGCCTGGCCACCATCGGCCTGTTGGCCAACGGCGTGGCCCACGAAATTCACAACCCGCTGGCCTCGATTCGCCTGGCACTGCAAGCGAGCTTGCGCGGGCTGCAGACCGACACCATCACCCGAGAAGAACTGGTCGACTACCTCGAACTGGTTGACGACCAGATCGACCGCGCCGTCCTGGCCACCGATCGCCTGATGCGGATGAGCCACCCGCCGGGCGACCAGCCCAGCCCGGTCCCTCTGGCCCCCGCGGTCGACGATGTGCTGGCCCTGCTGCGGGAAGAATGCCGCCAGCGGCGAGTGACAACCCATGTCGAGTTGGCACCTGCCACCGTGCAGGTGCTGGCCGACCACGCGGGTCTGCGCCAGGTGCTGGTCAACCTGGTACACAACGCGCTGCACGCCATGCCCGAAGGTGGTGAAATCCATATCCGACGCGTGGAGTCGGCTGACGGGCGTCATCAGGTGCTCAGCGTGCGCGACACCGGCACCGGCATCCCCGATGCGGACCTGCCGCGCATATTTCTGCCCTTCTTCAGCCGCCGCGCCGACGGCCAGTCTGGCATGGGCCTGGGGCTGGCCATCTGCAAGAGTCTGATGGATCACTTCGGCGGCGACATCAGCGTGCGCAGCGAGGCCGGCGCCGGCACCACCTTCACGCTGACCCTGCGCACCGCCCCGCCCACCGCCACCGCGCCCGAACCATGAGCGAGTCCGCCCCGCTGTCCACCGCTGCCCCCGAGCGCGCCACCGTCCTGGTGGTGGAAGACGACCCGGTCCTCAACCGCCTGCTGGTACGCCAGCTCGCCAAAGCCGGCTACGACGTCGGCAGCGCGCATTCCTGGGCCGAAGCCCGCGAGCGGCTGCCCCGCCTGCAGCCCGATCTGGTGCTGCTGGACATGAAGCTGCCCGACAGTGCCGGCTGGGTGCCGCTGACCGAGACCGCCGCCGACCGCCCGGTGGTCATGCTCACCGCCTACGGCAACGTCGCCCAGGCCGTCGAAGCCATGCGCCTGGGCGCGGCCGACTACCTGGTCAAGCCGGTCGACCTGGAAGCGCTGGAGCGTGTGGTCGCGCAGGCGCTGCAGCGTGCCCGCGAGCAAAGGGCCCGGGCCGAAGCCCTGGTGCTGACCGGCGAGCCGACGCTGGACACCATTGAACGCGAATACCTGCAACGCCTGCTGCGCAAATACGCCGGCAACCGCCGCAAGGTCGCCGAAGCACTGGGGGTGTCCGAGCGGACCGCCTACCGCATGCTCGACCGGCACGGCTTGCGTCAGGACAACGAGACCTGATCGTCCGCACCCGCACGGCCGCGATCGCGCGGCGGCTACGTCATGCGCTTTTTGCATGGGTGATGAAACTTCCGGCCTTGGACAAGATCGCCCGCCGCGGCCTACAGTTCGCCCGTCATCCACTCCGACCCGGAATTCCGCATGCCACAAGCTGCAACCCCCCTCATCAACCACGCGCTGCCTTCCTACCTGGACCCCCACCACCTTGGCCCCTGGGGCATCTACCTGCAGCAGGTTGACCGCGTCACGCCGTACCTGGGCCACCTGTCGCGCTGGGTTGAAACCCTCAAGCGACCCAAACGCGCGCTGATCGTCGACGTACCCATCCACCTGGACGACGGCACCGTCGCCCATTTCGAAGGGTACCGGGTGCAGCACAACACCAGCCGCGGCCCGGGCAAAGGCGGCGTGCGCTTCCACCAGGACGTCACGCTGTCCGAAGTGATGGCGCTGTCGGCCTGGATGTCGATCAAGAACGCGGCGGTCAACGTCCCCTACGGCGGCGCCAAAGGCGGCATTCGTGTCAACCCGAAAACCTTGTCCCTGGGCGAACTGGAGCGCCTGACACGCCGCTACACCAGCGAAATCGGTCTGATCATCGGCCCGACCAAAGACATCCCCGCACCCGACGTCAACACCAACGCCCAGGTGATGGCCTGGATGATGGACACCTATTCCATGAACGTCGGCGAAACCGCCACCGGCGTCGTCACCGGCAAGCCGGTCGACCTGGGCGGCTCGCTGGGCCGGCGCGAAGCCACCGGCCGGGGCGTGTTCACCGTCGGTGTCGAAGCGGCGCAGCGCATCGGCATGCCCATTGAGGGCGCCCGCATCGCCATCCAGGGCTTCGGCAATGTCGGCGGCATCGCCGGCAAGCTGTTTGCCGAGGCCGGGGCCCGGGTGGTCGCGGTTCAGGACCACGGCGGCAGCCTGGTCAACGACCGCGGCATGGACGTGCCCGCGCTGCTCGACCATGTCGCCCGCACCGGCAGCGTTGCCGGTTTTGCCGGCGCGGAGGTGCTGGACGCCGGCGAGTTCTGGTCCATTCCCTGCGACATCCTGATTCCTGCGGCGCTGGAAGGCCAGATCACCGCCGCCAACGCACCCAAAATCCAGGCCCGCATGGTGATCGAGGGCGCCAACGGCCCGACCACCCCGGAGGCCGACGACATCCTGCAGGAACGCAACATCCTGGTCCTGCCCGACGTCATTGCCAATGCCGGCGGCGTCACCGTGAGCTATTTCGAGTGGGTGCAGGATTTCTCCAGCTTCTTCTGGACCGAAGACGAAATCAACCAGCGTCTGGTCCGGGTCATGAAAGAAGCGTTCACCGCCGTCTGGCAGGTCGCGCAGGACAAAGGCGTCAGCCTGCGTACGGCCACCTTCATCGTCGCCTGCACCCGGATCCTGCACGCCCGCGAAATGCGCGGCCTGTATCCCTGAAACCGCGAGGGGGCACAATGGGGCCATGAAAGCCCCTGTCAAAGCCCTCGTATTCGCCGGCAGCACCCGCGCCGGCTCCTGGAACCGCAAACTCGCCGCCGCCGCCGCCCGCATCGCGCGGGCCGACGGCGCCGAGGTTACCGAACTCCACCTGGCCGACCTGGCGCTGCCGCTGTACGACGGCGACCTGGAAGCCCAGGCCGTGCCGGTAGCCGTCGTGCGCCTCAAGGAACTGCTCTACACCCACGAAGCCTGGATCATCGCCACCCCCGAGTACAACGGCAGCTACCCGCCGGTGCTCAAGAACGCCATCGACTGGGCCTCGCGCCCCATCGCCCACCACCCCGAGTGGAAAGACGGCCGCAAGCCCTTCGCCGGCAAGGTGGCCGGCATCGTCAGCGCATCGCCTGGCGCGCTGGGGGGCATCCGCGCCCAAAGCCACCTGCTGCCCCTGCTGATGAACCTGGGAGCCTGGGTCGCACCCCGGCAGTTCGCACTGATCAAGGCCGAAGAAGGCTTTGACCCGGACGGCCAGCTGGGCAACGAGGCCAACCGCGCGGGATTGCGCGCTGTGGTCGACCAGGTGCTGTGGGCAGCGCGCCGCATCGGCGAACCCCACGCCGCGCCCTGACCGGCGCAAAACCGTCCGGACCTGCGCCTTTTGGGCAAAAACTGACCTTACCCAGCATCAAATGGTCCCTTTTTGCTATGCTTATTGAAGTTACAGGCGCCTCTTGCCACCCCGGTTGCGGCGCCTGCTGCATTGCGCCGTCAATCACCAGCCCCATCCCCGGCATGCCCGGTGGCAAACCGGCCGGGGTGCGCTGTGTGCAGCTCGACGATGCGCACCGCTGCCGCCTGTTCGGCCGACCCGAGCGGCCGGCGTTCTGCGCCGGGCTGCAACCCTCGCCGCTGATGTGTGGCCCCGCCGGCGATGGCGGCCGCCATGCGCTGCACTATCTGGCGCAACTCGAACTCCTGACCCAGCCCCGATAGCTGTCGGTACCGCCGCGACGCCAGATCACCCGAGCCATCACTTTCCATAGCAAACAATGACGGAAAATCGCTGGGTTTCGGCCTAAAACATTGAAAATCGAGGCAGAAGCGCCCATCAGGAGGCTGCGGAGCTCACAGCGGCTTCTGTCGCCCCGCCACCAACGCCCCCAGCCACAGCGCTGCGGCTGAAAACACCAGTCCCCGGGCCAGTCCGCCCGGGCCGTCGGCAATCCAGCCCACCACGGTGGGCCCCACAATCTGCCCGGCGGCAAACACGATGGTGAACGCGCTGATGCCGGCCGGCCACTGCGCCGCCGGCAGGTGGTGCCGCACAAACGCGGTGGTCGACGCCACCACCGACAAAAACACCGCCCCGAACAGCAGGCCCGAGGCCAGCACCAGCGGGGCCCAGGCACTCAGCGCCGGCAGCACCGTGGCCAGGCCCAGCAAGCCGTTCAGCCGCGCCAGCGCCTGCCCGCCCCGCGCCCGGTCGAGCAGCCCGGCCCACAGCCGCGATGACGCCACCACCGCCAGCCCCAGCAGCGCATAAAAGCCGGTCACCGCCGCCGTGCCGACGCCTTGTTCGCGCAGCAGCGCGATCACAAACGTCATGTAGCCGATGTAGCCCACGCCAAACAGGGTGTAGCCCGCCAGCGCCGCCGCCATCGGCCGCCAGCGCAGCGGTGTCGGGGCCGGTGCAGCCCCCGCCGGGCCCGTGGCGCCGGACGGACCCGCGGTCAGCCGCTCCAGCCGCAGCACCGGCCAGGCCATGGCGGCCGTGGCCAGCGCGCAGGCCGCCGCCAGCCCCCACCAGGCCCAGCTCCAGCCATGCGCCACCCCGTGCGCGGCCCGCAGCGTGGCCGGCACCCCCAGCGCCGACAGCACAATGCCCCAGCCGGTGCCGCCGTAATACAAGCCCAGCAGCAGGCCCGAGCGCCCCGGCGCCAGCGCCCCCAGGCGCGCCGCCAGCAGCCCGCCGGCCACAAACACCCCGGCACTGGCCACACCCGCCAGCAGGCGCTGCGCCAGCAGCGGCGCCGCCGCGGTGAAAAACCCGCTGGCCGCCATGAACAGCGTCGCCGCCGCCGAGCCAGCCAGCAGCACCCGCGCCGCGCCCCAGCGCCGCAGCAGCGCCGGCGTGGCCAGCGCGCCCAGCAGGTAACCGGCGGCATTGGCGGTGTTCATGGCGCCGGCCAGCGTGTAGCTCCAGCCCAGGTCGGCGCGCATCGGCGGCAACAGCAAGCCGTAGGCAAACCGGGTGATGCCCAGCGACACCGCCGCGCCCAGCGACAAGGCTGCCGCCAGTCCCAGAAGCGACAGCGGGCTGACTTGAGAACGGGAATCGAGCGCCAACATGACAGGCTCATTGTCACCGCACGCCCCCGCGGCGTGCGTCACGCCCGCAACCCCTGACCTGGATCCTCCATGCCCACCCTGTTCGACCCCGCCCAAGCCGGCGACCTGCACCTGGCCAACCGCATCGTCATGGCCCCGCTCACCCGCAACCGCGCCCCGGGCGCGCTGCCCACCGCGCTGATGGCCACCTATTACGCCCAGCGCGCCAGCGCCGGCCTGCTGATCACCGAGGCCACCGCCATCAGCCCCACCGCCCAGGGCTACGCCGACGTGCCCGGCCTGTGGAGCGAGGAGCAGGTGGCCGCCTGGAAAACCGTCACCGACGCCGTCCACGCCGCGGGCGGGCGCATCGTGGTGCAGCTGTGGCATGTGGGGCGGGTCTCGCATGTGGACCTGCAACCGGGCGGCCAGGCGCCGGTCGCCCCGTCCGCCCTCACGGCGCGGACCAAAACCGTGCTGATCCGCGACGGTGTGCCCACCTTTGTCGACACCTCGGCCCCCCGCGCGCTGGACAGTGCCGAAATCCCGGGCATCGTCGCCGACTACCGCCGCGCCGCCGCCAACGCCCTGCGCGCCGGCTTTGACGGGGTGGAGATCCACGGCGCCAACGGCTACCTGCCCGACCAGTTCCTGCGCGCCGGCAGCAACCAGCGCACCGACGCCTGGGGCGGCAGCATCGAAAACCGCGCCCGCTTCCTGCTGGAGGTGACGCGCGCCGTGGTGGACGAGATCGGCGGCGGGCGCACCGGCATCCGCCTCTCGCCCGTCACCCCCGCCAACGACGCGGCCGACGCCGACCCGCAGCCGCTGTTCGAACACGTGGTCCGCGGGCTCGGCCCGCTGGGCCTGGCCTATGTGCACGTGATCGAAGGCTCCACCGGCGCCGCGCGCGACTTCCAGCAAGGCCCGGCGCCGTTTGACTACACCGCGCTGCGCAGCGCCTGGCGCGCTGCGGGCGGCACCGGCGCCTGGATGGTCAACAACGGGCTGGACCGCGACCTGGCCCAGCAGGCGCTGGACGGCGGCGCCGACCTGGTCGCCTTCGGCCGCCCCTTCATCGCCAACCCGGATCTGGTGGCCCGCCTGCGCGCCGGCGGCCCCTTCAACACCCCGGACCGCAAGACCTTCTACGGCGGCGGCGCCGCCGGCTACACCGACTACCCGGTGCGGGGCTGATCCCTAGCGCTTCGCCCCCGTGGCCAGCGCAGGGGGCAGCAGCCAGACCTTGGCCCGCTCATGCCCGTGCCGGCGCAGCGGGGTTTCGACCCAGCGGGCCGTTGCTTCCGCCAGCAATGGCAGGATCACCACAGGGGTGAGAAAAAAGGCCACCCACTGCCAGGTCGTGTGGACTCCGCCGGCCCGGTACCACAGCTCGATGGTGACGAAAAAAACCACCATGTGCGCCAGATAGATGCAGTACGAGCGTTTGCCCACCCAGACAAAAAAGGCACGGGCCAGCGCCTGGGAGGGAACCAGTGCATCGCGGTCAAAGCTGGCGATCCACACCAGGGCGCCGCTGCACAAGGCGATGGCGCTGATGGTGCCTGGGCGCCCCCCCCGATCCCCCGCACCCAGCCAGCCGATCGCCAGCAGCAAGGCGATGGTCAGCAGGTGAATCAGCCAACGGTGACGCAACCACGCCGGCGGACCGGAAACCACCGCGCGCCGATCCCGCTCGTGGGTGTACCAGCCTATGGCGACCCCCACCAGGATCGCGTCCACCCGAACAAACCAGAGCACCCCCATCGGATCGCGGCTGAGCAGCCCCAGCCCCACCAGACTCAGGCCGATGGCCGCCGCGACCCAACGCTTGGGAAGGAAAAACAGCACCAGCGGCACCAGGAAGTAGAACTGCTCCTCCAGCGACAAGGACCAGTAGACCGCCAGGTTCCAGCCGGTGGGCAAATGGGCCTCGAACCGTGTCGCGGGCATCATGTTGCAGGTCGCCAGGTCCTGCAGATAACAACCGGCCCAATGAAAATTGGCCAGGTGGACAAACGCGGCCAGGCCGTCACGGGCCATGCGCCCGACATCCCCGAACACCCCGGAGCGGTTGAGCCACAGCGCACATGCCAGGGACAGCACGATCCACAGCCAGGCCGCTGGCCACAGGCGCCAGGCGCGCCGCACCCAGAACGCGAACGCGGTGTGTTTCCAGCCCAGGCGGCGGGAAATCAGGTAGCGTTCTTCGCCGGGACCGGGCGGGTAGGTCTGGATCAGCCCCCGCGTGATGATGAACCCCGACACACAGAAGAACAGGTCGACGCTGCCCCACAGGTTCAGATGGTCGCGGATGTTCCAGTACAGCTGGTGACTGCCGGAAACCAGCACCTCGGCATGCTGGAACA
>ERZ761602.4022-NODE-4022-length-19667-cov-4.597134_pt1 | contig 19667 bp, 12 predicted proteins | sample MGYA00512165_ERZ761602 | MGnify/ENA primary metagenome ERZ761602 (study PRJEB28899, sample SAMN02445085) | bioreactor sludge metagenome | biome: EBPR sludge; isolation source: Thorneside wastewater treatment plant | place: Australia: Brisbane, Thorneside... | reverse complement strand
GGAGAGCGCGACCGGGACACGACGACGGAGCGGGGCGGTTCACCGCCGTCGCCGCACTTATCCGAAATCGCATCCGGCCCGGCAAGAACTATGCACCCTCTCGCAGCCTGGGCTGGCGCCGCGCTTTCGCCGCACGCGGGGGCATGACGTTTCGTCCACGTCTCGAGCCCTCCGCCAGGGTGGAGGCGTTACGGCGTCTCCGGCGCGTGGGAATACGCGGAGTTCCTCCGCCGCGCCTGCGCGGTGGTGCGTTAGGCCGAAGGCGCACGCGCCCCGCGCTGCGGCTACCGCGCCGCCGCCTTCAATTCGCCGAACCGCGCCCGCAGCGTCGCCAGCCGCGCCGCCTGCGCCGGATCGCGGGCGAGGTCGCGCTCCTCGCCGGGATCGCGGGTCAGATCGAAGAGTTCCTCGTGCTTGAAATCCGGCCAGTAAAGGTACTTCACGTCCTTCCGCACGAGCGCCTCGGACGCCGGGATGAACTCGCTGTTCCGAATGATGGCGTGCTCGTAGAAGAACTCGGTGCGCCAGGCCGGCGGCTGCGCGGCGAGATAGAGCGGCGAAAAATCGCGGCCCTGCATGCGCGCCGGCACCGGCCGGCCCGTCGCGGCGAGAATCGTCGGCGCCAGGTCCACGTTGAGGGTCATCGCGTCGCTCACCTGGCTGCGTCTCGCGGCGGGCAGCCGCGGGTCCCACACGATCAGCGGCACGCGGATGCTCTCTTCGTGCGGGTACCATTTGTCCGCGAGACCGTGCTCGCCGTGGAAGTAGCCGTTGTCGGTGGTGAAGATCACCAGGGTCCGTTCCAAAACGCCCTGCCGCCGCAGCTCGTCGAGCACGCGGCCGCAGGTCGCGTCGACCTCGGTCGCGAGCCGGTAGTAGTTCTTCATCATCGTCTGGTACTTCTCGGGCGTGTCGAAGCGCCAGTGCCACCGGTTGCGGCCCTCGTTCTTCTCGTGCGCCACGAACGGCGGCAGCCGCTGGAAATGCCCGTCGGTCATCGTGCGCGGCACCGGGATCGTGACGTCCTCGTACAGACTCATGCTTTCCGGCTGCGGGAGATACTGCTTCGGATGCGAGTCCTCCGCGTGCGTCGCGAAGAAGGCCACGGTCAGGAAAAACGGCTTTCCCTCCGGCCGCGTGCGCAGGAACTCGAGCGCGTCGCGCTCGTTCTTCTGGGTCACATGCACCTGCGTGCCGTCGGGCTGCGGCAGCCAGTGACGTCCGCCATAGGAACGCCCGAAGTCGAAATGCGCCGCGGGGAAGCTGCCGTTGTGCCACTTGCCGACATGCCCGGTCCAGTAGCCGCTCGCGCGCAGCACGCCCGGCAGGGTCTCGGCCCAGGGCGTGTCGAACATCGCGAAGGCGCGGTTGCCGTGCCGCGACATCCATTGGCCGGTGAAGTAGTTCGCCCGGCTCACGCCGCAGATCGAGGTCGTGACGTAGTTGTGGGTGAACCGCACGCCGTCGCGCGCGAGCTGGTCGAGCCGCGGTGTCCTGACCACCGGATGGCCGGCGATCCCAAGCGTGTCGTGCCGCCAGTCGTCGGCGTAGAGCACGACCACGTTGAGTGGAGCCGCCGGCGTGGCGGCCCCAAGGCGCAGCAGGACACCCGCGAGGAGCGCGGCGAGCAGGGCACGGGAAAGCATGCGGCCAGCCTCCCCGCGGCGGCAGGCCGCGCAAGCCGTTATTCGCTCGACGCCGCCCGCCGCCGTCCGAGCCTTGGCGCACCGCATGATGCTGCTCCGTCACACCGTCCTCGTGCTCGTCCTTGCCACCGCCGCGGCCGGCGCGGCGCCGCGGCCGCCCAACATCCTGTTCATCCTGACCGACGACCAGGGCTGGCCCACCCTGTCGTGCTACGGCAACCGGCTGGTCGCGACGCCCAACCTCGACTCGCTCGCGCGCGACGGCGTGCGGTTTACCGATGCGTACGTCATGCCGCAGTGCACCCCCACCCGCGCGGCGCTCCTGAGCGGCCAGCACACCGCGCGCAACGGCATGTGGCACGTGATTCCCTGGTACGGTTCACCCTGGGCCGCGGTGGCTGAGCCGGCGTTCCGCGAGCAGTTTCCGCGCGACGCCTTCAATCTCGCCAAGGGCCTGCGCGCCGCCGGCTATGCGACCGGCATGGCGGGTAAATGGCATCTCACGACGGGAGCCGACGGGGACTATGTCGCGCTCAAGCCGGCCGCCGCGGGTGCCTATGGTTTTGACTACGTCGCTCCGCGCGGCCCCGGCACGCAGAACGAAGGCGACAAGTGGGTCGATCATCTCACGGACGAAGCGATGCGCTTCATCGCTTCGCACCGGGAGCGGCCGTGGTTCCTCTACCTTTCGCATCACACCCTGCACGGCAAGGTCTCCGCGCCACCGGACCTCGTGGCGGGGTATCGCCAGCGCGGCGCACCCGAATCAGGTCTGCACAACGCGACCTACCTCGCCGCCATCGAACACCTCGACCGGTCCATCGGGCGGCTGCTCGCGCATCTCGACGAACTCCGGCTCCGCGCTGACACGCTGGTCGTCTTCCTGACGGACAACGGCGGCATCGACACTACCTGGGGTCCGCCCGCGATGAGCAACGATCCGGTCGACGGCAGCGCGCCCCTGAGGGTGCGGCTGCAGGAATTCGACAACGCGCCCCTGCGCTCCGGCAAGGGCACGGTCTACGAAGGCGGCATTCGCGTGCCCTGCCTGGTGCGCTGGCCCGGGATCGCCCGCGCCGGCCTTGTCAGCGCGGAGCCGGTGCACGTCGTCGACTGGCTGCCCACCCTGCTCGCCGCCGCCGGCAGCCGCCCCCCTTCCGGCCACGTCGTCGACGGGCTCGATCTTCGGCCCGCTTTCGAGGGACGGCCACTGCCGTCGCGTGCGCTGTACTGGTACCTGCCGCTCTACGATTTGCGCTGGGCCGCGACGCCGTCGGCGATCGTGCGCGAGGGCGACTGGAAACTGATCGAACATTTCGGCGACTCCTTCGATGAGCAGCTCCGCTACCGGCGGGGGCGAAAACTGGAGCTGTTCAATCTCCGCACCGATCTCGGCGAGAGGGACAATCGTGCCGCCGCCGAGCCGGAACGCGCCGCCCGGATGAGCGCGCAACTTCGCGCGTGGATCAAATCGATCCCGGCGGAGATTCCGGGGCCGAATCCCCACACCGACCCGGCGCGGCTGCTGCTCGAATCGCGCGAGAAGCAGTCGTGGAACCGGTGAACCGCGCCCCTTCTGCGCTTCGTTCGGCGGGTCCGACCGCAGCGGCTTGAGGACAAGCCGCTCCACCTTCGAGCCAGCCCGCACGAACTCGATCATCGGCCGGAACGCACTCCTACGGCGGTTCCATTTCAGACGTCGCCATGCCTCGGAGGGCTGCGCTCCGTCGCAGCCGCGGCTGCCGGCGGAACGGCGTTCCGCCGATAAACGACCGCAGGATTTCTTCCGCCCTAGTCGCCGAACGGCCAGAGCTGCATCGCGCGGAGGCGCGCCTCGAGGCCAAAGCGGGTGAAGAGCGCGGCGGTCTCCGCGCGGGTGCGCCGCCAGGCACCCAGTTCCGGGTCGTTGGCGAGGGCGAGCACCACCTCCTGGATCACCGCCACGGAATCCTCGATCAGCCTCGGCGGCACCTTGTCGATCGTATCCGCGAAATCATGATAGTAGCGGACCGACTCCCGCGGGATCGGTGCGTTGAACGTGACCGCGCGGATGCCGCGAAGCTGGTACGGCGTGTGATCGCTGCCGACCCAGTTGGTGTTCTCGACCCCCTTGGGCAGCCGCGCGGCTTCCGGCCGCGTGGCGTGCCAGCGCTCCAGCGCGGGCACGAGCGAATCGTCGCCGAGGGCATTCACGCCGACCGGCACCCCGACCATGTCGAGGTTGACCATCGCCACGACGGGATCCTGGTCGATCGCCGCGGCGGCATGGCGTGAGCCCCACAGCCCCTGCTCCTCGCCGTTGAACCAGATGAGCTCGATCGTGCACTGCGGCCGGGTTCCGCGCAGGGCGCGGGCGAGCGCGTACAGCTGCGCGATGCCGATGCCGTTGTCCATCGCCCCCTGCCCCAGGTCCCAACTGTCGAAATGCGCCCCGACGATCACGCGTCCCTCCTCGTTGCCGGGGATGCGGACCCGCAGGTTGGCCGTCTCGATCGATCGACAGCGGGAGCGGGTTTCGAGCCGCACGCGCACGGGCACCCCGCGCCCCAGCAACCGCTGCAGCCAGAACCCCTCCTCCTGCGCGATCGAATAGACCGGCAGCGGCAGCGGCTCGCCGGTGAAGCTTCCGGTACGGGCGAGGAGCTGCCCGCCGCCCTCGCGGTTGATGAAGAGGATCCCGCGCAGGCCCCGCGCGTGCGCCCCGGCCGCGACCGCGCTGGCCGGCAGCGGCGTGCCCGCGTCGAGAAGTCCCACCTTTCCGGATACGTCAGCGGCCGGATAATCCCCCGGCCGCCCCAGCCCGATGTCGACCACCGCGGCCTCGAACGCCGGATGCGCCTGGGAGTAGCTCAGGGCCGCCACGCGCAGACGCCGCGGGAACGGTGCAATCAGGTCGACCCTGTCCTCACCTCGCACCCATCCGGGCATCGTGAAGGGCTGGCGCTCGGGCTCGAGGCCCAGCGCCCGCAACTCGGCCGCCAGGGCCGCCAGCGCGGCCTCGTTGCCCGGGCTGCCCGTCAGCCGGCCGCCAAAATCGTCGCACAGGCGCTGCAGCAGCGCATGAGGCGTGGGCGGCTCGGCCGCCGGAGCGGGCCGGAGCGAGAGGCCGAGGGCCAGGAACGCGGCGACCAGGCCGCGTCGCACGCCACGGCCGCCGATCGCCGGCAGACGGATAGGTCGGGTCGTCACGGCGGCGCGCAGTCAGACGCCCCAGCCGGGGCGGTATGCATAGCCGGGACCAAGAAGGACGTTGGCGGCGGCCTGGTGGGTGAAGCGCATGCCGGCCGGATCCCAGTCGAGGCGCGTGCGGGCGCGGATCGCGGCGACGCCCAGCAGGGCGGTCTCGGCCAGCGGCGCGGCATAGTCGAAATCGGAGCCGCAGCGCCGGCCCGCCCGGATCGCCTCGACCCACTCGACGTGCGGACCGCCCGCGACGCGCGGGAGCGTCTTCGGCGGAAGCGCGCCGGCCAGGTCGCGCATCCGTGTCTCCGGCAGCAGCCGGGCGGTCGAGCTGTGCGAGCCGACCCAGAGGATGCCCTTGTCGCCGTAGAAGAGGCTGCCGCCACCCTGGGCAAACTTGAAGCCGGGCACCGGATCGGGCGGAAAGAGCCCGCCGTCGAACCAGCGCACCTCCACCGGCGGCCGCGCGCCGCGCGCCGGGAACCGGAACGTCAGGGCATTGGAAACCGGATACGTGCCCCGCTTCGGCTCCGTGCCCGCCGCCTCGATGCTGGCCGGCGGCCCGAGCTCCAGCGCATAGTTCGCCGCGTCGAGCTGGTGGCACGCCCAGTCGCCGAGCGCGCCGCAGCCGTAGTCGTGGTAACCGCGCCACAGTTGATGGCTCCGGCTGCGCCGGTACGGCCGCACGGGAGCGACGCCCAGCCAGAGGTCGTACTGCAGCGTGGCGGGCGGCGTCTCGGGCAGATCCTCGCGCGTGTCGTCGTAGGGGGCGTGGGAGTAGATCGCGTGGGGGTGATTGGTCCAGGCGTGCACCGTGTGCACCGCGCCGATCAGGCCGGCCTGCACCCATTCCCGGGCAAGGCGAATGCCCTCCGCCGCGCGGCCCTGGTTGCCCATCTGCGTGACGACGCCCGCCGCCTTCGCCGCTGCGTGCAGCGCCCGCACCTCGGCGACGCAGCGGCACAGCGGTTTCTCGATATAGACGTGCTTCTTCCGCCGGATCGCCTCGAGGCCGATCGGATAGTGCATGTGATCGGGGACCGAGATCACGACGGCGTCGATCTGGTCCGCCATCCGCTCGAACATGATCCGGTAGTCGTGGAACCACCGCGCGTCCGGAAACCGCTCGAGCATGCCCTTGCTCTTCCGGTCGCCGGCAATGTCGGCGCGTCCGCGCGCGTGGTCGACGTCGCAGAACGCCACGATCTGCTCGTCGAGCAGGGCCGAGAGCGCGGCCTTCCCGCGGCCGCCGACCCCGATCAGGGCCAGTCGCACCCGTTCGTTGGCGGGAGGCCGGCCCTGCGCGCGCAGGCCGCGGGGCAGAATCAGCACGGAGCCGGCCAGCGCGCCGGAGCGGAGGAAACGTCGACGGGTGGAATGCATGGCGGGGTGGAAGCGGGGGCGGACGGCCCGGCTCAGGGCGCGACCGAGTCGGTGATCGTGAGGGTGTTGAAGTCGAGCACGCGTTTCAGCCGGCCGTGCGTCAGCGTGAGGATGCCGCTGCCCACCTCGGCATTCAGATAGGGACCCGCGAAAAGTTTCCACTCCTTCTCGCGGTCGACGACGCGGCCGTCGACGCGCGGCGGCGCACCGTAGGCGCATTCGACCTTCCGGCCCCGCAGCGTGGTGAACGCGACCCGTGGCACCGGTTCCAGCCGGATCTGCAGCGGCAGCGCCCGGATCGCCGCCTTGAACTCCTCCCAGCCGCCAAACTCCGACTCCGCGGCGGCCTGGAGGATCGTGCCGTTGCGGCCGTGCGGGGAGCGCAGGCGCTTGCCGCCCCGCTCGAGCGGACGCCACTCGTACGGGGCAAGCGGACGATAGGCGAGATAGGTGCGGCCACCCTGCGCGAAGATCCAGCCGGAGGCGTCCTCCTCGAGCCGGGCGAGGTCCTTCGAAAAGAATCCGTTCACCAGCCGGTGGTTCGTGCCCTCGGGAATGTCCGTGAGCGAGATCACGGCGTCGTCCTGCTGGAAGATCTGCTCGTAGGGCGAACCGCCGAGGAGCTTGTCCTCCGCGATGTAGGTCGGCTTGCCCTGGAACGTGACCACGGCCGGCATGCTGTCCGGCATCTCCGTGAAGTACATCATGAGCTCGTGCGCGCCGTAGAACGGCTGGACGGAGAACATCGTGTTGTGCACGCCGCGCGGGTCGGGCACGGCCCAGGTGACGTCCCAGGAATGCTGCTGGATCGGCTGCAGCACGCCGCCCTGGTCGGAACCGACGGCGTAGTCGGGGCCGATGAACGTGGTCTTGAACACCGGCGCATTGCGGACGTCGCTGTTCCGCCAGCGGTGCCGCGTGCGCTTGCGCTCGAAGTGCGTGTACGCGCCGACGCGGTCGGTGCCGATGCGATAGATCACCTCGGGCAGCTCGTAGTGGCGCGCGACCGCCGCGAAGTAGATCCCCCATCCACCATAGCTCGCCGGCGGAGGGGTGTTGCCGAGGAACAGCCAGGCGAAGAAGGAGGAGAGCGCGTTCCACTTCTCGATGACCGAGACGTCGTCGGTGCGCGCATGGGAGCCGACGTAGAGGCCGTTGAGCGTCTCGACGGCGAAATCCGCCATCAGGTAGTCCAGCATCATCCGGCCGCGCAGGCGCATCGCCGGATCCTTCGCCCACGTCGCGAGGAAGAGCATCGGGATCGCGTATTCGCCGATGTAGTGCGTGCAGTCGTATTCGCCCTGGCCGATCGTCGTCGCCAGTTCCATCCAGTGCAGCAGGAACCCGCGCGCCTCCTCCGTGATCTCCTCCGAACTCTTGCCGTTGAACCAGCGCTCGCCGGGTTCGTCGGGCCAGAGCTGCGCCATAAGGTACAGCGAGGTATAATACATCACCCAATGGTTCTCGGTGAACCCCCGGAGCGGGAAATACGTGCGCCACGCCTCGCGGATCGCCGCCTGCGCCGCCGCCGAAAGCTGGTCGCGGCCGAGGTAGGAGATGCAGGTGACCGGAAACATCCAGAACATGTCGCCCGACGGCGTCTTCATCAGCTCGATCACGCGCTCGGAGCAGAGCGCCGCATCCTCGCGCCGCGCCAGTTTCGCCGCCACCTCGGCCAGACCGATCCCGGAAGGGGCGTCCGGACGCACGAGCCCGGCCCGCCAGGCGAGCGCCTCGTCGATGCGCCCAAGATAGGCGAGGCGGCGGACGGACGCATCCTCGACGGGGGCCGTGGACGGAGGCGGCGCGGTGAACGACGGCTGCGCCGCGAGCGAACCAGCGGACACGAGCAGCGCGCCGCACCACGTCAGCCGGCGAACTGCGGAGGAGGAGAAGCGGGGTTTCATGCGCGCGGGATGAAGACGATGTCGTACACGACGGCCTCGCCAAACGCGGCCGGACGCCACGTCCGGCCGAAGTCGTCGGAGACGTGCAGGGGCTGGTAGTACGGCGCGGCGTAGAGGCGAGCGGGGAAATCGGGGTCCGCGCGGACGGTCCAGATGTCGCGGTTCGGCAGCCCGGCCGTACGGTCGGTCCAGGTGCGGCCGCCGTCCTCGGACACCTGCACGCCCGCGCCCCAGCCGCAGTAGGCGAGACGGCCCGGCGTGGCGGGATCGTAGGTGCACGCGTGCAGGGTCTGCGCCGCGGGCACCCCCGGCACGCGTTGCCAGGTGCGGCCGCCGTCGTCGGAGCGCAGCGCGCCGTCGGCCGACGTCACCGCGAAGAACTGCGCCGGATCATGCGGTGACTGCTGGAGGTCGTACGTTACCTTGTCCGTCGTCTGCACGAGGCGCCACGAGCGGGCGCCGTCCTCGCTCAGGTAGATGCCCAGCTCCGTGCCGGCAAGCAGCCGGCCGGGCCGGGTCCGGTCGACGGTGAGCGTCTCGGTGTAGGCCCGCCGGATGCCCTCGTTCATCCGGCGCCAGGTCTGTCCCCGGTCCCCGGATACGGCGATGCCGTCGGGAAGTCCGGCGTAGATCCGTTCCGGGTCGCCCGGGTCGAACACGATCGCGCGGGGTTCCTGCATCTCCCAGCCGGTCATCGTGCGCCAGGTCGCGCCGCGCTCGCGCGCCCGCACCACGCCGTCGAGCAGCGCGACCCACACGGTGGAACGGTCGACCGGATCGGGGGCGACGGTGAAGACCCGGATGTGGGGATGGCCGGTGTGCGTGAAGGTCTCCCGGTCGCTGGAAACGTAGAGGCCGCTCTTCACCGGCACGCGCGTGTTGCCCATGACCTGGTGCGCACGGAGGTTCACGCAGGCGAAGAGGTCGTGGCGCGGCGCGGCCGCCGGGGCGGCGGCCGCCGCCGCGAGCAGGAGGGCGGCGAGGCCGGGAATGCGGGGTGGAAGTCTCATGTGCAAAGTCGGCTCGCCTCGGCGGCGCACGCCCGCACAGTCGCGGCATGACACCCCTCCGTCTCCTTCCCTTTCCCCTCCTGGCCCTCGCGCTCGCGGCCCCGGCGGCCGGCGCCGACGTCGAAGCGAAGCTCGCCTCGCTCGGCCTTTCCCTCCCCTCCGTCGCCGCACCCGTGGCGAACTACGTTCCGGCCGTGCGCAGCGGCAACCTGGTCTTCCTCGCGGGCCACATTCCGCGCGGCGCGGACGGCAAGGTGATCAAGGGCAAGGTCGGCCGCGGCGCCACCGTCGAGCAGGCCAACGCGGCGGCGCGGGTCACGACCCTCGCGCTGCTCGCCACCCTGAAGAAGGAGATCGGCGACCTCGGCCGGGTGAAACGGATCGTCCGCGTCGGCGGCTTCGTCAACGCCGCGGAAGACTTCGAGGCGCAGCCGCAGATCCTGAACGGCTGCTCGGACCTGCTTGTGACCCTCTTCGGCGATCGCGGCCGGCACGCCCGCGCCGCGATCGGCGCCGGCTCCCTGCCGCTGGGCGCGATCGTGGAGATCGAGATGATCGTGGAGGTCGAGTAAGCGGCCTCCGGATACACGGCCCCGCGTGACCGGGGGTTGGGGCGCTCGCCGGGTCATGCGCGCCGCAGGATGTCCGCCACGGCCGACACGAGCGCATCGCATTCGGCGGGCGAGTTGAAGAGGTGGGTGGAGACGCGCAGGGCGTTCAGCCGCTGCTCCGTGACCGGGCGGGTACGCATCGCGTGATCCCGCAGCAGGCGCGCGAAGAGCTGGTCGTGCGGCACCCGGGGGCTGCGGAACGTCACCATCGCGGCGCGCAGTGCCGGCGGCCGCGGCGTGAGCACTTCGACCCCGGGCAGCGCGGCGAGCCCCGCGTACACGCGGTCGGCGAGGCCGCGGATCCGGGCCTCGATCCGCCCCGGGCCGATGCTCTCGTGCAGCGCGACGGCCTCGGCCAGGCCCACGACCGCGGCGGCGTTGCGCGTGCCGTACTCGTACCGCATCGCGGTGTCCGCGAGGCGGAGGTCGCCCGGGAGGAAGTCGAGCTCGCCCGAATAGGCGCCGACGTGCGCGGCGGCGACCTCGGGAATCCGGCGCCGGCGCACGAACAGGACGCCGCTCTCGAGCGGCCCCCCGAGCCACTTGTGCCCGCTGGTCGCATAGGAATCGCAGCCCGTGGCGCCGAGCTTGAAATCCAGCATGCCGGCGGACTGCGCCCCGTCGATGTGGAACCAGATGCCGCGCCGCCGGCACAGCTCCGCGATGGCCGCGACCGGCAGCACGATGCCGGTCGGAGCCGTCACATGCGAAACCTGCACGACGCGCGTGCGCGCGTTGCACAGCGCGGCGACGCGCGCGACATTCCCCGCCGCGTCCTGCGGATCCGGTTCGAACAGCCGCACCGCCACCCCGCGCAGCGCCTGTTGGTTGAGCCAGGGAAACGAGCCGCCGGGATGGGCATGGGTTTCGAGGATCACCTCGTCGCCCGGATCCAGCTTCAGCCCCGCGGCGACGATCGAGTTGCCCTCGCTCGCGTTGCGCACGAACGCAATCTCCTCCGGCTCCGCGCCGAGAAAGCGCGCCAGGGTCGCGCGGGCGCCCGCGAACAGTCCGTGCCCGTGCTCGCAGCGCACCTGGAGCTTGCGGGTGGTCTCCTCGACCCGCGCCAGGGCCGGCAGCGACGTGGGCCCGAGCCCGCCGGTGTTGAAGTAGGTGTAGTCGCGCGCCAGCGGAAACTGGTCCCGCACCGCCGCCCAGAAGGCGTCGGGCGCGAGCGCGTCAAAGGCCGGCAGCGCGGGCGCGGCCGCAGCCCGTAGGCCCGGCGCCGCGAGCAGGCCGGCGGCACCCAGGGAGGCGCGGCGGAGAAAGGTCCGGCGGTCGGGGGTCATGGCGAAAGAAAGGTAAGCCGGTGGGCCAGCCGCAGCGCGGCTCCGGCGGGCAGAGCGTGGGTGGCCTCGCGGTGGAAGGCAAACGCGACGAGCGGGTTCGCGGCGCGGAAAAACCAGGGCAGCGGCGCCGCCACGTTCTCGAAGCGGATGCACGTCCGCCGCAATGAGCCGTCGTGCTGGCACCGCCATTCCAGCCAGCGGGACGGGACGCCATGAAGCGCGGCCTCGCCCGTTTGCCCCCCCTCCCCCCACGCCCCGAGCGTGGCATCGCCGTGCTCGTCCAGCAGGTCGCGCGCGCCGCGAAACTGCAGGCCCGTGTAGTGCGACCCGGCCAGCCCCCCGAGCGAATGGTAGTTGTCGAGAGCAAGCGGCCGGCCCGCGACGTTCTCGAGCGTGCTCGACCATTCCAGCGCCCAGCCTCCCGGCACGAGCGCGGTGCCGAGCTCCCGGCGTTCCTGCAGCAGCGGCTCGCCCGCCCCGCTCTCCCACGCGACGTCCTCCTCGATCCGTTCGGCCTCGAGCCGCCGCCAGCCGCGATGCACCTGACGCCCGTGGTCGTCGCGCCACCGGTATCCGTCGCCCGCGCGGTGCGAGGGGCCGCCCCAGAAGTTCACGCCCTCGACCGATGTCAGCGTCAGGCTCAGCGCGTGGTGCCAGGGGTGGTCGTTGGGCCGGAAGTTGGTCAGCACGTCGCCGGCCAGGGAACACACCGGGTGGACGTAGGGCCGCGGTGCCTCGGCGGCGGGCGTCGTCGGACAATAGTGATACCGCCACAGCAGCGCGCCCGCCGCGGTCGCGATCTCGACGTGACGGCCCGAGGCGTGGCGGAGGACGAGCGCAGGCGGCATGCGGCGGCTGGCGGCAAGAGGTTCAGGACAACTCCACTTCAGTCTCGAAGCGGCCGCCGGTGAACCGGTACTCGGCGCCGTTGGGCAGCCGCAGGCAGACGGGGGTGCCAGGCGGCGCGTCCACCTCGATGCCGAAACGGCCCCCGGCCGCGCGCCAGCTCACCGTGACCGGCCCGCGCGGCGTGCACACGCGGCCGCTCGCGTGCGCGAGGCCGCAGCGGTGCGGCGTCACGTCGACCGCGGCGAAGCCCGGCTCGCGGGGCGTAACCCCGAGGATGCGGGTGAGGAACTCGAGGGCGGGGTGCGCGCTCCAGGCGTGGCAGAGCGAGCGCCAGTAGCTGTTCTCCTCGACGAACGTCGAGAGCCCGTGCTCCGCCATCTCGTGCCAGGGTCCGAGAAACTCGGGCATGCGGTCGTAGGCGCCCGCGAGGTGCAGCGCCCGAAAACCGGCGTGCCACCAGAAGAAGGATCCCGGCGCCAGCGCGGGGTCGGCCGGAAACCGGCGGAGCATCCGCGCGCGTTCCGCCGGCCCCGCCGCGCCGCAAAGGATCGCCCAGGCATTGCCGTACTGGCTGACCTCGGGACCGCCGGGGCGGTCGAAGTAAAGTCCCTCGGTCTCCGACCAGAACCGGGCGTGCAGGCTCCGGCGCAGCGCGGCCGCCTCCGCGCCGAGCTCCGCCGCCTCCGCGTCGCGCCCGAGCCGGGCGCACAGGTCCGCGGTTTCGTCGAGCGCCACCACGTATTGCGCGGCGATGATGCCGGTGGGCCCGGCGTCGGCGCCGGGCACGACGCCGCGCGGCCACCAGGGGCACCAGTCGGTGATGTTCCAGAACGGCAGCCGCGCGGGCAGGCCGTCGGCGTCCCCGTGGCGCCGGAACCAGTCGAGCACCGCCCGGATGCCCGGCAGCAGCGCCCGGGCCGTATCCAGTTCGCCGGCACAGTAGGTGTAGTCGCGGATGCACGTGATCCAGTGCAGCGACCACGACGGGATCACCTGCACCAGCCGCGAGGGAAACCGGCTCTGGGTCAGGCCCTCGGGCAGCCGCGACCAGTCGAACTGCAGCAGGGCCTGGCGCGTGAGCCGCGTGTCCCCCGTCGCGAGCATCGCGATCTTCGAGGTGATCATCGTGTCGCCGGCGTACTGCATCTGCTCGTAGTACGGGCAGTCCTCGAACGTCTCGTGCGCGCAGAGCCGCATCGTGTGCAGCGCGATCCGCCACAGTCGCTCCAGCCGCGGCTCGGAGCACGCAAACGCCGCCTCGATCCGGTAGGGATAGGCGGTGAAACGGTGGGTGGCGCGGCGCAGGACGAACGGTTCGCCGGCCGTGGCGATCCGCACGCCGACGAACCGGAAGGCGCGCCAGTGCAGCGGCTCGAAGCACTCCTGCGCCCGTCCGGCCGGCTCCCAGACGTCGCTCCAGCCGGCGATCCGCCCGCGCCGGTCGAAGGTCCAGCCGGTGCTCTCGTCGGCGTAGTGCGACGCCAGGTTGGCGAGCGGCTGCTGCCGGCCGAGCAGGATGGCCCCGGGAGTGCCCCACGGGAGGCGCAGCGCCTCCGCGTACGTCAACCGCACGACCGCACCCGCGCCCCCGCTGGATTCGAAAACCGGATACGCGGTGGTCAGCTCGCCGGCGTCCAGGATCACCTCGATCTCCCGGTGGGGCGGCACCGTGACGGCGCCGTGCCCGCCGTGGAGCAGCGCCGGCCAGCCCGCCGGCGCCGGCCCGCCCCCCGGCGCAAAGGCGGCGCCGAAACCGTCCACGCGCTCCTCCTCGAGCGGCGGGATCAGGCGCGGCACCAGCCCGTACGGACTCGCGGGATCGCGGCGGTGCTCGAGGCGCTCCGCGCGATACAGCACCGTCGCGGCCGGCCAGGCGCCGTCGTCGAAGCCCGGCGCCGTCCATCCGTCCGGCACGAGCGCCGCGACGCGGTGCTCGAAGTAGCCCTGGTAGCCCTCGAAGGTCGTGTGGTCGTTCTGGAACCGGTGCGCGCGGTCGACCGCGACCCGCCACCGCGCGTCCGTCGCGAGCTCCTCGAGCACCGCGCCGTCCTGGCCGCGCACCGCGCCCTCCAGGACGAAGCCGCCCGCGTACGTCATGACCGAGCACGGCGCGCCGAGCAGCGCGGGCCGGTGCGCGACGCGGGCCATGTCGAGCACCAGCGCCGCGAGCACGTTCTCGCCAGGACGGAGCCAGGCGGAGAGCTCGATCGATTCGTAGAAATGATGGTTCACGTCGCCCTTCGCGGGACCGCGCCCGACCAGGCGACCGTTGCAGTAGAGCAGATACCGGCTGTCAGCCGACACGTGCACCGCCAGCGTCGCCCCGGCCGGCGCGGCGACGTGAAAGCGCCGGCGAAACAGCCGCACCTGATAGTGCGAGGGCGAGGCCGACTCGGGTGGCGGCGCGGCATGGGTGCCTTCGGCCGACCAGATCCAGGAGGCGCCGTTGACGAACGGTGGGTGCATGCGACGGGGATTTTTCCCGCGCCCCTCGGCGGGCGCGAAGGCGCCGCTGGAATAAGCTCGCGCGACCCTGAAATTCAACAACGGTTTTCATGTTTTTTCATCCCATGCCTCGCTCCCCCGCCCCGCCCCGGCTCGTGATGTGTGCGACCACCTGGTCGATGATCGGCTACCCGTCGCCGCGGCGGGAATGGCCGGTCGAACGCAAGCTGCGCGCGATCCGCGAAGCGGGTTTCGACGGCGTGTGCGCGTACATCACGCCGGAGATCGGGGCCCTCGCGCGCCGCCTTGGGCTGGAACTGATGAGCGGGTTCGATGCCCGGAGCGCCGCCGACGCCCTGCCGCGCCTGCGGGCGCAGCGCGACGCGGGCGTCCGGTTCATCAACGTGCAGCTGCTCAACCACGACACGCCGCCGGCCCGGGCCGCCGCGGCGGCCGTCCGTCTGATCCGCGCCGCGCGCCGGCTCGGCGTGGCGGCGCACATCGAGACGCACCGGGACACGTCGACGGAGACGCCGGAGAAGTTCGACGAGATTGCCCGGCGGTACCGGCGCGCGACCGGCGAACTTCTGCCGGTGACGTGGGACCATTCCCATTTCGCGGTCTCCAAGCACATGCTGCCGCCCGACTATTCGCGCCGGCTGCTGGCGTGGCCGAAGCTCATCCAGGCCTCGCAGATGTTTCACCTGCGGCCGTTCAACAGCCAGCATTGCCAGGTGCCCGTGACCGACGGGCGCGGCGCGCTGACGCCGGAGTTCCGGGACTACCTAGCGTTTGTCGAGGACCTGTTTGCCTGCTGGCTCGCGGGGCCGCGGCCCGGCGGCGAGCTCTGGGTGTGCCCCGAGATGGGCATGAGCCACGGATATCACGTCAGCACCGACCCGCACGCCTGGCCGGAAGTGATCCGCGAGCGACGCGAACTGCTGGGGGCATGGCGCCGGGCGCTCGCGCGCTGACCGCGGCGTCGGAGATCGCGTCCCTTTCGCGACCGCCGGGCCCGAGGAATAGCGCTTGACCGGGCCGGGGTCATTTCATCCTGTTTGCTGAAATTTTCAGCGCTACCCCTCACCCCATGCTGATCACCGAGATCGCGAAGAAAGCGAAGGTGTCGCCGGCGACTGTGTCGCGGGCGATCAACCAGCCGCAGATCGTCGCGCCCGACAGCCTGGCCCGGATCCGTTCGGTGATGCAGGAGCACAACTACGTGCCCGCGCCGTTGAGCCGGCGCCGGGGCCCGAAGGCGCGGATGACGGAGCAGCGGCGGATCGGGGTCTGGTTCGTCGGCGGCAAGGCCACCAATCCGAGCCTGAACTGGTTCCAGGACCAGTTGCTCCAGATCCAATCCACGGATACGCGCTACCGGGTGGACCTGCGGGTCCTGTTCTCGAATTCGCCGGAGCAACTGCCGGCGGCGCTGGCGGCGGAGAAGCTCGACGGCCTGATCATCCAGGGGATGGAGCCGCCGGCCGAGACGCTCGCCAAGCTGGGCAGCCTGCCCTACCTCTGGTTCATGACGCGGCGGTCGATGACGTACGCCGGCGACTACGTGGAGCCGAACAACGAGGAGAACGGTCGCCTCGCCGCGGAGTACCTGGTGCGCCAGGGGCACAAGGTCGCGGCCGTGATCAGCACCGATCCCGATTACAGCGCGGTGGCGCGGCGCGTGCGGGCGTTCACGGAGCGGGCGTCCGAGCTCAAGCTGCCCGTGCACCGGATCCTCGGCCAGTCCAACCCCGGCGTGAGCTACCTCGAGATCGCGCCGCTGCACAGCGAGAGCGAGACGCTGGTGCGCACGCTGCTCGGGAGCGTGCCACGGGCCACCGGGCTGTACCTGCCGGTCGATCATTTCTGCGGCTCGTTCTTCCGCCGGCTGCGGGAAGCCGGGAAGCGGCCCGGGCGCGATTTCGAAGCGATCCTCGGCAACTACAATCCGGTCATCTACCACAACCTCGACCACTCCCCCGCGGCCATCGACATCAACCTGCCCACGCTGGTGCGCAAGGTGGTCGACCACCTCGTGTGGCGCCTGGAGAACCGTGGCAGCCGCGGCCGCATCGGCATCACCGTGTCGCCCTCCCTGCGCCTCCCGCAGGCCAACGGGCACGCCGCCTGAGGCCCCTTTTCTGTTCGGACCTACGTCTCGAAACGTTACCCAAACCATGAGTACCATGACCAACCCAGCAACGGCGACCAGGCGTGCCCTGGCCGCGACGCTGGCGGCGTTGATCGCGGCCCCGTTTGCCTCGGCGCAGACGGACGCGGAAACGATCCGCCGGCTCCAAGAGGAGAACGCACGCCTGCGCAAGCAGCTGTCGGACTTCCAAACCCGGGGCGTAACCGCCCCCGCGACCACGCCCGCCGGCAGCCCGGCCGCTCCGGCGGCCCGGCCCGCCGCCACCGGTGGCGCCACGCCGGCGCCGGCGCTGACCACCGATGAGGGCGTGCAGACGCTGACTCCGTTCGAGGTCCGCACCGACCGCGACTACGGCTACCTCAAGACCAACGCGCTCACGGCGACCAAGATCGGGATGGAGATCCAGAACATCCCGATGAACGTCCAGGTGCTGTCGCGCGAGTTCATCGACGACACCAACGCCCGCTCGCTGACGGACCTGTTCCGCTACTCGGCCGCGGCGTCGGGCGACACCCGCTTCGCGATGCGCGTGCCGGCCAACTCGGCCACGCCGCAGGGCACCTTCACGCTGCGCGGCTTCGTCGTGAACAGCATCATGCGCAACGGCGTGTTCCGCTACACGTCCTACAACACCGAGAACATCGACCGCGTCGAGGTCGTGCAGGGTCCCGCGGCCGTGTTCTTCGGCCAGGGCTATCCCGGCGGCGTCATCAATTACATCAGCAAGCTGCCGGAGTTCGGCAAGACCGCCACCTCGGTCTCCGCCCAGATCAACGACAACTCCGGCCAGAAGGTCACCCTCGACCACAACTCCGGCATCGGCAAGAAGGCGGCCTTCCGCGTGGTCGGCACCTGGGAGGACACGCAGGGCGAGCGGCGCTTCGAGTACCGCCGCGCCATCGGCGTCAATCCCTCGCTGGCGCTCGTGCCGTTCGACAGCGGCAAGGTGAAGATCACCCTCGAGGCGGAATCCCTGCGCGAGAAATACAGCTGGAACGACTACGACTGGATCTACAGCGACTTCGCCGGCTGGCAGAACGCCGCGCTGACGGGCCAGTACGGTTCGTCCACCGCGACGCTCTCCAACACGATCGTCGCCAACGCCGGCAACGGCCTCACGGCGAATGTCGTCCAGAACACCACGACGCCCACCCTGGCGTACGCGACGTACATCAACAACAAGCGCATCGCCACCGGCGACTGGGCCCTGCCGGCCTACACCCGCGTCGAGCGGGGCGCGTACGTCACCGACGCCGCGGGCCGCCGCTACAAGGACGAGGCCTTCAACTACACCAGCCGCGGCGCGAACTTCGACAATCAGATCGAGAATTTCTCCGTCACGGTCGACATGAGCCCGTTCAGCTGGCTCGACGTCCGGTACAACTACTTCAAGGAGAAATCCAAGAACTACTCCATCGGCCAGGGTGGCGCCATCACGACGCCCTACGCCGACGGCGTGCACTGGAACGTCGGCACCGGCAACCTCTCGGGCTACTACCGGTTCGCGCAGACGCACAACGTCGATGCGGTGCTCAAGGCCGATCTGCTCGGCGTGAAGAACAAGCTGCTCGTGGGCTTCCAGCGCATCAACCCGTACCAGCAGTTCCTCGGCGGCCAGACCGTCACCGACGCCCAGTGGGCCTTCCTGCCGGGCGCGCGCAACACGACGTCGAACCCCGACTACCGCGGCACGAACGTCAACATCTACAATCACGGCGCGGTGCCGGTGAACCAGGTCATCCGCGACCGGACCGGCGCGATCAAGCCGGTGCGGCAGATCTTCTCGAACTTCGATCCCGGATTCGAGATCTACCCGGACGTCAGCGTCTATCACCAGACGGACCGCAACGCGCTCGACGGCTACAAAGTCAAGAACCACTCGGGCTACCTGAATTACCAGGCGACGGCCTTCAAGGACCGGCTCACGTTCCTCGGCGGCTATCGCGAGGAGAAGCGCTGGGAGCGCGGCCAGTATCAGCCGAACAATTATCCGTGGTTCATTTACTTCCCGGACATGCACCTCCGGCCGGACCTGTTTCCGGAAGACGTGTGGGGCCACTCGATCAGCTACCAGCGCGGCCTCTACACCGATCAGAAGGGCGACTCCTGGATGGCCGGCCTCTCGTTCGCGCTCACGCGTGACCTGAGCCTGTACGCCACGACCTCGAAAACGTTCAAGTTCAACTCGGGTCGCGTGGGCGGCCTCTTCGTGGGCGATGAGGTCCTCTGGTACAACGAGGCCCGCGCGTTCGGCTTCGGCGGCACGCCCGGCCAGTCGTTCAGCTACCTCGGGCAGACGATCACCTCCCTCGACCAGTTCCAGCAGGTGCTCGGGAGCCGCGGCGTCTACGACGTCATCAAGAACGAAGAAGGCATGAACTGGGAAGTCGGAGCGAAGATGTCGAAGGCCGACGGTTCGCTCGTCGGCACGGTCTCGCTGTTCCGCGGCGAGCGTGAAAACCAGATGCTCGACGACTCGGCCCGGCAGTCGAACATCGAGGAGCCGCTGAACTTCAGCACCACGCTCTTCCCGGTGGGCTCCCCGTACCGCAACGTCCGCCTGCTCCGCTGGCGCACGACCGACTTGAAGAACCGGATCGAGGGCGGCACCGCCGAGGCGATCTGGTCCCCGCGCCGCAACTTCCAGGCCGTCATCAACGGCTCCTGGCTGTGGACCGCGAAGACGATGTACGATCGCACCCGCGCCGCCCCCGGCACGGCCGCGTACAACGCCCTCACTCCCGCGGCCAAGGTCGCCTCGGACATCTACTACAAGGCCCGCATCGAGAACGTGCCCGAGTTCCGGTTCAACTTCTTCGGCAAGTACACGTTCGCCGAGGGCCTCATGAACGGCATCGGCCGCGGCGCCAACCTCGGCCTCGGCATGCGTTATTCGACCGCGACGGAGGTCTCGCGCAGCGTCGACTGGAACCCGCTGGCCGGCGCCAGCCAGGCCGGCAACTACACGGTGTTCGACCTCACGGTCGGCTATCCCTTCCAGGTCTTCGGCTACCGCCTGGACGCGATGCTCGGGCGGGTGGCGCAGGCCGGCGTGCTCGTCAGCGCGCACCCGGAGGCCGTGCGCCGCCTGGGCACCAAGGATGTCCTGTACGACACCCGCGAACTGCCCTTCGGCAGCGACGTGCAGCGCATCGACAGCCTCGCGCAGCTGGCCGCCGAGCTGCCGCTGCGCCT
>ERZ761602.4021-NODE-4021-length-19667-cov-5.876198_pt1 | contig 19667 bp, 15 predicted proteins | sample MGYA00512165_ERZ761602 | MGnify/ENA primary metagenome ERZ761602 (study PRJEB28899, sample SAMN02445085) | bioreactor sludge metagenome | biome: EBPR sludge; isolation source: Thorneside wastewater treatment plant | place: Australia: Brisbane, Thorneside... | reverse complement strand
GCCACGCGCTGCTGACACGGGGGGGCCCCGGCCCCACCTTGAAGAGGGCCACGCGTTGCTGAGGCGGGGGGCCCCGGCCCCACCTTGAAGAGGGCCACGCGTGGCTGAGGCGGGGGGCCCCGGCCGCACCTTGACGAGGGCCACGCGCTGCTGACACGGGGGGCCCCGGCCGCACCTCGAGGAGGGCCACGCGGAGGTGGGGTGGCTCAGGCGAAGTGGTCCCAGCCACCACGGGCTGGGCGGCGGGTGCCGTCGGCGAGCTCGACCCACACGGGCTGTGCGCCGCGCTGCTCGCAGCGTCCGATCCGCACGAAGCCTTCGACCGTGGCTCCCGGCGGGGCGGTCACGAGCAGCGCGTAGTCCTCGCCGCCCGAGAGCGCGAGCTCGAGTGGGTCGAGCCCTAGCTCGGTGGACGCCTCGCGCAAGGTATCGCCGACGAGCGCGGAGGCCTCGAGCACCAAGCTGAGGCCGCTCGCGTCCGCGAGGCGTCGCGCGTCGCGTGCCGTGCCATCCGAGATGTCGAGCGCTGCGGTCGCGCCGGCACGCGCCGCCTCGAGGCCAGCCTCGAAGCGCGCGGTCGGGCGCCGGAACGCGCCGAGCGCCGTTGCGAGCGCGGGGCTCGACGCGCGAGCGTCGATGCCGCGCTTCGCCGCCGCCAGCCCGGCCGCGGCGAGTCCCACCGGTCCGGCGAGCCAGACCTCGTCGCCGAGACGCGCGCCATCGCGTGTGAGCGCGCGCTCGCTCACACCGAGCACCGTGGACGTGACGCTGAGCTGAGCGGAGCGCGCGAGGTTGCCGCCGACGAGCGCCGTGCCCACCCGATCGACCGCGGCGCGTTGACCGCGCGCGAGGGCCTCGAGCTTCGCGTCCGGGAAGTGCGGAGGGAGCTCCAGCGCAGCGAGCACGCCGAGCGGGCGCGCTCCCATGGCGGCGAGGTCGCTGAGCGCCGCGGTGGTCGCTCGGTAGCCCACGTCCTCGAGCGACATCAGGCCTTCGCTGAAGTGCACGCCCTCGACGGCGGCGTCGATCGACCACACGAGCCCAGCCCCGCCGAAGCGAAGGACCGCGGCGTCATCGCCGATCCCCAGCTCGACGCCTGGGCTCGCGACCTCGAGCACGCGGCGGAGCAGCGCGATCTTCGCGTCTTCGTCGCTCGCTGCTCCGTTCGCCATCCGCCTCAGCGTCGCGAGGCCGGGGCCACGCTCGGAGGAGGTGGGATGGTGCTGCGCGCAGAGACCGGCAGAGAGACGACGAACACCGCCCCTTGGGGCTCGTTGTCCTCGACGTCGATCGTGCCCTGGTGGGCCTCGACGATGCGCTTGACGATCGAGAGCCCCAGCCCCGCGCCGCCGACCTCGCGCGTCGACGATTGGTCGATCTGGTAGAAGGGGTCGAAGACGCGCCTACGCTCGTGCGCGGGGATGCCGACGCCGGTGTCACGCACCCGCACGCTGACCACGCGTCGGGTCGGGGCGAGCAAGACCAAGCCCTCGTCGCCGTCTGCCATCGCCTCCTCCTCGCAGAGCTCGACGGTGACGCGACCTCCCTTCGGCGTGAACTTCACGGCGTTGTCGAGCAGGTTGACGAAGACCTGACGGAGCCGATCTGCATCGCCCCGCACGAGGTGGGTCTCGGCGCCGCGTTCGACGACGAGCTCGACACCTCGCTTCGTGGCGGCGGGTCGGACCGTGGACAGGGCGTCCTCCACCACGGGCTCGAGTCCGAGCGACACCGGGTGCATGCGCAAGGTGCCGCTCTCGAGCTTGGAGAGGTCGAGCAGGCTCATGATCAGCGAGAGCAGCTGGTCGCCCTTCTGGCGGATCGTGTTCACGAACTCGAGCTGGTCCTGCGTGAGCTCACCGCACATGCCCTCCGCGAGCATCTCGCTGTAGCCGATGATCGACGTGAGCGGCGTACGTAGCTCGTGCGAGACCGTCGCGAGGAAGGCGCTCTTCAGGCTGTCGAGCTCCCTCAAGCGCTCGTAGGCCGCTTGCAGCTCCGCGTTCTTGGCGAGCAGCTCCCGGTAGCTCTCCTGGATCGACGCCATGTGCATCGTCGACGCGAGACGAGCCCGCTGCCCCGCGTGAAGCACGAGATCGAGCACCGTCCGGAAGTGGTGGAAGTGCTCGCTCGCCCGCTGCGAGTCCATGCTCGGGAGCTCGGCGAGCGCCGCGCCGAGGGTGGCCTCGAGCGTGGCGTCGAGCGAGACGGCGCTCGGCGTCGCACCGCGGTCACCGCTCGTCCCGGTCGGCTGCGAGCCGTCGTGCCGACTCGGTGCGCGCGTGTAGGGCCCGAGCACCAGCGTTCCCAGCGGCTCGTGGTCGTAGTCCAGCTCACCGACGAGGTAGACGCATCCTCCGAGCCCCACGCGCTCCGTCGGCGCGCCTCGGGCCTCGGCCTGCGTGAGGGAGTCGTCTTCGCGAGCGAGCAGCTCGGCGCCGCGCGGCGCGGCAGCGATGGCCTTTCGGAAGCCGGAGCTCGCGCTCGGCGCGTGCAGCGTGCGCCCCGAGCGTCCGAGCACCCGCACGTCGAGGCCGGTGGAGCCGCGGAAGGAGCTGCAGAGCTCCGCGAGCGCCTCCGGCTTGAGCACATCCTCGATGCGCGGTGTCGCTGCGAGCTCTGCACTGTCGAGCGCGTCAGCCATCTCGCTGGACATCGGAGCGTAGGGCAAGGCGCTCTCGGCCATCATCGAGCCTCGCGCGCGTGGGGGTCGAGCGCCGCTCTCATCGCATGCCTCCGCGGCGCGTGCTCTCGGGGCCTGGTCCTGGACGCTGAGAGGCGGGCCCAGCGCCGCCCGCGGTCGACGGAGGCACGGCAGGCGAGAGAGGCTCGAAGCGACCTCCGAACCGCGTCGCGAGCAGCTCCTCGACGGAGCGATCGGCACCCAGCTGCTCGGCGGCCGTGCTGAGCAGGCTCGCGCCCTCGATCTGCAGCTTGCGGCTGAGGCCGTGGACTTGGTCGAGCGTGATCCACGTGAGGTGCAAGAGCCCGAGGAAGGTCTCGAGCACCCCCACGCTCTGGGTCGCGATTCCGCCGAAGACCGGCTCCTTGCCGCGCTTCGCCATCTGGGCGAGCTCCGCGTCGGTCCGCACGTCGGGCAGGTCGCGCTTGTTGAACTGGATCACGAGCGGCATGCGCGACATCTCCGAGCCGTTCGCGCGGAGGTTGTCGCGCAGATCCACGAAGCTGGCGGCGTTCGCCTCCGTCTCCGAGAGGCGCGAGTCGGCGACCAGCGCGACGCCGTCGGCGCCCTGCAGCACGAGCTTGCGCGTCGCTGCGTGGATCGGCTGCCCGGGCACGGTGAAGAGCTTGATGCGCAGCTTCGCGTCGCCCGAGTTCGCCTTGAAGGTGAGCGGCAAGAGGTCGAAGAACAACGTACGGTCGTTCTTCGTCTCGAGCGTCATCAGACGACCCCTCGCCCCTGCGCCGGCACGTTCGTGCAACGCGACGAGGTTGGTCGTCTTTCCGCTGAGCGCTGGCCCGTAATAGACCAGCTTGACCGTCACCTCACGCGCGGCGAAGTCGAGCTGCACAGCGGCGAATCATTCCACGGACGGCGCAGGCTTGCCAGAGCCTAGCGCGCGGCGCATCCCGCTCAGCTTCTCCTGCAAGGCGAGCAGCTTGGCGCGCTCTTCGTCGCACTGCGCGAGCGCGGATGCGTCGCTCGGAGCGCCGGCCGTGCGCGCCTTCCGGGTCGCGCGCAGCACCTCGAGCAGCTCGCGGTGGAGCTCCTCGCCTGCGCTCACCACCCACTGATCGAGCGCCTCCGCGAAGGCCAGGATCATCTCGTCGAGCTTCGGGCCGAGCTTCGCGGCGGCATCGCGGATGGCCACCGGCGCGAGCTCGCGCGCCTTCTCGCGCGTCTCGCGCTCGATCCGGCGCCGCACGTAGACCGCGAGCACGGGGGCGGCGAGGAAGACGCCGACGCCCGCAGCGAGGTTGGTGAACGCCAGCCCCACACCGACGGCCGCGAGCGCCACCACGCCGAAGTCGTAGCGGAGCGTGTCGACCTCCACCACCGGCGCCTCGAGGCCCTTGCCGAAGGCGGTGGAGAGCCGCTCGGCGTTGGCGTTCGCGTCTTCGCGCACCAGCGCCACCGTCTTCTCCGCGAGGCTCTCGAGCGCGCGCGCGATCTCTTTGGTCTCGCGCTCTGCCCAATCGACGAAGGTTCGCTCCAAGAAGGGCCCGAGGTGCGTCTTGATCTCGTCGCTCTTCGCGTCGTCGATCATCGAGGGCAGTGACTTGATGACGTCTTCCTGGAAGTGCTCGAGGTCTCGCTTCACCCAGGCGCGGATCGCCGCGACCTCCTCGCGCACCTCGCCGCGTCGCTGCTCGATGGTGCGCGTCGCGCCCGCGAGATCCTGCTCGAGCAGCTCGATCCGCCGGTCCAGCTCCTCGGAGGGCATCGCCACGCTCCGGCGCTTCGCGTCGACCCCCTTGGTGAGCATCGCAGACAGCGCGAGCGCCTGACCGAGCGCGTTGTCGAGCAGGATGCGACCGCGCTCCTCGGAGAGGAAGGCGAAGAGGTGCGCCTCGAGCTCGACGAGGCCGCTCTTGTCGCGCTTCCCCTCGAGCGCCTCGAGCGCCGAGACCGCGAAGATCGGCGCGCCGGGCAGGAGCTTGTCGACCTCGCTCCGGATGTAGCGCATCGCCTCGGCCTCTTCCTTCGCGTCCCAGATGTCGCGCTTGGTGACGACGAAGATGATCTTGTTGCGCTCCTTCGCGAGCAGCTTCTCCTGCAAGAAGACGCGCTCCGACTCCTTGAGCGGTTGTCCCGCGTCGAGCAGGAAGAGCACGGCGTCGCTCTTGGGGATGTAGCTGTAGGTGATGTCGGCGCGCTGGTGCGAGAGGTCGTTCACGCCGGGCGTGTCGACGAGCACGATGCGCTCCGCGAGCAGGGCGGCCGGCAGCGAGACCTCGAGGTGCCGGACCTCCTCGCCGCTGCGGGCGATGCCGCCTGCCGCCCCGTGGTCGCCGCCCACGGCGAAGGCCCCCACCTGGTCGATCGGCAGCGCGCGCTTCTCTCCGTCGTGGAACACGATCGAGGCGCTCGGCTCCTCGGCGTACTCCACGTGGTGGATGAGCGCCGTCGTCGGCGTGACGCCCGTCGGCAAGAGCGTCCGACCCAGGAGGCCGTTCACGAAGGTGGTCTTGCCGTGGTTGAATTCCCCCACGACGACGAGGTGGAAGCGGTCGGCCTCGAGCTTCTCGACGAGCTCCGCGCGGAGCTTCTCGGCGAGCGAGGACGCACCCACGGCCGTCGCGAGCGAGACCAGCTCCTCGGACGCCTCACTGACCTCTCGCCTCTTCTCGTGGAACGACTCGAGCATTCGCCCTCTCCTCGCTCCCGCAGGAGCGCTTCTTCCACCCTCGTCGCCGCGACCACCGTGGGCGCGGACGCTCCCGTTCAACCGACGACGCGGATGATCTCGTGGACCCTCTCGTCGACCTCGTCGATGGAAAGCCCGCCCTCACCGAGCCCGGCGTGGCGCCGGTAGAGCGCGCTCTCGGCGAACACCCGGAGGGCGAGCACGCGCTTCGGAAGGAAGGGGTGGCTCGCGTTGATCTCCGCGACGCTGCCGATGCCGCTCCTCGCCTCCTCGTACTGCTCGAGGAAGGCGTCCATGTCGAGCTGGTCGTAGAGCTTCGAGCTGCCGAGCGCGAGCTTGGTGAGCGCGCGCGTGGAGACGTCGAGGCTCTTGCTGCACAAGAGGCTCGCTCGATCGCAGGTGATCTCCGCGCGGCGCAGCCAGCCCATGAGCGCCGCCTGCGCGGGGTAGATCACCCAGGAGAACACCAGGCCCGCGATGCGCGCGAGGCTCGACATCGCGGTGAGATAGACCACGTGTTTGTTGTGGATGTGCCCGCACTCGTGGCCGATCACGCTCCGTAGCTCGTCGTCGCTGAAGTGATCGACGAGCGCGCTGTGCACCATGATGAACGAGTCGTCGTTCGTGCCGAAGGTGGCCGCGTTCATCACCGGGCTGTTCACGATGTAGACCGTCGGCGGCGCGATCCCCAGCACGCCCGCGCACTCGGTCGCGATGCCGTGCACGCGGGGGAACTGCCTCGGCCCGACCTTCACGGCCTGGCCGAGCAGCTGGCTCCTTCCGAAGGCGCGAGACACACGCACCGCCGCGGCGACCGCGGCCTCGACGGGCGCGAGCTGATCGAAGGCCATGCGCGTCGTGTGGTCGGAGCCGTAGGCATAGGGCACCGCGGAGGCCCGCCCGCCGTCGGGGAAGGGATGCTCTCGGACGCGCACGAACTCACGAAAGTCGAGGGGCCCGACGTCTGCCATCGAACCCGAGCGTAGTGTCCACGGGCTGGCTCTGCAAACCCGCCCGGGCGAAGGGCTGCGCCTGCGTGGGTCGCCGAGCTCAGACCTCTTCGCGCTCGGCCGGCACCGCACGAGCGAGGTCGAGGATCGCCTCGAGGTGGCGATCGAGCGCGTCGAGCCTCGCGAGCCACCTCCGGTAGTCCTTGCGCACGCCGAGCCCCGAGCTGCGCAGCTCGTAGTCGGTGATGCGTGTCGTCGCGAAACGCAAGCAGGCGAGCTCGAGCCCGCGGGGCAGGGCGGCGAGCTCCTCCGGCTTCGGCGTGCGCACGCCGGCGTAACCACCGAAGAACCCACGCACGAGCTCGAGCTCGAGCTCGGAGCCGAAGCACCACGCGAGCACGGTGACGGCCACGTCGAAGCTCGCCGTGCCCCTCGAGGCCGACTCGAAGTCGAGCAGCGCGGCGAGCGCACCGGAGGGCTCGAAGAGCACGTTGTCGCGGAAGAGGTCACCGTGCACGACCGGCAGCTCGGGCGCCGGGTCGGGCGAGGAAGCGAGGGGCTCGAGGCGCGCGAGGATGCGCGCGGCGTCGGCGTGTACCTCGGGTGGGGCTGGGCCCTCGAGGACGCCGACGAGGCGCGATAGCAGCGCTCGCTCGGAGAAGCGGCTCGGGGCGGTGAGCTCACTGCGCTCCTCGGGCCCGAGGCCCTCCCCGAGGAGGTGGATGCGCGCGAGGGCGGCGCCGACGGTCGCCGTGTGCTCGGGACGTACGCGCGCCTGGCAGAGGTGCTCGCCCTCGACGAAGGGATAGAGCGCGACCGCTTTCCCGTTCCACGTGGCGATCGGACCGCCGCCGTCCGGTCTCGACTTCGGCGCCGGCGTCGGCACGCCTCCTTCGGCGAGCCGACGCACGAGCGCACACTCGCGACGCGCGCCCGCCGCGCCCTGCTCCTCGTAGAGCCGGAGGAACCAGCGCCCGCCGTCGGAGTCGACGAGCTCGTGGTTCGTGTTCACGCTGCCCGCGAGCACGGGACGCGCCGAGCGCAGGGAGAGCCCGTAGATCGCCGCGATGGCGCGGAGCTCCTCGTCGCCGAGCTGGGTGAGTACCGCCACGAGGGGGTGGATCGTCGCAGTTGGTGACGCGTGCTACAAGAATCGGGTCCACACGACCCCTCATGCCCACCGTCCAAGGCAATACCACCGGTCTCAGCCCTCGCGCCCTGCACACGCTCGAGCGCATCTACCGCAGGCGGGTCCCCCTCGACGTCATCACGACCCCGGAGCTCGTCCGGGCGCTGGCCGACGCATCACGCGAGACGGGCCGACAGGTCGGCGCGCTGGTGCACCGCTCGGGCGAGATCGACGCGGTGGTCGTCGGTGATGCAACTAAAATTCTGCTGCCGGACATCGGCAGGTTGCGTGCGGCGGAGGGGCGCTTCCGTGCGCTGCGCCTCGTACACACGCACCTCTTCGGCGAGCCGCTGTCCAAGGACGACATCGTCGACCTCGTGCGACTGCGCCTCGACCTCGTCGCAGCCGTGATGCTCGCCCCGGACGGTGAGCCGCGCAGCCTGATGTGGGCGCACAACATCCCGAGCTCCAGCGCCTCCACGCGCGAGGGCTCCGCGTCGAACCGCATGCCCTCGTACCGGACCAACGGTCCGGTGCCGGTCGGCCGCGTCGACGTCGACTTCGGGGCGCTGATGCGCTCGCTCGAAGACGAGTTCGCCCGGCAGACCTCGCTCAGGGTGCACGAAGCCAAGGACGGTCGCGCGATCCTCGTACACGTCGCCGAGAAGTCCAAGCAGGGCGCCGCGCAGCTCGCCGAGGAGAGCTTGCACGAGCTCGCCGAGCTCGCGCGCACGGCCGGGGTCGAGGTGGTCGATCAGGTGGTCCAGCTGCGTGAGCGCGTGGATCCGAGGCAGGTGCTCGGCAAGGGCAAGCTCGACGAGGTGGTCTTGCGCGCGGCGGAGCTCGACGCGCAGCTCTTGGTCTTCGATCGCAACCTCACGCCCACACAGGCATCCAACATCACGCGGCACACCGACCTGAAGGTCGTCGATCGCACACAGCTCATCCTCGACATCTTCGCGCAGCACGCGGAGGGCGCCGACGGCAAGCTGCAGGTCGAGCTCGCCCAGCTGAAGTACGCCTTGCCCCGGCTCGGCCAGAAGGACGACTCACTCTCTCGTTTGACCGGCGGCATCGGGGGGCGCGGCCCCGGCGAGACGAAGCTCGAGATCGGGCGCCGACGCGCGCGCGAGCGCGTGAGTCACCTCGAGGCGAAGCTCGAGAAGCTCTCCAAGGAGCGCGCGCAGCGCAGGCGCAAGCGCGCGCGCCAAGGTGTGCCGATCGTGAGCATCGTCGGCTACACCAACGCGGGCAAGAGCACGCTGCTCAACACGCTCACCGGCTCGGATGTCGTCGCCGAGGACAAGCTCTTCGCGACGCTCGACCCGAGGTCGCGCAGGCTGCGCTTCCCCGAGGAGCGCGAGGTCGTCATCACCGACACGGTGGGCTTCATCCGCGATCTGCCGCCGGATCTCTTCGCCGCCTTCCGCGCGACCTTCGAGGAGGTGGCCGATGCGGATCTGATCGTCGTCGTCGTCGACGCCACGGATCCCGCGCGCGAGCAGCAGCTTCGTACGACCCTGGGCTTGCTCGCCGAGCTCGATCTCGAGCGCATCGATCGCCTGCTCGTCTTCAACAAGATCGACGCGATGGACCCCGGTGACGTGCGCCGGCTCGCGGTCACGCACCCGGACGCCGTGTTCGTCTCCGCGCGCGATGCGCGCAGCCTCGAGCCGCTGCTCCGTTGCATCGCCGCGCGCCTCGAGTCTCGCTGGGAGGCCTCCGCGCTCGCGCGCTTCGAGCCCGACCCACAGTGGGCCAGCGAAGCCGAAGTGCCCGAGGCCTGAGCGGACGTCCCCCGAGCGCAGACGCATCCGACGCTGCCGCTCACGACTGGAAATGAAGACGGGGGACGCGTACGCGTCCCCCGGTTCAGCGACCGCCCCGCGAGGCGGCCTGCTTCTGCGCGTCAGTTGCCGCCGACGCCCATGCCGCCGAAGCCCATGCCGCCGAAGCCCATGCCGCCGACGCCCATGCCACCGACGCCCATGCCGCCACCGCTCGAGGAGGTGGTGGTCGAGCTGGTCGTCGAGCTGGTCGTCGAGCTGGACGTCGCACCACCCGCGCCCCCGTCGCCGCCCGCGCCACCGGCTCCGCCCGCGCCACCAGCTCCGCCCGCGCCACCAGCTCCGCCAGCGCCGCCAGCTCCGCCCGCGCCACCAGCTCCGCCGGTTCCTCCACCCGCGCCGCCGCCACCACCGGTCGACGTGGTGGTGGTCGAGCCACCCTCACCACCGCCCGACGAGGTGGTGGTCCCACCCCCTTGGCCGTCCGGGATCTTGTTCCTGTCGACGGACGCGATGAGCTCGCATCCGGGCAGCACGCCGCCCGCGAGTGCGGTCGCCGCGAGCAAAGGGCCCATCCACAAGTAAGAACGCAGCTTCATCGTCTGGATCCCCACGCTACTCAGAAGTGGAACGTGCCCACGGCGCCACCGCCGGTCGGGCCGACCCAAGGCGTGACCATGCGCGCTGCTGCGGCCGCCTCGGAGTCCTCGCCGCCCGTGAGCAGGAGGACCGCGCCCGTGATGCCGAAGGTGATCGCCACACCGAAGGCCATGTCGGCGATGAGGGCGTTGCGCTCGGTGTCGTCGGCCAGCTCCTGGGTCGGCGTGGCGTCGAAGTCGCTCTTCGAGGAGAGGGCCATCACGCCGAACACGGTTCCCACGACGGCGCCTGCGCCGGCGAGTGAGAGCGTGACGATCGCGGGGATCTTGGAGGACCCGCCCGCCTCGGGCGCGGGCTCGGTCGTGGTCGGCTCGGTGCTCGGCGGCGGCTCGGTCGTCGCTGCGACCGCCTCGGCCGGCTTCGGCGTCAGCGTGATCGCGAGCTCACGCTGCTCCGCGTAGGCCACCTCGATCTCCGCGCTCGCGTCCTCGAAGCCCTCGAGCTTCGCGCCGATGGTTCGCTTGCCGGGCGCGGCCTTCACGGGGTTACCCGACTGCGGAGCGCCGTCGACGCTGAGCACCGCTGCTGCAGCCTCCGGCGGCTCGATCGTCACCTTGATGCTGGCCGGCGTCTGCTTGAGCGCCGCGGTGCGCTTGTTCGCCGCGTCGATGCGCTCCTGGTTCTTGTCCGCGGGCGGGTTCGACGCGAGGAAGGCCTCGTAGGCCGCCACGGCCGCTCGCGCGTCGCCCTTCTTGTCGAGCGACTCGGCCATGCGGAACTTCGGCACCGCGCCTGGCACGAGCTCGTCGGCCTGCTTGAACAGATCGTGGGCAGCCTGGAAGTCACCGGCCTCGAACTTCGCGTTGGCCTCGGCGAAGAGCTTCTTGGCTTCGTCCTTCTTCTGGGCTTCGGTCTTCGGTTTCGCCTTCGCTCCGGCGGTTGGCTTCTGCTGGGCGAGCGCGGGCGCAGCGCCGGCGACGAGCACGGTTCCGGAGAGCAACGCGACACCAAGGATCGTCCGGCAAGCACGCATGATCGAGACCTCCTCCAATCGTCTGGACGGCGCCAGGGTACACCAGTCACCGGCCCTGTGGCCGGATTTCGCGGCAGCAACACACGCGCAGCGCCCTCGTCGCGCGAGCACGCGGCGAGGGCGCCGGAGCTCCGGGGCGAGGCCGCGCTCGGGCGCGAGCTCGGCGGGGGTCACACGACGGTGGCGCCGATCGACAGCTCGACGCCGAGCACCACCGCCATCGACTCGAGCGCGCTCCACGTCTCCGCTGCGACCGAGCGCAGCGCCGCGACGTGACCCTCGAAGCGCGCCTCGAGCATCGATCGTTCGGCCTCGAGCCCCTCCTCTTGTTCGGCGAGCTCCTGTCGGATCGACTCGACCTCCGCCTCCACGCGCGCAGCCTCGATGCGCGTGCGCTCCTCTTCGTGATCGTAGGCAGCCTGCTCCCAGAGCATCGCGTCGACCTTGCCCGTGCTGAGTCGCCCGCTGTTTCTCTGGCTGCGCGCCCACTCGCTGCGCTCGGCGAGCGTGCCGGCCCACCCGAGCATGCGCGAGCGTTCGAGGGCCAAGCGATCGAGCCTGGTGCCGTAGTCCGATCGCAGACGCTTCGCGCGCTCCTCCGTGGCGGCCAGCTGTCGCGTGTCCTCGAGCACACGCTCGTCGAGGCGCTCGAGCAAGACCATGAGCTCTCCCACGCGACGCAGATCGTCCCTCAGCCCGGGGCGCACCTCGTGGAGGGCCCGGTCGCGCACTTCGGCCCAGGCTTGGCGACAGACGAGCGCGATGCGATCGACCGAGGAGCTCAGCGTCCTCGGCCTCGCAGCGGCCGCTTCGAAGTCCGGAGGGAGCGAGCGCACCGTCTCCGGCGCTTCGTCGGCGGCAGCCTCGAGCACCGCGCGGAACATGTCCGCCGCTTCGAAGGCGTCGCGCGGCCGGTCGTCCGGGTCGAGCGCCAGCAAGGTGGAGAGCACCTCGTCGAGCGCACGTGGCGCGCCGCTCTCGAGGTCGCTCGTGCGAGGCGGGGGGCGCTGGCTCGAGATCGGGCTCTCCGGTGCGTAGGGCAGGGCGCCGGTCGTCGCTTCGTAGACCAGCACGCCGAGGGAGTAGAGGTCACTGCGCGCGTCCACGGTGCCGAGCGCGGAGAGCTCGGGCGCGACGTAGCCCGGCGAGAAGCCTCCGCGCGCCAGCTCCCCGGTCGCGGTCCAGCCGCTCCCGCCGTCCTTGAGCTTCGCCATGCCGAAGTCGGTGAGACGGACCTGGTCGTAGCCATCGCGGCGTGGGGCGACGAGCACGTTGGAGGGCTTGAGGTCGCGGTGGATCACGCCCATCTCGTGGGCGCGCGACAAGGCGAGCGCGAGCTGCAGGCCGGCGTGTGCGGCACGCCGCCATCCGAGCGGCCCCCGACCGAGCACCCGTGACATCGGCTCGCCCGCCACGTAGTCCATGACGAGGTACGCGGTCTCGGGGGTCTCGCCGTAGTCGGTGATCTCCACGATGTTCGGGTGGTTGATGCGGTTGACCGCGCGCGCTTCGCGCAGGAACAAGCTGCGCAGCTCGGGGCTGTGCGCGGCGTCGGCGCGCAGCAGCTTGATCGCGCTGAGGCGATCGATGAGCACGTGTCGCGCCAGGTAGACGTCGGCGACCGACCCTTCGCCCAGCAGCGCGATGAGGCGATAGCGGTGCGCGAGCACCTTGCCGATCCAAGACGCGCTCCGGTCCACGTCGAGAGCCTACACCCGAGCGGGCACGCCGCGAGAGCGCGCTCGGGGCGTGGGCGTGCTCCGGCTCAGGCCTCGTCGTCGGACTGACCCGACTTCGCGTCGCCGTCCGTCGCCCTCGCGCTCGCCTTCGGCTTGGACACCTTCGGTCCGGGCCGAGGCGCAGGCTTCGGCGGCGAAGCCTCCTCGGAGGGATCTGCGCTCGCCTCGTCGACCTCGTCGCCATCGCCCGCAGCCGTCGGCTCATCCTTCGCGTCGTCGGTGCCTCGCTCGCTCCCTTCGTCCCGCTTCGGCCCCCGAGGCTGCTCGGCGTCGTCGTCCGACTCGGGCTCGAGGTGGGAGAAGTCCGGCAGCGCCATCGCGAGCCGAGGGTTGTCCAGCGCAACCTTGTAGAGCACTCCGAAGAAGATCGCCGCGGCGACGCCGCTCGCCAAGCCGACGAACTGAGAAGTGGACAGGAGCACGGGCGGCGCAGCGGCGAACTCCCCGGGGCGGAGCTCGAGGTAGGCGAACACCGCAGGGACGAACGCCAGCGCCTGCGTGATCGCGCGCAGGCTGCGGTGCTTCAGCGCAGGCGCGATGCCGAAGGCGTAGGCGAAAGCGAAGGCGAAGTACGAGCCCGAGATCAGGATGTGCGCGGGCAGGGCAGGCGGGATGCTGCCGCGCTCGGCGTCGTCGCGGACGAGCTCGAGGGAGAAACGCGCGGCGCCGTAGAGGAACGTGAACCAGAGGAAGATCTCGCCGCGGAAGCGCTGCGTCGCCCGCGCCCGTAGCAGGAAGGCCAAGAGCGCGAGACCGACGAGGGACTCGTAGAGCTGCGTCGGGTGCACGGGCAGCGAGGTGGCGGCGCCGACGTCGAGACCTCGCTCGTGCACGTGCTGCACCCACGCAGGCGATCCATCGCGCCCCGCCTCGACCGTGCCCGGCGCCCAGTGCGGGAAGCTGCCGAGCTTCTTCAGCCACGCCGGCGAGCTCTCCGCGAGCGGCTTGCCGAAGTCGCAGCCGTAGAGATAGCAACCGATGCGCGTGATCGCGAGGCCGGAGGCCAGGCTCGGCACGGCGACGTCGGCCCAGGGCAAGAGCGGCACCTTCTTGTAGGCGAGGTAGGCCCAGCTCCCGGCGAACCCACCGAGGAAGCCGCCGTAGGCGACGAGCCCGCCGCTGCGGAACTCGAAGACCGAGAGCACGCTGTCGAACTCGTGGAGGTTCGTCAGCACGTAGAGGACGCGCGAGCCGGCCACCGCGGCGATGGCGGTCACCACGTAGCAGTTCGCCATCACGCCCACGGGCAGGCGATCCCGCTCCGCCAAGCCGAGCGTGAGGTACCAGCCCACGATGAGCGAGAGCGCCAGCATGACGCCGTAGCTGTAGAGCGGCACTTCACCGAAGCCCGGGATGGGCAGGCGGAACAGGATGGGATGCACTTGGAGCGTGTACTCTCGACGCTGGAGACGGCGCAAGTGCCCGCTTGTCGCCTCGGTGCGAGCGACGGGCCCCGGCGCCGACGCTCGGCGGCGCCACGCGCCGGCACGGCCCTGCGAAGGCGGGCACCGTGTCCGTGGTATGCTGTCTCTCGGTGAGCTGGCCCAGGCTCGAGATCATGGCCTCGTTGTGGCTCTGCGGTGCTTGCGTGCCCGAGGGGCCCAAGACCGAGCAACGAGCAGCGTCGAGCGTGTCCTCGCCGGCGACCCTGCCGGGGCCGATGATCGACGCCCCGTTCACGGACGACTTCGAACGAGCCGAGCTCGGCACGGACTGGCTCGCCCTCTCGGAGAGCTGGCGCATCGAAGCCGGCAGGCTCTGCGCGCGCGGCGCGAGGAACCGGGGGGCCTGGCTCTTGCGTCGGCTCCCGACCGACGCCCGGATCGAGTTCGACGCCGTGGCGCTGTCCGACGACGGCGACCTCAAGGTGGAGCTCTGGGGCGACGGGCGGAGCGGCGCGACCGGGCTCTCCTACTCGGACGCGACGAGCTACATCGCGATCCTGGGCGGCTGGAAGAACTCCCAGCACGTGTTCGCCAGGCTCGACGAGCACGGCGAAGACCGCATCGCGCTCCCGGTCGACCCGGCCTCCAGGGATCCGAAGTCAGGCCCGGTCGTGGCGCAGCGACCCTACCGCTTCCGCTTCGAGCGCAGGCAGGGCAACATGCTCACCTGGTCGGTCGACGGCGTCCTGCTCGTCGAGCTCGTCGATGACGAGCCGCTCGCAGGCGCGGGCCACGAGCACTTCGCGTTCAACGACTGGACGGCTCCCGTCTGTTTCGACAACCTCTCGATCGTGCCGCTCTGAGCTCGGCCTCGTCGACCACCTCCACACGCTGCTGACCGCAAACCGCCGATCGCACACCCGAGATGGAACCGAAGGAGATCGAGCAAACCCTGAGCGATCTCGACGACAAGGTCGGGAGGCTGCGCGCGCTCTACGAGCAGTTCTTCATGGGGATCGAGAAGCTCGAGCCCCAGACCCCGCGCAAGGAGGTCGACCGTGTGATCGCGCAGCTGCGCAAGATCCAGCTGCGCAACACGGCCCAGCGCTTCCGTTTCCAGACGATCATCCAGCGCTACAACACGATGCAGCAGCACTGGGGTCGCACGCTGCGTGAGATGGAGGCCGGCACGTTTCGTCGCGACGTGCTGCGCGCGGCCGAGCGCTTCGGCGTCGACGATGCGGTCACCGCCGTGGGCAAGCGCCGCGCCGCCAAGATGGCCATGGCGCTCGAGCAGAAGCGCGCCCAGGAGGGAGAGCGCGAGAAGCTCCTGCGCAGGCACGGCGAGCCCGGGCAGGGCGAGCCCGAGAGCGTATCGGACGCCGAGCTCGTCGAGGACGACGACGACGATGCCCCCACGCCTCCGCCGCTGCGCCCGAAGCCTCCGCCGGCGCAGGTCTGGGAGCTCCACGACCCTGGCGACGAGCTCACCTACGTGCCGCCGGGAGCCGAGCCCATCCCGGCCGTCTCTACGACCTCGGCGAGGCCACTCGGGATCAACCCCTTCGGTGGGCGCGCCCGTGCGCCGTCGATCTCGCAGGTCGCGCAAGCCGTCCCGCAGCCCGAGCGTGTTCCCGGGCTCGACGCCACCGCGCCCTATCCCTCGGCCGTCCAGCTCAACCTGACCGAGCCCGTCGACAAGGAGAAGAAGACCGCTGGGGGCCTTCGGCTCGGCGGGGGTCCACGGCGGGCGAGCGCCGAGGCGCTGTCGCGCATCGCGAGCGCGCTCGGCGGCGATGCCGTGACCGCGCCCGCCCCTCTGGTCACGGCTGCCCCACCTCCTCCGGCCGCGGTCACGGCCGTGCCGCCTGCGCGGGCGTCCTCCTCGGGACTGCACGCTGGTTTCCGGAGCCCCGCCGGGAGCCCGCCCGTCACCGCTTCCCCGAGCGCCCCAGGCTCCTCCTTCGGCCCGCCACCGCACGGGGGGGCCGATCTCGGCCCCGTGGGCGGGCGCAAGCCTCTCTTGTCCCAGCCTCTCGACATCGATCTCAGCGGCATGGGGGCGCCACCGCTCGCTCCTCCAGCGCGCCCCTCCACGCCGACGCAGGCGTCCACGCCGCCCGCAGGACGCAAGCCCCTCCTGTCACAGCCGCTGGACATCGACGTCATGGGTCCCGCGCCGGCGCCTGCGCCGGACTCGTCGCGCACGGCGACCGGCGCCGCCCTCCGGCCTCCGCCTGCCGCGAGCCGCCCGCCCACACCTCGCCCCGTCGAGGCCCCCCCACCGCGCGAGCCAGCACCGCGCGAGCCAGCACCATCGCGCGCCCCGAGCCCTGCGGGCGCGAGGCCCGAGGCGCCCCCGCCGAAGGACCTCAGCGACCAACGCATGCGAGAGATCTACTCGCAGTACGTGCAGACTCGTCGGGAGCGCAACGAGCCGACGACGAACATCACCTTCGAGAAGCTCTCCGAGAGCCTGCGCTCGCAGACGGAGAAGCTCAAGCAGAAGCACGCGTCGAAGAAGATCGACTACGAGATCGTCGTGAAGGACGGCAAGACGCTCATCAAGCCGATCGTGCGCTGATCGCGCAGACCGCCGCTCGCGTCATGCGAGCGGCGGCGCCGTACGAGCGCCGCGGCTCACTGGCAGTTGATGCCCTGGGCCCTCAGCTGCGCCAGCGCTGCGCTCCGGTTCATCGTGCCGCTCTTGATGCCTCGGTTGTAGCTCTGGCAGAGGTTCTTCTTCTGCGGTGTGCGCTGCGAGGCGCAGCAGCCATCGATGCCCGCCTGCGTCGGCGGCTTCGAGGTCGCCGTGGTCGTCGGCCTCGTGCTCGGCTGCGTCGTGGGCGGAGCCGTCGCGGTGGGTTCGCCGGTGGTCGGTGAGTCTGGCGTTCCACCGGTGCTGGTCGACGCCGTGTCGCCGCCGGTGGAGCTCGCCGCGTCCGCGCTCGTCGTGTCGTCACCGCCCACGGGGAGCGCGCTCGGTTCGCTGCTCGGCTTCGCCGTCGGCACCTGGATGGTCGTCTCCGCGCCCTCTGCGTCGGCGCTCGAGCGCTTCCACATGAAGAAGCCGCCGAGGCCGCCTCCGATCACGAGGAAGCCGATGACACCGATGACCGCGAGGCTGGGGCCGCTCGACCTCGCGGGCGTCGCCTGTGGTGGAGGAGCTGCGGCGACGACGGGCGCGTAGGCGCCCACGGGAGACGGCAAGGTCTCGCCGCCCATCATCGTCTTGCCGGCGCCTCCCGGCGCGGCTCCGTCGGGGAAGAGCGGCTCGCCGATCTGGGTCTGCCCAGGCCGGTTCGCGGACGGGGTGCTCATCGCGGGCAACATGGCGGTGCCCGACGAGGGCACCATGGCGGCCGCACCAGCCGCACCTGCGACGCCGAGCCCGAGCACGCTCATGCGCTGCGTGCCCAGGGTGAGGTCCTCGTAGAAGTCACGCGCGGTCGAGGGCCTCTGCTCCTTCTCCTTGGCGAGCGCCCGATGAACCGCCTGTCGCATCTTCGGCGGCACGTTCGCAGCGGCCGGGATCGTCTCGAAGGGGAAGGGCTGTGCCGTCATGTGCGCCGTCATCCACTGCCACGGCGTGTCGGCGTCGAAGGGCAGGCGCCCGGTGAGCATCTCGTAGACGACCACGCCGAGCGAGTAGATGTCGCTGCGCGGGTCGAGCTCCTTGCCGGTGAACTGCTCCGGGCTCATGTAGGGCGGCGTCCCGAGGATCGTGCCCTGCTGGGTCAGCTTCTGCTCTTGCTTCGAGTCCTTCGAGTCGGCCTTCTTCGCGATGCCGAAATCGAGGACCTTCACGACGTCCTCCTCACCCGCGCGCGTGGTGAGGAAGATGTTGGCCGGCTTGAGATCGCGGTGCACGATGCCCTTGTCGTGCGCCTCCTGGAGCGAGCCGCACACCTGCCCGACGATCCGATCGACGCGCTCGGGCGGGAGCGGCTGACCCGAGGCGAGGATCTCGTCGAGCGATTGGCCCTGGAGCAGCTCCATGGCGATGTAGAGCTCGCCCGAGTCCGTCTGGCCGAAGTCGTACACCTTGATGGTGTTGGGGTGCTCGAGCTCGCTGACCGTGCCCACCTCGCGCATGAAGCGCGCGACGGTCTGCGGATCCTTCGCGAACTGCGACAGCAGGGTCTTCACGGCGACCTTGCGCACGCTCGTGCCCATGCGTTGTTCCGCGTGGTAGACGCGGCCCATCCCGCCCTCGCCGAGCACGCCGATCACCTTGTATCGACCGCCGATGATCTGCCCGATGAGCGGATCGGCCGCCGCCTCCTGGGGCAGTGGAGCGCCGCACTTCTCACAGAAGCGTGCGCCGTCGATGTTCGGGGCGTGACAAGCCAGGCACTCCATGCGTCCGCGTCCTCTTGCTCTGGTCTGCGCCGCCCAACCCCGGAGAGCACCCCAGGGAGCCTGCGATGGAGGCGCGAGCGCGACGCCCTCGGCCGACGGCAGCGCGAGCAACCTATCACGGTCGAGGCGCTCGGGCGCCAACGCTGGCACACGAGGCGAGCTGCGCTGCGATGTGAGCTCGAGGGCTCGCTGCGCCTCCCCACGCGCCCCTCGGCGTGCGCAGCGACGCTCGACCTCGACGACCCAGGCGGCGATCCCGAAGTGCCTTGACATGGACCTTGCAGGGGGGTAGAAGGCCGGTCCCCCGCGGAGCCTCGGTGCCCTCGTGGCAAGGTAAGACAAGCGCGCACCTCGTGCTTGCTCTCCTGCGACGAACACCGGCGCGCCTCGAAGGGTTCGAACGTGACACGTGAGGCTCTCGCCTCGCGCTTCCCCCGGGAAGTCCTGAGCGGTCGCAATGTTGCCGCGCAGGAGGGAACGAACGAACAGCGTTGACGGCGGAGCCGGTTCGTTTCAAACGGCGCCTGCTGCTGGCGTAGCTCAACCGGTAGAGCACCTGCCTTGTAAGCAGGGGGTTAGGGGTTCAACTCCCCTCGTCAGCTCTCCGGGCGGTCCGACCGGAGCTCCCGCACCGACACCCAGACCGCACCTCCAACTCACGATCGACTTCCCAGGAGGCCTCAGCCCGACACGAGCCCGAACAGCGACAGCGCGAGGCGATACGCCAACAATCCCGGAGGGTTGCCCGAGTGGCCAAAGGGAGCAGACTGTAAATCTGCCGGCACTGCCTTCGATGGTTCGAATCCATCACCCTCCACCGGGAGGCTCCCGACGAGCCCCCCGAACCGCGCGCTGCTCGACACCGCCATCTGCTCCCCACCCGGGGCAGTCGGCTCGGGTTTCGCACGGGGCACCTTCAAGACGCACCTTCAGTCAGCATGCTTCGAATGCCGGCCCCGCCGGCAGCGCGGGAGTAGCTCAGTTGGTAGAGCGTCAGCCTTCCAAGCTGAACGTCGCCGGTTCGAATCCGGTCTCCCGCTCCGGCCCTCGAGGCCACGGTCGAGTCAGCTCGGCCGAGGGGTTCCGCCCCACTCGCCCACCTAGCTCAGTTGGCAGAGCACGTCCTTGGTAAGGACGAGGTCGTCGGTTCGATCCCGATGGTGGGCTCCCGTCACCCATGCCGCACGCCCGCCTCGGCTGCCCCGAGGAGCCACGAGACGGGCAGGCGGATCAACCCACGGTGCAGCGCAAGAGGTCTTGAGGAGAGTTCGCCATGGCCAAGGAGAAATTCAACCGTACCAAGCCGCACGTGAACGTGGGCACCATCGGTCACATCGACCACGGCAAGACCA